>Ga0163148_10003913_pt1 | contig 16018 bp, 20 predicted proteins | sample OliLakLV19MP7P2_FD_148606 | JGI IMG/M metagenome (GOLD analysis project Ga0163148, IMG submission 148606) | Freshwater microbial mat bacterial communities from Lake Vanda, McMurdo Dry Valleys, Antarctica- Oligotrophic Lake LV.19.MP7.P2 | ecosystem: Environmental > Aquatic > Freshwater > Lake >...
CCTGGGGGAATTATAGCTATTTATTTTAGAGTTATTGTTATTGGTGCTTCTGCAAGTATTCAAGCTAACGGAGGTGTGGGCGGGAATGGTGGAGCAGGAAATGCTTTTGGTGGAGGTGGAGGTGCCGGTGCAAACGGAGGACAGATTATTCTTGTCTATAACACACTAACAAACAGTGGATCACTAACAGTGACTGCGGGAGTTGGAGGAGTACCCGGTGACTCAGGGGGTAGCCCAGCGGCTGGGGCCACAGGCACCGCAGGTACAATTCGTCAATTTAGTATTTCTCTTTAAATATATGAACAAAACACTAGACCAAAAATACGATGAGATAACGGCTACGGAACTTCAGAAACGACTGAAGCGTGAACCAACCTCCAGTGAGGTGATAAACGCTGACACCGACAGTGATTTGAACGCAGAGATTTACTGGCAGCTTATAAAAGATTTAGAAGAGAGGATTAAGGCTTTAGAAAGTAAGGAAAAAATGGTATAATATATTCATGGAATTTTCACTCACAATTATTATTAATAAATTATAAACATGAACCCCACTCAGGCACAGCTCGATGCTAGATTGAACCCGACTCCTTTTAATGTAACAACACCAACCAATACGGGATTCTTCAAAGACCCTGGGGGGTTTGGGGCTAATATATATAAACTAGATCCAAGTACTGGGCAACTTCAGTCTTTTGATTTGCTCAGTAATTTACTATCAAGTTCTGAAAGAACTTCCTTTGGAAGTGGAGGTGCACAGGGTGCAGAAGCTATTAAGCGTCTGCAATCTCAATATGGAATAGATTATAACTCTCTTGCAACACAAAACATAGGTGACTTGTATTCACAATTTGGCAGAACTGGCAGAGCTACACAAAATGCTGATGGTATGATAACTAATTTTTCTTCCGCAGGAAATTTTGCAGACCTTGCAAGACCCGCTCCAGCACTGACTACTCAAAGTACAACTTTAAATAACACCCCAAATACTCTAACCGCAGCGCCTAACGGTAATACCTCACAGCCAACACCTTTTTCAATATCAGACCCTAGTAGAATTATAAACGAAACCACAGGACAAATGGCGAGTGGAGGGACATACCGTAATCCTAATGCGGGGTTTTTCTCACCAGGTGGAGGTGGTAATCCCATCGCTAATCCTATCAACACTTCGTCTGTGTTATCAGGTAACACTGGTGCCCCAACGCTACCTACCCCACAAGCGGGGAATACGATGGCTACAAATACAGCATCTTTGACTATTCAAGTAGAACAGCAAAAAGTAGCGGTTCAGGCTGAGGCTGATAAACGAGCTAAGGAATATCAGACACAAATTAATGATTTAAAAAAAGAAAAAGCTGAGTTTCAAACACAGATGGATGCGGGGCTTGCAGGTATGAACGCCCAGACACAGGAGACTCTTATGCGTAAGGAAGAAGCTTTAACCCTAGAGAAACAACGCTTTGACGAAAACTATAATGCGAACCAAGCACTCATCGGTGAGATGTCAGACCTTCTCACCACAGGTAACCAGCTGGTAGAACAAATGAAAGGTACTACAGGCCTCGCTTCTATTATGAATCCGAGAATCGCTAAGACTATGTCAGACGTGCAGGCGCGAGTAGGTGTGATACAGGCAGTGCTGTCAGCACGCAATGGTCAGATGACTTACGCACAGCAACAACTCAGTACAAATTTTGACGCACTCTCTTCAATACACACCGACCATATAAACTACTACAAAACGGTTGTCGGATTTTACGACTCACAGAAAACAGATGCGAGTAATCTTATATTGAGTCTCTCAAAAGAGCAGAGAGATTTCTTGGATGTAAAACTTAATACGCTTAACTCTGATTTGTCACGACTTCAGAATACTAGAACTGTTTTAGAAAAAGCTATGATGGACCCAGACACTGCTTCAAAATATGCCACTGCTGGTGTCACTATGAATGACAGTGTAGAACAGATAGGACAGAAGTTAGCAACTTATGCTTATTCACAGGAGTTGAAAGACACAAGTAATAAGCTGGCTACAGGAGGTTACTCAAGTACACCTATCCCAGGTGTCACACCAACTATCATCACCGACTCTCAAGGAAATCAAAAAGCATGGTACAAGAGAGGTGCACTGACAGAAGTTTCAGCAGGCTCTTCACTTATCGACCCTAATACAGGTAAGGTGGTGGTGACTGCGCCGAAGGAGGGGGGTGGTGACATAGGTGTGGGTCGCAGTTCTTTCCGAGATATTATGCAACTAGCAATAGATACTGGTGCTACTCCAGAACTAGCGGCGAGGGAAGCGGCTTTGGCTTCTGAATCTTCAGGTATACCAGTAGACCAGAAAACATTAAGCCAATGGATTACTGAGGCTAGAGGAATTAAAAAAACTGTTGTACCTCCTGTTGCTCCAGTTGTTCCAGTTGTTTCAAAAACAGCAAAAGAAACTGGACAAGCAACATCTGATTTCCTACAAAATAATCCGTACTATCGAACATTAGATCCTGCCAACTTACTTCAAGGTGGGAAAGATGTTGCATCTGGAGCAGGAAACTTTTTTAGTGGATTATTTGGAATGTAAAAATATATGGCATTTATACCTGGTTCTATTGCTAATCAGTTTTCAAACAAGAAAACAAACACAACAGGTTTCGTGCCTGGTTCTATTGCTAATCAAATACGTCCAAAACAAGGCACAAGTGAGGGAGGTTTTGTCTCAGGATCTATTGCTGGACAAAGGAGAGGTAGTAATGATTTAAAGAGTGCAGACGGTCTATATCGTCTAGCTGTTGAGGGTGGATTAAAAGATAGAGCGGATTCAATCTTGGCTTCTCAACAAGGTGAAAAAACAAAGGAGATATTCTCCGGGGGTTTTATTTCGGACACCTTTGATGTTTTGAATGCACTACAATATGGGACAGTCGGTCTTTTAAAAGGTAAAACTTTTTCTGAAGGAGTTAAAACTCGTCAAAGTTTTACAGACAAAGATGCTTTGGGGGACAAAGGTCTCCCCGGTGTTATTGCCGGCACTCTCTTGGATATTGCTTTTGACCCACTCACTTATATAGCTCCAACAACAATAGTCAAAAAGATACCCTTTGCAACCAAACTTTTAAAGGGGGCAAAAGAGGCTGTTTTTGGTAAGACCGTATTGAAAGAAATAGTTGAAAGTGCCTCCTCTAAAGCACAGGGTGTCACTAGACTATTTGAGGATACGGAAGGAGGAACAAAACTCGGTAGATATTTATCATCCAAACTGGTATATATGCAGGGAGCTGACCCTATTTTTCGTGAAGGGTTTGAAAGAAGTGCTAAAAACACTGTTGTTTCAGTGCAAGCATTTGCAGATATGGGTAAGTTTGTTTCCAATATGGCACCAGAGACAGCAGCTAAAATTTTAACAAAAGATAAGGAGGGTAGATTTTTGCGAGCTAATATCAATGAACTTCAAAAGGTTTTGAATCCAGAGGAGTTTGGGGTAGTTTCTAAATTTTATAATGACATAGATAGTTTAGGTAAAGAAGCTGTTGATTTAGGGTTACTTTCTAAAAAAAAATATGAAGAACATCTCGGGGAATATATTAAAAGTGCATTTTTAGAACATGAAACAACAAAGAGTAAGGGGGTATTTGGTTTTTCTAGGATAGGAATTAAGGGGATAAAAGGACGCAAACAAGTAGAGAATATTTCTGAATTTGGTTTAACTCAAGTAGACAATCCAGCGTATTTATTATTTAAGACTGCGGTTGATTTAACTAAAGATGTTGAAAATGCAAAGTTATTTAAACAGGTGGCAAATAAATTCGGAACGGAAGTGGGTCAAGAAGGATTCACTCTAATCCCTAAGACATCAAAGTTTACTTCTTCAGCAGGAAAGCAATCAGAGATTTTATCTGGGGTGAAGAAAATAAACACAGATTTGAAGCCTTTGTTTAAGGAATTAAAAATGACATTTAAAGCTGATAGAAAAGTTCTGGCAGAGATAGTTGGTATGGAAAGAAGAATAGGAAGTCTGGGTAAACTACAAGGTGAGGAATTATATAAGTTTTTTAATGAGGGTATTGATATAACTAAGACAGTAACAAAGGCAAGAAAGTTAGGCATTATAAATGAGAGCCTGCAACCTTTAGCAAACACATTAAAAAAGTTTAAAAACCTTGAAGAATTTAAAAATCTACCTGAGGGGATTCAATTAGAGAAGGCATTTATAAATGGTGACTTGCAGCGTGGTGGATTTAAGTCTATGCAAGATTTTTTGGACACCGTGAAGAATCCGTTTAAGGCATCTACAGAAACTTCAAAAGTTACTAAGGCTGTTGCGGAGATGCCAAAGATTATTAAGTTCCAAAAAGAAATAGAAAAACTAGTTGGTAAAAGTAAAACCCTTTCTGAAATAGACAAGCGAAGTATTAATGACTCATTTAGATTTTTGGAAAAAAATATAAATGACCTTAGATTTGGAAAAGAAGACCTACTGGAAAATCTCGCAGATGCAAAACTCGGCGATTTGGCAGGGAAATATATCCCAAATCAAATGGCGGAATATTTACAAGACATAATCAATCCAGCTAAGGATACTATCGCTAAAAATCTAGTTGCTAATTTTAAGTTTTTCAAGGTGGTAATGAACCCAGGAACACACGCTAGGAACATTATTTCAAACAAGATTCTAAATTACTGGAAATTGGGTATGAATCCACTTGACCCTAGAGTTTTGAAAATAGATGTAGAAGCCGGACAGGAAATATTTAGAGGCACAGGAAAGTGGATAGATGAAGCTACGCCATTAGGGTACAACGCCAACACTTTTATTGGTGGAGAAATGAGGGGATTACTAGATAGCCCTGAAGCGATAAGTGCCCTCGGTAAGGGAAATAAACTGTGGCAAACTACGAAAAAGAAATTGGGTGATATTTATCAAGGGGAGGAAAACCATGCAAAACTTTCTGCTTACATATTTCAAAGGACTGTAAAAAATATGGAACCAGAGGCGGCATGGAAAGCTGCGGAAGCTGCTACTTTTAATTATGCTCAAGTAACTCCTTTCGTCAGGAAGCTAAGAGAGTCATTGTTCGGCTTTCCTTTCATTACTTTTACAGTTAAATCGACCCCAGCAGTTGCGGAAGTTTTAGTTACAAACCCTAACAGGGTATCAGTCATTGGGAAAATAAAGCAAGGTATAGAAAATTTATCTGATATAACTGAAACTGATAGAGAGAGGGCCTCTGAGCCTAGTTGGGTAAAAGACGGGTTTTATATAAAACTCCCAATGAAGGACAAAGAGGGTCGCTCCTCGTATTTTGATTTAACATACATTCTACCTTTTGGAGACCTTCTAGCAGGAAACTTCTTTGAAAGGAATCAGAATATGGAGACAGGTGTTCCTGAGAACTATGCCGTATCAGTGGCAAAGAAATCACCATTCATTCAAACAGTAATGTCATTAGGGAAGAACAAGGACTTTTACGGTAATTCTATCTGGAAAGAATCAGATTCTTCAGAAGTACAACTTAAAGATTTGATGATTTATTTAACTAAATCGTATGTTCCTCCTACACTAGGAGATCAACTGCCAGGCGGATATAACCAGACAGGGGAAAGGCAGAACAAAGGAATCATAAATTCATTGGGAGCATCGGATGAAAATCAAAGAAGAAATTTAATGCAGGAGTTATTGAGAAATGTTGGCGCAAAGATACAGCCGATAGATGCCGACATGCAAGAGACATACCAAGAGTGGAACAAGAGAAAAGCGATGCAAACTCTATTGAGGGAGAATGCTTTAGTTAAATCAATGAATATAGACTATGTTCCCAAAGACAAATAATTATTTATCAATAGCCATGTGTATGAAACATAGAAGTGTAATGAAAAATATAACAGCAATGATAATTTCTTTTAATTCATCCATACAACACATCATACTCTTGCATATAATAAATGTCAAGTTGAACCTAAATATGGTATAATTAATGAATAACAAATGAAATCACCAATCGATAAAATAAAATCATTTCTGAGAAACCCAAGTCTAGCGGAGCATCAGGAAAGTATGGATGTGAATGAGAATCTTTCTGCAATAAAAGATACCCTCGGAGAAATCGCTGGATTTTATGCAATCTCTAATGTAGATGACAAGAAGACTTTAAAAGTAAAAGGTCTGAAAGGAGCAGATGGTGTAGATGGAACAGATGGTAAGGACGGTTTAGATGGAACAGATGGTGTAGATGGAACAGATGGTTTAGATGGAACAGATGGAACAGATGGTAAGGACGGATATACACCAGTCAAAGGTAAGGATTATTTCGATGGTAAGGACGGATACACACCAGTCAAGGGTAAGGATTATTTCGATGGAAATATTAAAGACCTCTCCCCACAGGAAATACGGGATGCACTAGAACTACTGTCTAAAGGTGAGAAGCTTTCTATTCAGTCTATTGAAGACCTCGGAGAAATTATCGAGGAGCTACGAAAGTTTAAGAAGGAAGTAGGGAGTGGTGGAGGTGGAGGCTTTACCTCACCTATCTATAACTTTGTGGATGATGAAGTGCCCGCTGGAACTATCAATGGTACGAACACAGTATTTACAGTGGCCAGACTACCGTTCCGAGGGTCTCTCAAGCTGTATCGCGGAGGAGCAAGACAGCGCGTGACCGAAGATTACACATTAAGTGCCGACCAGAAGACCGTAACATTTTTAATAGCACCACAGGTAGGCGAAATTCTACTCTGTGATTATAGAAATTTATAACATGAGAAAATATTTACTTGGATTTTTAATAGGGTTGTCATTTGTTGCTACAACAGTGTACGCCCAGACAATTCTTTTCCCCCGCGGTGGAGGTACCGGAGTCGGTTCTGCAACAGCTGGTGACATAGGTAAGGTTTTAAAAGTTTCAAATAACGCTCCTTTTACATACACTCTGCAAGACGATAATACGGGCTTAGGAGGTGGTGCCTTCCCCTTCACAGTACAAACAGGCTACAACTCAACCACAACGACCCTGGGTCTTTTGAATGGGTTTTTCTCTACGGCTTCTAGTACAATTTCATCAGCCTTTCGACTTTCATCACTCGGACAAGGGTTACTATTTACAGGCTCAGGAGGTCTGGTTTCTCCGATTGCTACCACATCTGTAACGTGTACAGGTAACACAACGTGTACATCTTTTACAGCTATCGGTTCTTCACCTATTACAATCAACTCTACTGGAGGTGGTGGTGGAACAGGTAATGTTGCAACCTCAACATCTGAAACAGCAAACGCACTACCTCTATGGACATCAACTGGAGCAACACCTGCAACACTCGGTAGAATAGCGAATACTACGAATGGTTTTGTACTTGCATTAGTTTCTGGCGTGCCTTCATGGGTAGCAACGACAACCCTTTCAACAATAAGTGGGTTACTTAGTCTGGCTACACAAGTCACTGGTAATCTTCCTGTAGGTAATCTAAACAGTGGTACTTCTGCATCTGCCTCAACCTTTTGGAGAGGAGATGGCACATGGGCAACACCTGCAGGTGGAGGTACAGTCACAGCAGTCACAGCTACAGCTCCTATATTCTCATCAGGTGGGAACACACCTAACCTAACATGGGCAGGACTAGCTACAACATCACAACCAGCTTCAAGTAATTTACTTGTATCAAATGGAGGTGCTGGAGTCTTTGGTGTAGCAACTTCAACCCTTACACCATCTTCACCTCTCACAGGTACATTTACTCAAATAGGGACTGGAGGTTCACTCGGTTGTACTACCGCTTCAAGTGGTGTTGCAGGGTGTTTAAATAGTTCAGATTGGGCTACCTTTAACAACAAACTCGGTTCATATAACGCATGGACACACCCTATAATTGGTTCATCTGCTACAACTTCTACTCTCATGGTAGCGACATCAACGCAACCACTAGGACTCGTTTCACTGACTGGATTTTCTACAACACTACCTCAACTCTCCCTATCCGCAGGAGCAGGTCTCGCTCAATGGACATTCCGAAACGCTGGAGGGAATCTTTACTTTGCAACTACTACAGTTGCAGGAACTGCAACATCATCTCTGTCAGCTCTTACTATTATTGGGAGCACAGGGAATATCGGCATCGGAACCACCTCACCATCCGCTCTCCTCTCCGTAAACGCACCAGCGGGTTCCGCTTCATTTGCAATCGGCTCTTCAACAGGTACTTCGTTTATCGTGGATAGTAGTGGAAATGTGGGGATTGGAACAAGTAATCCAGACCAATCACTTGTTGTAAATGGGGCAATAAAGGTGGGTATAGCAGCAAGTTCTATAGTTATGTCCGATGCTAATGGTGGGGTGTTGTTTAATAGAGTTGATGCAGGCGAGATTGTAAATATCAACAATTATAGTGGTCCGAAGATTACAATGGTACAACCCGCTCTAATTGGTTGGGGGGTTAGTTCGGGTGCTATTGATGGAGGAAATTCTTTTCTAGATACTGGCTTTGCCCGCAATGGCGCAGGTATTGTCGAAATCAACAATGGAACAGCTGGTCAGTTTGCCAAATTGATAGCTTCTGATATTAGAATTGCAACATCTACTTCTAACTACGGTCTCACCATTGCCTCCACCACCGCCCCTCAACTCTCCCTATCCGCAGGAGCAGGAATTGCTCAGTGGGTAATGCGTAACGCAGGAGGGAACTTTTACCTTGCAACAACAACGGTTGCAGGTACTGCAACTACCACTACCTCTGCACTTTCTATTATTGGGAGCACAGGGAATGTGGGTGTTGCTACCACCTCTCCGTGGCGTACTCTCTCAGTAGTAGGAACAATGGCAGTCAATGGACTTACCTCATCAACCGCAGGAAATGCCGTCTGTATTCTCGCAAACTTTGAAGTGGTAACCGCAGGAAACACGACATGTGTTACCTCATCTAAATACACAAAACATGACATTAAAGAAATCACAAGTGAAGAAGCAAAACGTGTCATCTCACAACTTACACCTGTGCAGTATGTGAACAATGAGAAAGGAGATGCACGCTACGGATTCATAGCAGAAGAAGTAGAGAAGATTGACCCTAAGCTCATTGAACGTGCTACAGCGGATACAACTCTTGACGGACATCTCTTTAAGAAAGGTGACGTTATCTCATTTGACTATCTCCGTTACACTGCACTTCTTACAAAGTACACCCAAGACCACTCCGTAGCAGGACAGATGAAGCGTGGTGCAGAGGAAAACTATCAGTGGCTTATCATAGCTTTCCTTGCGATAGGGTTCGTGTATCAGCAGAGACAAATTATTAAACTTAAAAAATAACATGGAGACACAAGAAGCAATAGACGTTTTACAAAATATCGCAACTGGACTGGAGAACAGTAGACGAGGTGAGCAGATACAGATTGACTCACTGAATGTAGCAATCAGCCAGCTGAAAAATATCTTGGATACACCAACAGCAGACTTGGTGGCAGCAAGAGAAGTTATCGCAGAAAAGAATAACATCATTGCTGAAAAAGAGGATGATATTGCTAACAAGGATGAGATTATTGCCTACAAGGAAAGTGTTATAGGTGAAAAGAATGTGGTTATCTTAAACCACGAATTAACAATCACTGAAAACATAAAAGACATTGAGGAGAAAGATAATGAGATTTTTGATAAAGGAGTTTTGATTGCTGAAAAGAATGCAATCATCGCGGAAAAGGATGCCCGTATCGCAGAAATGGAGGCTGTTGTGCCTGTAGAAGACGTTAAACCTATGTAATATTATTATGGAAGCAGACTACACCAAAAGAGAGTTGGATTCAAAATTTCAAGATGTAACAAAACATCTTCTTGAACAAGATGATGTTCTAAAAAGAATTGAGAATAAAATAACATGGACTAATGGTAAAATAGCTGATGTACAGGCGTGGAGAAATTATATGAGTGGAGGTCTTGCAGTTCTTACCACACTTGTTATACCAATAATTATCTATTTAGTAACTCGAACAATAAAATGAAACTTACATTTAAAGTAGACAGCAGAAATTTTAACTTTTTCCAAAAGTTTGGACAGGTTACTTCCTTTCCTGATGAGCTTATCTTTGACTCTTCTCTGACTGACTTTGTACAGCCGATCGGTGATGTGATGTGTTCTGCAATCGGTGTCTGTGAAGTAGCGACTGACATGACGAATAAAGCCTATGACCATGTCGAGCTATTCAATCGTATACCAAGTACCAAAGAGGGTGCAGAGCCTAAGCACGCTATTAAAGCAGGTATAGAATACCTCAAACTCCTCGCAGGTGGCGTAGAGAAGCCTTTTAACTCGTACTGGCAGGCTCACACAGGACGTTATGATGCCTTTGATAACTGTCGTTCTGCGATAGAACTGGCTCAAAACTCAATCATTTTCTGGTGTCCATGGTACTCCAATTGGGCTGGTAAAAGTATTCTGCCAAAAGGAGAAGCAATCACAAACTACCACGTCATGCATTCGGAAGGCTGGAGGGTAATGGATGGTGTGCCAATGATGCAGGTAGAAGCCAATGTAGGGTACAAAGTGTACCTGACTCGTGAAGTATTCAACCACGCACTTTCTGTGTGGGCTTCTGGTACAGCCGTGATGTCTACTTCAGAGATAGACGCAAGACGAGAGAAGACAATTCTCGAAGCAATCATTGACGCATACAAGAACATTATTATCATATTGCAGTTACTTATCAATCAACAAAAAGTTATGCCAATACCAGACCCAACACCGATAGCAGTACCTGTGGAGACGGACCGGGAGAGACTCTATAACCTCGCATGGTCACTCAAAGGTAAGTATCTGACACTCAATCCGACTGTCTCAAAAAACCTCAACTGTGCTCAGTGTGTGAGCTTTATTCTAAACAAAGCAGGGTACAAGATACCAAAGGGAGGTATCTCAGGGACATACAGTATGTATGACTGGATGAAGGCTCACTTTATACGAATCGAAAAAGAAGATTTTTCAAAGGGAGATATTATTCTTTCAGTTACAGGTATGGGTATAAAAGGGAGTAGAGGCCATGTGGGAATCTACGATGGTGTGAGTAGGATTCTTTCAAACGACTCCAACACAGGGCTACTTAAAGACAACTGGACACTTACTGGCTGGATAGGGAATTACCAAACAACACAAAAAATGCCGACATTTTATTTCAGAGTTACATAGAGAATAGCTAAGGTTGACAATTGGTTGACAATCCAATTTAGATTGGTTGACAATCAGATTCTCAATCTTATGGTGTTCTTTGTAAGAAAGGAGATAAACAATGCAAGAGTTGAACAGAGTTGTCTTGTTGCAAAACGGAAACTTTCGTATTGAAAGATATTGGCTTTCTGGTTGGGTGAAATTCTCAAACGGAACAGCCAGTGTCAAGTATATCTGGGGCTATACAGGAAAGGAAACTGAGGTCACAGAAACAAAAATCACTCCGAATTACACTTTTGAAGTAAAGGAGGCAGTATGAAAATGCGATGTCAGATACTTATTACCCAGTGTTCGTGTGGTGGAATAGCACCTCCCACACTGCTCTGGGTTGCGGAAAACAACACAATCATTTCCGAGGGTTTATGCCTCGTTTGTAGTGCAAAAGTTACTGCGACTGTATCGTTTAAGTTTTTGAACGATACAGCCAAGAAACTCCGAGGTGAGTCTGTGCCACTCAAACCACCACTCAAACCAATGCCTAAACTCCCCGTAATCTCTGACCACGATTGGTTGCGCCAATTGGGAATTGACGACAAGGAGCCACCCAATGCCCCGAAGAAGTAAAAAAGGCAAGCACAGAAAGGGTCGAAATTGTCATCACTTCCTCTACCCAAAAAGTAGAGGAGGTGACAACAGTCTCAGTAACCTTCTCTTGATTGATATTGAGAAGCATGAAGCATGGCATCGCTTGTTCAAGAATGCCACAGCAGATGAAGTCCTCAGCCTTCTTGAGAGGGTTGTGAGGGCAAAGAAACACCAAGGAGGGATTCACATCTCGGAGCTATCCATTAAATAGTAAGGGAGCATGTCTCCCTTTTATTATTAAATTAATGTATAATATACATATGGAAACAAAACCAACATTACCCGCATACATGACAAGTTCAGTAGACCCTGCAAAAGTGTCTGCTCGAATCAGTGGTGCGGTGATAGCAAGTTCAAGTATTATCATATTTTTAGCAGCACAGTTACTCAATATTAAATTAAATCCAGAAGACATTATCGGTCTTGCAACACAGATTGGTGCGGTGGGAGGTGCAATCGTCACGGTCAAAGGAATCATCATTTGGATTATGACAAAGTTTGGAAAGAAGGCATCAGAGACAGTTACTCCTGCGGTAAATATACCTGTAGGACATGTAGTTTCTGGGAACGAATAGTTTACTATTCTGCACTGTACTCTCTATCGAAAGATAGAGTCGTTCCCGAAGCTCTGTATTTATTTGTTGGAGAGGGGTGAATAATCAATAAGCCCTATAATCGAAAGATTGTTTGCACAACCTCCCGCAAATAAATAGAGAGTACAGTGCGGAATACATACCTCACGGCAATAGTGAACCAGACCCTCGTCGTGTCTGGCAGTAGCTTAGAGAATTTCAGAACTCTCGATTGAATTACAAAATGCAATCACTTATATTAACATTATCGTTATTAAGCAGTGCCCTTACAAGTTTACAAGTAACATTAACAGAAACGAAGATAGCAGAGGCACAGGAAGCCCCTGTAGTGACTCAGGTTGAGATACCCGCGATACTTAAAGAGATTGCTCGGTGTGAAAGCGGAAACAGGCAGTTTGGAAAAGACGGGAAAGTTTTAAGAGGTAGGGTAAATCCAAAAGATGTGGGCTGGTATCAAATAAACGAATATTGGCATCTTGCCGATTCAAAGAAAATGGGAATAGATATATATACCTCGGAAGGGAATGAGGAGTACGCTCTGTACCTCTACAAGACACAAGGCACAAGACCGTGGAACGCCTCAAAGCCCTGCTGGTCCCCTGCGAAAGCAGGGTGAGTCTTCCGACACAGGCAAAAAGTTTGACGAAAAAACACCACAGGTCGAGCATAGCGGTGTTTTTTTGTACTTGTGGTATAATGTAGTAAGCCTTTACTGTGCTATACGTTATCTCACCCATGTGGTGATGCAGACGGTGGTCTTGTACGGGCCGTTAACATTTTAAAAACAGGGAGCTTATAACATTACCTTCAGCTCGTCCTGTTTTTTTATTTATCCCAATCATGGTCTCCTCCTACATTTTTCACAACCACGATCACGCCATAGACGAGGTACAGTCCGAAGAGTAAGAGGAGTATCCCTGCTAAGAGAAGTATCGATTGAAAGTCATCTCTGACTATGAGGTTTGTTATAAAGTTTGGCATGGTGGTTATTTTTAATTTTTGCGATATATCGGACTTTATATATCAGTTTTAGTTATGTCTAGGGATAGGTGGTAGCCCTTTTCTATCAGTAAATTTTTAATATTTTGTGTTAAGTTTTCAACCTTCTCCCATCTTGTGTGAGTTTTATCTTCAGAAACATAAATACACTTTTCTAATGAATAAGGTATCGTTATTGACCCACCACCAAATGTTTTTTCTTGTGTCTTGATGCATATAGTTTTGGCAGCAAAATCCCACTGTGAAATTACTCTGAGCTGCATGATTCCTATTTTAATATCATGGCGTTCTATATATTGTGTTGAGCCGTATATCTTCACTTCGCATTGACCACAAGAGCAATCTTTGATTGTATTGTTTTCATCATAATAGCTTTGGCATTTGTATTGTTCTATTTTCATATATCTTATTTATGTGAATTAGAGCACTTTACCTTTCCATAGCTCCAGGTGAATAATTTGTCTCCGCATGTTTGGCATCTGCCTGTGAGCCATCTGTATAATGTTTTCATGTTGTTAATTTATGTAATCAGTGTTTACCTTGCAATTCATGTTCTTCTCGAACCAGTTCTTCTGTAGGTTCAGACCTATCATTAAACCGAGGTTGAGGATGAGTACAATCCATACGATACGTCCCATTGTTGTCATGTTGTTAATTTATTACAGTATCCATGTTTCCTTAAAAGTCTTTTAATTGCACCGACTTCTTTCTTACCGAGAAATGTCTCTATTCGTTTCTTTAAGTTGCTACATGTATCACATTCTTTTGCACACAGGTGCTCTAAGGACATCTCATAGAGGTGAGCCATGCTGTGCTGTTCAAAAGAGATTCGTTTCTGTTTCATGTTAGTTATCTGTTAATGGTTTGTCTAGGGAGGAGAGGATGTCAGCTAAAACAATATCTACATCTTCCTTTGTTTCACCAGTCAAATCTCTATAAAACAATTGAATGTCATTTCCTTGTTTATACCCAGTAATAAAAGCTTCTTTTATAAGCTCCCTCACCCTCTCTTTCTCTTCTGCTAGGGTTTGTGTGATAATCAAATTAAGACTATTCCTTGCCTCTGATTTTGACATAGGTGTTACTTTGCATATATCTCTTATAAATTCTTCTTGGTTCATGTGTTTTTTATTACTTTATAATTTACAACTCCATTTTCTCCAAGTCCGCTTACAAACTCTGCTATTATGCCGAAGTTTGGGTGCTTCCAATTAGCTTGCTCTTTTAAGATTTGTTTGAGGTCTACTTTTATCTCCCTCTCTTCTGCTAGAGCTTGTGCGATTGCGGTTTCAAACAGAGCGAGTATCCCATATCGTGTTTTATTTGTATTAGAAGAATCCTTCAGACCTGTTCGTGGGTCATCTAACATTTCTTTTAACTCTAAGATTTTATCTGTGTTGTTCATATGCTTTTGCGGAACAAACTGTGTGTGCAGATTTCTTCCACAAAAGATACAATCTCCATTAAGTTCTACCTTAATTATGCTTCCACTTTCTAATATCTCGCAGTTTTTACATTTTTCTTTCATATTTTTATTCATTGGGAGAGGATTTTATCTAATTGTCGTTCATAATCTGGTATATCTATTGCAGAATATGGCAACTTTGCCTTTATTTCATTTACCACCCTCTCCCTTTCTTCTGCTAGGGTTTGTGCGATTGCCCCACGAATACCACTCCGTAACAATTCTATAGTTTCACTTGGTAAAGAAACAGGGACTCCGTGAAGAAACTCTACTGTTCTAACTTTTTCTATGATTTCGTCTATTTGAATTTCTATGTTTATGTCTTCTTGCATATAGTTATTTATTAGCTGTTAAATTGTCTAGGGAGGCGAGGAGGTCTTGTATCTCGTTTCTGGTTTTCATATTTCTTTGATTTGCTTCAAAGTGAGTTAGTGTGTCAGGTCTTTCCGAGCTTGAATACCATTCTTCTAGTTTGTAGTTTTCATCTCTTAATATTCCCCTCACCCTCGCTCTTTCTTCTGCTAGGGTTTGGTCTAATTTATCGGAGAGGAATCGTCTAATGGGTCCAACACTTCCGACAGCGTCTATGAATATCGGCTCAACATCTGGTCCACAATCTTTTACGAATTCTCTATCAAACTCCTCTAATACTTTTTCTGTGTAGTTCATATATTTTTATTTATCTGTTTTGTCTAGAGAGGCAAGTATTTTTTGTTTGTACTCGTCCTGTATTCGGCACGTTAGGTCATCTACAAAACTTCTGTTTACTACCTGTCCACAATTAGGGCAGTCATCTAATAGTAAAGAAAGTCTGGATACCCTTATCTCTGGTAAATTACACCTCACCCTCTCTTTCTCTTCTGCTATGGCTTGGAGGATTGATTCGACAATAAATTCCTTTATTTCTCCTGGTGTTGGATTTTTCCAATCAAAAGTTTCTTTGGTGAAAAACTTCTCATCGAATTCCGCTAAGATTTTATCTGTGTAGGTCATTACTTTAATAGGTTAGGTATAAATATTACTACCATACTTGGGAAAGGTGCGGATCCACTGCCTTTTTGTTTTCCACCGAATTTTAGACGACCTTTAATGAATCTGATCTCTACATTCGGCTTCTGGTAAATATAATCGTGAAAGTATCTTGTGTCTGTTCTTGCTGGTATCAACATAACTA
>Ga0163148_10003918_pt1 | contig 16010 bp, 4 predicted proteins | sample OliLakLV19MP7P2_FD_148606 | JGI IMG/M metagenome (GOLD analysis project Ga0163148, IMG submission 148606) | Freshwater microbial mat bacterial communities from Lake Vanda, McMurdo Dry Valleys, Antarctica- Oligotrophic Lake LV.19.MP7.P2 | ecosystem: Environmental > Aquatic > Freshwater > Lake >...
GGCCCAGGCGGATGTAGTCGAGGCCGACGTCGACCATGGTCTGCAGGACCCGCACCACCGGGGTGTGGGCGGCGAAATGCTGGATCGCCTCGCGCACCGACATTTCCAGGGTCTGGGCGATGTTCTTGCCCTTGAACAGCACGCGCAGCGTCTGCTCGTTGAAGCGCTTGCCGTGGCAGACCTCGCAGGGCACGTAGACGTCGGCGAGAAAGTGCATCTCGACCTTCTTGACGCCGTCGCCCTCGCAGGCATCGCAGCGGCCGCCCTTGACGTTGAAGCTGAAGCGCGATGGCGTGTAACCGTACAGCTTCGACTCGCGCGTCTCCGCGAAGATGGCGCGGATGTGGTCGTAGACCTTGGTGTAGGTCGCCGGGTTCGACCGCGGCGTGCGCCCGATCGGCTGCTGGTCGATGGCGATGACCTTGTCGAGGTGATCAAGCCCGGTGATCCGCTTGTGCGGGCCGACTTCTTCGCTTGAACCGTTGAAGTGGTTGTTCAGCGCGGGATAGAGGATGTGGTTGAGAAACGATGACTTGCCCGCACCGCTGACACCGGTGATGCAGGTCAACGTCCCGAGCGGGACCGCGACATCGATGTTCTTGAGGTTGTTGGCGCGGCAGCCTTCGACGACGACCTTCTTGCCCGAGCCATGCCGGCGCTTGGCGCGGATCGCGATCGATTTGCGTCCTGAGAGGTAGTCGCCGGTGATCGAATCCTCGGCGTCGAGGATGCCTGCGACCGGTCCGCTATAGACGACTCGGCCGCCGAGTTCGCCCGCGCCGGGCCCGAAGTCGACGACATGGTCGGCGGCGCGGATGGTGTCCTCGTCGTGCTCGACCACGAGCACGGTGTTGCCGATGTCGCGCAGGTGCTTGAGGGTGCCGATCAGGCGGTCGTTGTCGCGCTGGTGCAGGCCGATCGAGGGCTCGTCGAGCACGTAGAGCACGCCGGTCAGCTCCGAGCCGATCTGGCTGGCAAGGCGGATGCGCTGGGCCTCGCCGCCCGACAGGGTCGGGCCCGAGCGGTCGAGGGTGAGGTAGTCGAGGCCGACGTTGACCAGGAAACGCAGGCGACCCTGGACCTCTTTCTGCACCCCGGCGGCGATCTGCTGCGCGCCACCGGTCAGTCCCAGGTTGGCGAAGAAGTCCGACGACTCGCTGATCGTCAGGTGGCAGACCTCGGGCAGGGTCTTGCCGCCAACGCGCACCGCCGCCGAGGTGGGTTTTAAACGACAGCCCTTGCAGGTCTCGCAGATATCATTGCGGAAGTACTGGCCGAGCTTGTCGCGGCGCCAGTCGCTGTCCGACTCCTTCATCACCCGCTCAATCCACGGGATGACGCCATCGAACTTGGTATTGAAGGTCCCCGTGCTGTTTGAGGTCGACCAGTTGACCTTCACCCGATCCTCGACCCCGTGCAGGACGAGGTCCTTCTGCTTCTGCGGCAGCGATTTCCACGGCCTGTCGAGGCCGACCCCGATCTTGTCGAGCACCTCGCGGCGGTACTCGACGTGCCAGGCTTGGCGTTCGTCGTCGCCGAGCGCGCCCCACACGCGGATGGCGCCCGCGTTGATCGACAGCGTCGGGTCGATCAACCGTTCGAGGTCGACCGTCGAGCGCACGCCGAGGCCGGCGCAGCCGGTGCAGGCGCCCATCGGCGCATTGAACGAGAAGCTGTTCGGTTCGAGATCGGGGAAGGAGAGATCGCAGTGGTTGCAGTACAGCCGCTCGCTGAAGAAGAGGTCTGTGGCCTCGCCACCCGCTGGTGACTTCCGGCTGTCGACCACGGACAACGGACCACGGACCTCGGACTCATGCAAGGCGACGATCATGGTGCCTTCGCCCTCGCGCAGGCAGGTCTCGACCGAGTCGGCGAGGCGGCTGCGGATGGCGGGTTTGATGACCAGACGGTCGACGACGATCTCAATGCGGTGTTTGACCTTCTTGTTGAGCGGCACCGGCTGATCGAGGGTGAACTCCTTGCCGTCGACGCGCACACGGGTGAAGCCGGCCTTCTTGGCGCGATCGAGCAGATCCTGGTGCTCGCCCTTGCGGTTCGAGACCTTTGGCCCCAGCAGCAGCACCTTGGCGCCGTCGGGCAGCTTCAGCACCGACTCGACAATCTCGTCGGCGCTGCGCTTACCGACCGCACGCTGGCAGCCCGGGCAGTGCTGGATGCCGATGCGCGCCCACAGCACGCGCAGGTAGTCCATGATCTCGGTGATGGTGCCCACGGTCGAGCGCGGATTCTTCGACGCTGATTTCTGCTCGATGGCGATGGTCGGCGACAGGCCGCGGATCGACTCGTACTTCGGCTTGTCGAGTTGGCCGAGGAACTGGCGCGCGTAGGCGGACAGGCTCTCGACGTAGCGGCGCTGGCCCTCGGCATAGATGGTGTCGAAGGCGAGCGAGGATTTGCCCGAGCCCGAGGGCCCGGTGAACACCACCAGCCGCCGCTTGGGCAGGTCGAGGTCGACGTTCTTGAGATTGTGCTCGGCCGCGCCGCGGACCTGGATCTCGGCGAGTTCGGTGGCGGGTGACAGGGCCATGGGAGTGGGCTTCGCTGGGGGCATGGGAGGGGGCAATCGTAGGTTCGCCCCCGCGTGGTCTAGTTCAGGCTCGGCCGACCCTCATGAGCCGGACTCTCGCGGAGCGTCGGTGGGAGTGTCCGGTTCCCGGCTGTCCCGCCAGTGCCGGCGCCGCGGTCGGCGGCGGTCGCCCGCCCTGGCCGCGGGTTGCCGCGTGGAGCGCTGGTGCCTAACCTCTGGCCCATGCCAGCGTCGCTCCTCGTCCTCGGCTCCGTCAATGCCGACCTCTATGTCGCCATCGAGCGTCTTCCCCTGCGTGGCGAGACCATCACCGGTCGCGACACCGCATTCCGGCCGGGTGGCAAGGGCGCCAATCAGGCGGCGGCGGCGTCCCGGCTTGGGATGGCGACCTGGTTCGTCGGGCAGGTCGGCAGCGATGGCTACGCCGAACCGCTGCGCGTGGCCTTGGCGCAGAGCGGTGTGCACCTCGACCTCCTCCAGGGAGTTCCCGGTGAAAGCGGTCAGGCGTTCATCCTGCTGCAGGAGGGCGGCGAGAACTCCATCATCATCGTCTCCGGCGCCAACCACGCGTGGCGCGAGCCGACGGCCGAGACCTTCGCACGCATCCCCCAGAGCGGAGCGCTGCTGCTGCAACGCGAGGTGCCCGAAGCGGTCAACCGCGCCGCCGCGCGCGCCGCGGCCGTGGCCAAGGTGCCGGTCGTCCTCGACGCGGGTGGCGCGGATGCGCCCCTGCCCGACGACCTCCTGCCCCTGATCGCCGTGCTCAGCCCTAACGAGACCGAGCTGGCGCGCCTGACCGGTCGGCCGACCGGCAGCGAAGATCAGGTGCTGAGCGCCGCGCGCGCCCTGCAGGCGCGCGGGGTGGGGACGGTGCTGGTCAAGCTCGGCGGGCGCGGCTCGCTTCTGGTGCCGCGCCAAGGCGCACCGATCCGCCAGGACATCTTTCCGGTGCCGGTGGTCGACACCACCGGAGCCGGCGACTGCTTCACCGCGGCCTATGTGGTGGCTCTGCTCGAAGGCCACGGCGAAGCCGAGCGCCTGCGCTTCGCCTCGGCCGCCGCCGCGGTGTGCGTGCAGCGGCTGGGAGCGATGCCAAGCATGCCGACCCGGTCCGAGGTCGATGCCATGCGGTCAGGTCGCTGATCAGCCGCGCCGGCGCCCCGTCGGGCGCAGCAGCGTCAGGGCCAGCGCCAGCATGGCGAACGAGGAACCCATGCCGCAGCCGCCGCCGCCGCCGGAGCTCCCGCTGCTCGCGACGTTGCTGCTGCCCGGGGGAGGTGGGTCGTTGTCGGCGATGGTCAGCGTGGCGTCGGCAGGAGCCCCGGGGGTGTAGCCGACGCCGGCGGTGATGGTGGCAATGAAGGTCTCCGTCGGCTCATAGAGGGCGTCGTCGACCGGGGTGATGATGAGGGTGCCACTGGTGCCACCGGCGGCGATGGCGACCGCAGCGCTCAGCGATTGATAGTCGCTGAGCGACGCCGTGCCGGTCAACGCCAAGGCCACGGTGATCGGCGTGGTGGTGGGGGCGTCGAGGGTGATGGTGAAGGTTGCGGCGGTGGGCCCGGCCTCGGACGCACCCGTCGATGAGGCGGTGATCGTGGCCAGCGGTGCATCGTTGTCGGTGATCGCGATGCTGGCGCTGGCGCTGCCGCCCAGCGTATAGCCGGTACCCTGGACGAGCGTCGCGACCACCGTCTCGCCGCCCTCGATCGTGCTGTCGTCGACCGGGGTGATGACGATCGTTCCGCTGCTGGCGCCAACGGCGATCACCAACGGTATGGTCAGCGGCTGGTGGTCGGCGGGCGAGGCGGTGCCGGTGACGGTGTAGTCGATCGACAGCACCGCCGGCGCCGGACGCGAAAGCGATACGGTGAAGGTGCCGGTGGTGGGGCCGGCCTCGGTGGCGTTGGCATCGGTGGCGGTGATGGTCGCCACGGGCGGGGGGGCGTCGCTGACCGTCACCGTCGCTGTTGCCGGTGAACCGACGTCATAACCGGTGCCGCTGCCGAGGGTGACGATGACGGTCTCGGGTGACTCGGGGGTCGCATCGTTCGCGGGGGTCACCGTGATCGTTGCGCTGGGGGTATTGGCGGCGACGACGACCGAACCGCTCAGGGCGGTGTAGTCGCCACCCGCGCTCGCGCTTCCCGTCACGCTGAAGGGGATGGTGGTCGCGCTGGTCGAGGTCGGGGAAAGGGTGACGGTGAAGGTGCCAGTGTCGATGCCCTCGGTGGCGTTGGCGTCGCTGGCGGTGATGGTCGCGAAGCGACCCATGGTACCAAGGTTGAGTGCCAGCGTGATCGCGCCCTGTGCCGTCGCCGAATAGCCGTCAACCGCGATCTGGTAGGTGGTTCCAGCGCTGGCGGTGAAAGCGACCCGGCTGGTGGCGCCGCTGCCGCTGTCGTCATCCGAGGTGACCATGCCGAGTCCGCCCAGCGTGGATCCGGTATAGACGGCAAGCACCGTGTCGAAGCCCGACCCGGACAGATCGATGGTGCACGAGCCACTGGTCGGCGCGGTCCACGTCCACCAGACGGAGTGGCCGCCAGGAACGCCGTCATGGGCGGGTTCTCCGGTCTCTTTGCTGGCGTACAGACTGGATCCGGTGGTGTTCACCGGGAATCCGTTCAGAGCGATGCGGTTGACGAAGGCGTCATTGGCCGGACCGGCGACCCCGGCGATGGTCGCGGTGGCGCTGGTCGGGGCGAGCAGTCCGTAGGCACTGCTGTCGCCCAGGGTGACGATGGCGGTCTCGGCGCCCTCGGTGATCGAATCGTTGATCGCGGTCAGCACCACGTCGACGGTGGCTTGGCCGGCGGGGAAGGTGACGGTGCCGTTGGTTCCTGAGACGGTGATCGAGCCGCCAGCGAGCGTGTAGTCGCTGCCAAGGATCGCCGAGCCGGAGAGCGCCACGGTGACCGGACGCGCGGCGCCGGTCGTCGTCCGGCTGAGCCGGAACGACGCCGCGTCGCTGCCGGTCTCGGCGGCGTTGGCGTCGAGCGCGGTGATGCTGATGTCGTCGAGGCGGGTGGCGGTGAAATCCCTGCCGGTCGCATCGGGCCCGACCGTGACTGGGTTGGCGAACGACGCGCTGAGGGTGTAGAGTGGCGAACTCGCCGACACCGTCACTGGTCCTGCATTGAGATTGCCCAGAATGTAGGTGCCATCGCTGTCGGTGACGGTGCCGCGGTAGGTGTTTCCGCTCTGGCCGTTGTGGATGCGTACACCCTGGACTCCGGCCGCTCCATCGAGCACCCGCCCGCGGATGGCGAAGACGGTGGGCGTTCCGACCGTCACCACGTGCGAAACGCTGGCGACTCCGCCCTTCATGTCGCTGACCGTGCAGCGCACGACGTAACTGCCCGCGGCGCCCCACGCCTTGCTGACGGTTGCGCTGTTGGTGGTACTGACGGTGCGGTCGCCAAAGTCCCATGCGTAGGCCAGCGAGTCGCCGGCGTCCGGATCGCTGGCGGATGCCACCAGGCTGATGGCGGTGTTGATCGGAGCCGTCGCCGGCCCACTGGTGGTGAGGCTGGGCGATTGATTGCCTGGGAAGGTGCCTTGGTTGACGACCACGTCGATCGACTGGGGAGTGGTTCCCCCCAGCCCGATCGGCGTGATGTGGATGCTCGCCGCGCGGTCGGTGAAGGTGCGGCCGATCACCACCGCCGCGTCGTTCTTGCCGTCGGGCGTCCCAGGCGTGGTATCGAGCAGCAGATCGCCGCCATCGCTGTTGCTCGGGCTGTTCCATTTCACGGTGACGCCGTTCATCTGCCACAGGCTCGATGCGAAGCGCTGGCGGAACTCGATGATGTAATGGCGGGCGGCATCCTTGACCACGCGCAGCGACTGCTTCTGGGTGCTGGGCAGGAGGGTGGCGTGGTCTTGCGGGAAAAGGCGGAAGACGCCGCTGCTGCTGGGCTGGTGGATATTGCTGGTGGGCAGCCAGCCGAGCAGCTGCTTCGACCCGGCATTGAAGTGATTGTTGTTGGCGGTGGCGGCGCCCATGGTGTCGAAACTGTTGCCGTATTCGCTGACCGTCCCCGGCCCGATTGGCGAACCGTTGCTGGTGGTCCAGAAATTGGCGTGCCACAGACCGAGATTGTGGCCGAACTCGTGCACGGCGACGCCGACGCTGTCGGTCTTCATCCACACGCCGCGCGCGCCGACGTAGGCCTGGCCCGAAAATCCACCTGGCCCACCCTGGTAGCGCACGGCATCGAAATCGAAGTCGTTCGGTTCGAAACCGGCGGCTCGCGCCGCGGCCAGGGCATCGGTACGAACCTTGCCATCGTTGGAGCCATAAGACGCGGCGGTGCCGGTCAGCACCACGACCGGCGTCACCGTGGCGGTGAACGAACTCAGTCGGCCGTAACTCATCTCATTGAAGAAGGCGCTCATGCCGGCGACGGTGTTCTGGCAGGTGCTGTCGCTGGGCAGATCGCTGTCGGCCTGGTCGGTGAAGCGGGCGCGGATGTAGAGCACGGTCTTGGCGCCCTCGGTGTAGGGTGAGCGGGCGGTGCGGCCGCCTCCCGCCTCGGCGCTGGCGAACTGCTCGTTGAGGGTGCGGATGTGCCCGCTCGAACACAGGTAAACCGGCTTGCCGCCGACATCGGCGACCACACCGCCATCCCGGCCGGATACCGGGCAGGCGAGATCGGGGTTGGAGGGGGTGGCAGCCGGGTCGACCGCCTCGCCCGGTTCGAGCGGACGCACGGCGTCCTCGTGCACGGCGGCCACGCCATCGAGGACGATGCCATGCACCGGCACGGGGTGCTTGCTCGAGATCCCCAGGCGCCGGCCATAGGTCGAACTCTCGAACTGCTGGTTACCGACGATCACCATCGGCACCACGCTGCGCTGGTCCCCATCCGGGCCGGCATCACCGCTCGGCAGCCGTGCCACCGAGGCGAAACGGCCTTCGCTCGCGAGTCGGCGCTCGAGCTGGGCGACGATGCCAGGCGGCATGGTCGCGCGCTCGCGCAGGGGCAGCTTCATGAGCAGCGCCTGGCGGGGGTCGGCGCGCACGAGGGTGGCGAGGGCGACGCGCCGTTCACGGGCGAGGGCGAGCCCTTCGGCTTCGAGCGCGGCGCGCCCGGTCGGATCGGCAGCGCGGTAGCGCTCGGCCCAGTCGAGAAAGCGTCGGCAAACGGCCAGCTCGCGCGCATGCGGGCCGACCGCGTCCGGGGCGGCGACGGCAGTCGACCGCGGGGTCACGCTGGGCTGTGCGCTGGGTGGGTGCGCAGTGGCACGTGGTGCAGGCGCCGTAGCCGCCGCGCCAATGGGCGATGGGCGGGCGACGGTGGCCACACCGGTCTCAGGCGGCATGGCGACCAGCGGCATGGCGCGCGACGAGGACGCCGCCTGCCGACCGCAGCCGGCCAGAAGCACCAAACCGATGAGGACTGCCACCCGCGTGCGGGTGAGGAAGTGGACGACGGCCATGGAGCCTCCGGGAGGGCTTGGCGCGATTCAATCCGCTCGGGAGCCCGGTGCGATAGGCATCCTGACCGAGTCGAGGTCCCGGTATGTCACGGCGCGCGCGGGGCCAGGTCTAGGCTCCAGCCGCCAGCGGCGACCTCGATCTGCGCTTTTCGGCCGCAGGCGAGGGTGAGCGGATCGGCATCGTGGCCGAAAGGCAGGCCGAAGATGGCCGGGACGCCGAGGCGTTTGGCCCAGCCAGCGCAGAGGTCAGGCATGCTCGGGCCGCCATAGTCCGGGGGTAGACTGGCCGGGAAGCGTCCGAAGACGAGGCCCACGATCCCGGCGAGCGCCCCGGAGCGGTGCAATTGGTTGAGGTCACGGTCGACCTGATACGGCCGCTCATCGATGTCTTCCAGGGCCAGCAGGGCGCCGCCGAGGTCTGGCAGGGCCGGGGTGCCGACCAGCCCAGCCAGGACGCGCAAGCAGGCGGCGAAGCACCAGCCGCGCGCGGCACCGGGCACCAGGGCGGCGACCGTGGGGTCGCTGGTCGGATCGCGGTGCAGTCCAGCGCCGCGAGCGAGGGCGATGGTGCTGGCGAGCGCCCGTTCGCCGAGATCGACCCCGGGCATGAACCCATAGAGCGTCTCGCCCCAGGCACGCCGGCGCCAGACGGCATGCAGCACGGTCAGATCGCTGTAGCCGATCAGCAGGCCGCCGCGCCCAGGCCAGGTCAGCACCTGATCGACCAGGTCCAGGCAGCCATACCCGCCGCGCGCGGCCACCAGGACCTGGTGGCCGAGGGCATCGCCCATCTCCTGCTGTCGCAGCGCGGCGGGCGCCCAGGCGCCCGCCGCGCCGCCGCTGGCCAGGGTCGGTGCTTCGCGCACGTCCCAGCCCAGCGCATCCGCCAGCGCCGCCGCGCTTTGCCGCGCCTTCGCCACTCCGGTTGCGCTGGTGAGCGGATAGGCCGGGCACCAGAGGTAGGCGGTGGGCATGGCGTGGTCGTCGTCGCGCGGCCAGCCGGCGCAAGCCGTGGGGGCCGCGATGCACCGTCCCGCCAACTCCGTCGGCTTGCGTTGACAGTCGTTCCGGCCGTCTTTACTGTCCCTAACTATGGGTTTTGCAGGGAACTTACAGACCCTCGCGTGGAGCGAGGTGGTGCAGACCCTGCATCGCATCAAAGCCGAAGGCGTGCTGCGCCTGGTGTCCCCCGTCGGCGGTCGCGACGTGGTCTTCGCGCAGGGCGCGATCATCGGCGTCGATAGTGGCCGCGGCAGCGAGCGGGTGGCGCTGCTGCGTCGGCTGCGCGCCCTCGGCAAGATCCCCGCCGACAGCGAGGTGTCGATCACCAAGCTGGTGGTCTCGGGCCAGCTCGAGCAGGCCGAGGTCGACGAGGTCGTCCACCGCCAGGCGCTCGAAGAGCTTTTCGATCTCGCCACCTGGGAGGTCGCCGATTTCGTCTTCCATGAGTCCGGCGAGAGCCAGGAATTCGCCGACCGGATCGCGCACCATCAGCGCGCACCGCTGGCGATGAAACTCGACAGCATCCTGCTCGAATCGGCGCGCCGGCTCGATGAGTGGGCGCTGCTCAAGATCGCCTTCACCGATGACGATCTGGTGCAGCCCGTCGCCGGAAGCGAGCCCGAGCTTGAGCGTTTCCGCACCGATGAGACCGGCTGCCTGGTGATCCCACGCCTGGTCGGCGTGCGCGCCGTCGAAGACCTCTTGGACGAGAGTTCGGTCACCCGCTTCGAACTCTATTCGCTGCTCGCCACCCTGCAGGACCGCGGCCTGGTCATGACCTGCGAACCGCAGGCCCTGGTCGACCATGCCGCCGCGCTGACCGCCCAGGGCGATCTCGCCGGCGCGGCCCAGGTCTATCGCCGGCTGCTGGCGCGCGACGCCCATGACGCCGATCTCGCCAGCCGCCTCGCGGCGTGCCTCGACCAACTTCCCGACGATGTCGAGACCGCGGGGTGCCGCGCCCAGCTCGCCCTGGCCCACCTCCAAGCCGGTCGTGGCGACGAGGCAGTGGATCAGGCCGAACGGGCGGTAGCCCTCGCCGAGCGCGATCCCGAGCTGCGCCTGGTGCAGGTGCGTTGCCTGATCGGGCTCGAACGCAGCGATGACGCCGCGGCGGCATTGCTCGACCTGGCCCGGCTGTACGTCGATCTCGGACGGCTGGCCGAGGCTCGCGACACCTGCCTGAAGGTGCTGCAACTGCGGCCCGAGGATGCCGAGGCCACGCGCGAATTGGTACGCATCCATGCCACCACCAGCGCGGCAGGTTCCGAGGACGTCGTGGTCTGCGCCCAGTGCAGCGCGGTGAACAAGCGCGAGGCATCCGCTTGCGCCACCTGCCACGCGCTGCTGCACCTCGCCTGTCTCGCCTGCGGCCGGGTGGTGTCGGTGTCTGACCGCATCTGCGTGTTCTGCGGTGTCGACCCGCACGCCAAGCCCAAGGGCGCCACCACCCGCTCGCGCGCGCTGGCCATCTCGGGTCCATCAACCGATCGCCTCGTCCTTGCGGTCAAGGGCCGCGAGGATCAAGGCGAGCGCGGAGCCACCTTCTGGCGCGGGGAGCTGCAGAAGCATCTCGCCACCGCGCGCGAACACGAAGCGGCGGGTCGCATCGAGGCGGCCCTGGCGGCATGGAAGGAGGTCGCGCGCCTGCAGAGCGACAATCCCGAGCTCAGCGCGCACATCCGCGAGTTGGAGAACCTCACGCACGACCGCTTCATCGAGCTGCAGATCGAGCGCGGCCACGATTTGCGCCGCAATCGGCACTACTGGCGGGCGATGCGCGCCTACCGCGCGGCCCAGCGCGGCCTGGGCGCCAATGACCAGCGCGGTGGACGTCTCGCCGAGATCATCGCCACCACCAACCGCAGCCATCGGCGCATCCTCGCCATCTATGCCGCGGCGTTCGCCATCATCCTCGCTGCGGCGGCGACGGTCGGCAAACCCTACCTGGATCTGCAGCGCATCTCCGGCCGTTGCCATCAGCTCACCGCTGGGCTCGCGGCGGCGGCGCCGGCCGATATCGCCAGCGTGCTGGTCGAGGCCGAGGGGCTGACCCAGCGCAGCGAGCGCCTGCCGTCTGGCCTGCGCGGGCGCGCCTCCTTCGCGATCGATCGCCTCAGCCAGGAGGCCAACGCCGCGCGCGACCGCGTCCGCGCCAACGCGGTGGTCGAGGCCGAGACGGCGCTGGGTCGCGGCGATCCCGCCGCCGCCCTGAGCGCTATGACCGCGGTCAGCGTCCCGCTCGGCGGCGACCCGCGCTTCGTTCGGCTTCAGGAGCAGGTCGAACGTCAGCAGCGCGAGCAGACCGACTTGGCGACCCGCCTCGCTCGGGGTCCCGAGTTGCTCGACGCGGCCGAGACGCACGAGCAGCACAACCGACTCGGCGCCGCCCTGCGCATCTTCCACGAGTTGGCGGCACTGCCCGCCAACGACACCAGCGCCTCCGCCAAGCAGGGCATCGAGCGCCTGTCGCCCCCGGCCGCCGCCTTCGACCGCGCCCTCGTCGAGGTCACCCGTCTGGCGGATGCGGATCTCGCCAAGGCGTCCGCCCGCCTCGATGCCCTGCGGGCGGACGCCGTCATCTGGGACAAGGGCGAGGAGATCGACCGCTTGCGCGCTGGGGTCGCCGCTCGCGCCGCGGCTGCCAGCGCCGCGTGGAAGGCGCTCGGTGATCGCAGCGATGACGCGGCCGTGCAGGCCTTCATCGCCGCCCATCCCGGCGCACCCGAGGGCGAACTCGCGCGTGCCCGTCTGGCGCAGGCGCGTACCGCCGCGCGCGCGCGCGAGGTGGCGCTGGCCAACTACCGCGCGCTGATGCAGGCCAAGGATTGGCAGGGGGCCCACGCCGCCGCCACCGCGCTCGCCCGCAACCATGCCGGCCAGCTCAAAGCGGGGGAAATCGCGCTTCCGCTGGTGATCGAATCGCAACCACCCGGGGCGGCGGTCAGCGCCGATGGCAAGGGGATCGGCACCACGCCCATGGTCTACGCCATCCCGATCGACGGCGCCGTCGACCAGCTCACGGTGACCCTCCCCGGTCACCTGACCGCCAGCAGTCGGCTCACGGATCTGCGCGCGACGTGGAACTGGCAGGTCGCCCTCGAGCGGCAGGCCGCCTGGTCGACCTCGTTGGGCAAGCCGGTCATCGGCCTGCTGCCGCTGGCGGATGGGGTGGTCGCCGTCGCCGGCGGCGCGCTGAGCCGACTCGGTGCCGGCGGGGCGGTCGCCTGGCGGCACGCGCTGGCGGGTGAGGACGGCGTCTCGGGCGCACCGGCCATGAGTCCGCTGCTGCTCGACGGCGACAAGCTGGCGGTGCCCAGCGGCGAGACCGGCGTCACCATCCTCGACGCGGACGGCAAGACGGTGCGCACCTATCCCACACGTGGCGCGGTGCGCGGTGTCGCCAGTCCCTACCGCAATGATCTGCTCGGCGGTCGCCCACGCTTGGCGGTCGTCGCCGATGTCCTCCACGCCGGCGATCTCGCGGCCGATCTGCCCGCCATCGCCCTGCCCGCTCCCGCGCTGTCCGGGCCGCTGGTCATCGCCATGGATGTCGACCGTCTCCTTGTGCTGGCCGATATCCGCGGCCGCTTGCTGGGAATCGAGGAATCGACCCAGCGCGTGGCGTGGACCGCGGATCTGCGCGCATCCGAAGTCGGTCACCTGGTGCCGGTGGCTGCGGGCCGGGTGACGATGGTGCTCGACGGCAGCCGCATGGTGTGCTGGCAGGTGGCCGCCGATGGGGCGAGAGAGGTCTGGTCGCGTCCCCTCGCCGCCGCCGCGATCGGCGCGCCCATGCTGGCACAGGGCGTCGTCCATCTCGCCGCTGGCAGCACGCTGGTGCGCCAGCAGGTGGATGGCTCATCCGCGCCCGACCTCGCGCTGCCCTCGCCTGCCACCGCCCAGGTCGCCGTTGGCGGCGGCATGGTGGTGGTGGGCTGCCGCCAGCATCTCGCGGTGTTCGTCGCCGGCCGCCTGCGCTGGACGACGCCACTGCCCACGGCAGCCGTGGCCGTGGCCATCACGGGCGGCCACATCCTCGCCGGTCTCGCCGACGGCACCGTATCGGCTTATCTACCCTGAATGAGGTCCCCATGCTGAATACCGCCCTCATCGCCGAATTCCGAACCGTGCAGGTCGGGCAACGCAGCGGCACCCTCGAAGTCGCCCTCGGAGAGCGTCGGGTCCGCTTCTGCTTTGAATCGGGCGACCTGGTCCTGCTCGATCTGGGCGAAGAGAAGGAACTGGCGATGGCGCGTAAGTTCCTCGACTACCACAAGATTGGACCCGAGATCCATCGCCACGCGCTGGCCACGGCGCGTGCCTCGGGTGCCTCGATCGTCGATTCGTTGCGCCGCCAGCAGCTGGTCTCCGAGGCCGAGGTCCAGGAAGTCGCCCGGGCCATGGTCGAGGACATGCTCAGCCTGTGCTTCGGTGTGGCCCACACCTCGGTGACCTACAAGCCGGACGAGGGCGCCGACACCTACGACCTCGATACCCGGGCGGTGCGGCTCAAGATCGACATCCCGACCCTGATCAGCGGCGTCGAGGCGCGGGTGAAGGAGGAGGAGGACCTGCTGCGCCGCCTCGGCGGGTACGACAGCGTCTTCGTTCTCGACGAGGCGGCCAACCCCGAGCAGCTCGACGAGTTCGAGCGGCACCTGCTCAACTTCGTCGATGGCCGCAAGAGCGTGGATGCGATCGCAATCGCCTTCCGCGATAGCAGCGCGAACATGGCCAAGCACCTGGTCAAGCTGCTCGACCGCGGCTTCATCCGCCGCAGCGCGACCCTGCAGGAGCGGCGTGCGGCGGTCAGTGCGGCGACACCCTCGGGCGGCGTGCCGATGCCGTCGCCCACGCCCGAGGAGCCGGTACAGCCGTTCCAGGTCTACCGCGCCACCCCGCCAGCCGCGAACCACTTCGGCACCCGCGTGGTGCTGGGCACCCTGTTGGCCGTGATGCTGGTGGTCGGCATCGCCGTGGTCGCTTTCGGGCGTAATCAGGCCACCGTCTCGTCGCTGCTCGGCAGCATCGAGACCGACATCGCCAGCCGGCAATGGGCGGCGGCCTCTACGGCCATCGACGGCGCGCGCGTCGCCATGGGCAACGACCTCGCCACCAAGCGCCGGATCGACGAACTTCAGAAACGCCTGGCCGACGGGCTCGATGCCGAGGCCATGCGCATCGACCAGGCCATCTCCGACCAGGACTTCAGCGAAGCGCAGCAGCGTTTGACGCCGTTCCCCGTCGGGCATCCCCGCCTGGCCGAATTACAGGCTCGCTACGAACAGCAGTCCCAGCTGTTTGAGACGCGCAGCGTGGCCCTGGCCCGCGAAGTGGCGGGACGCGCCGAGAGCGGCGACCTCGCCGGTGCGCTCAAGCTGATCGACGGCGCCCGGCCCGCCGAAGCCAAGGCGGCCGAGCAGACGCTCGACCATTGGCGCAAGAACAGTCTCGAAACGGCGCAGCTCACCGGCAAAGGGATGGGCGAGCGTCAGGCGCTGCTCAATAAGGTTCGCAGCGCGCGCCCCACCGATTACCAAAAGCAGCAGCTGACCCGCCTGCAGGAGGACCTCTCGCGCGGCCAAAGCCGTCGACTCGAAGAGCTCAAGGCGATGCGCGCCCTGGTCGATCGCGGCGCCTATGCCCGCGCTAGCGACGAGATCGCCCGCCAACGCCTGCTCGACCAGGCGCCGGGCAGCCCGCTGATGACCGAGGCGCAGCAACTCGCGGCACGCACCACCGAGGTCAAGGCCGAGCTCGAGGGCTATGCCGCCGACCACGCCGCGGCGCTCGCCTCGGCCAGCGACGCCAGCGCGCTCACCGCGCTGCGCGAGCGTCTGGTCGTGGCACTCACCCGCTATCCGGATGCCAGCAATCGCCCGCACCTGGTCGCGCTCGGCCAATTGCTCGACCAGTTGCTGCCCCTGGTCGGCCACGGCAGCACCGCGGACGAGGCGCGGGCGCTGACCACGCTGCTCAAGGAACAGACGCCGGGCAGCGAGTTGGCGCGTGCGTTGGCCGCGCGCGTGGCCGCGCTCGACGGCGCTGGCACCGAGGCGCAGGCGGCGCTCGACGACGCGCGCCGCCTTGGTCGCGACGGCAAGTGGGACGAGGCCATCACCGGCATGGAACGCATCGCCAAGACCGCATCCTGGCGGCGCACGCCGGTCGGACAGGGCATCGCCCAGGATATCGATCAGGCGCGCATCGCGCGCACCCGTCAGGGCCAACTCATGGCGCGCTTCCGCGAAGCTCTCGGCCGTGGCGATGTCGCCAACGCCCATGAACTGGCGCGTGAACTGGGCCTGCGCTACCTGCCGCTGCTGGTCGAGAGTGTGCCGAGCGGCGCCGAGGTGCTGCGCGACGGCAAACCCGCCGGTTCTACCCCATTGATGATGGAGGTGAACGCGGGTGAGCGGGGCGACCTCACGCTGCAGGTGCGGGCCGCCGGTTTCGAGACCGCGAACCTCAAAGGTTCCGACGCCACCGGTGGCTGGCGTCTGAGCGCCTTCTTGGTGCGTACCCCGCGCCTCACCCTCGATCTCGCCCTCCCCCTCAGCACCGCGCCAGCCGCCATCGATGGCACCTTGTGGGTCGCCGGCAGCACGCATGCCGTGGCCATCACCAGCTCGGGAGGCGTCACCAAGCACCCGTTGAGCGAAGGCGGCCTGCGTGGCCTCGAACAGCCGGTGCGCGCTGCCGCCGTCCGCTTCGACGACGGAGTGTGGCTGGCGACTCGTGAAGGTTTCGCTGTGCGCATCGCCGGCGATCGCCGCGAGCGGCTGGCGCTGCCGGGCAACACCGACTTCCCGCCTTTGTCCTATCGCAGCCCGCTGGTGCTCGACCGCCGCTTCCTGGTCGTCGCCGGCATCGACGGAGCACTGCACGCCAGCGATCCTCGCGACCCCAATGGCGGGTGGCACGCCACCCGGGGGACGGCGTTCGTCGCCCCGCCGGTCCTGATCGGCGATCACATTTTGACGGCGCGGGGCGACGGCACGCTCGGCGCCGC
>Ga0163148_10003925_pt1 | contig 15967 bp, 10 predicted proteins | sample OliLakLV19MP7P2_FD_148606 | JGI IMG/M metagenome (GOLD analysis project Ga0163148, IMG submission 148606) | Freshwater microbial mat bacterial communities from Lake Vanda, McMurdo Dry Valleys, Antarctica- Oligotrophic Lake LV.19.MP7.P2 | ecosystem: Environmental > Aquatic > Freshwater > Lake >...
ACGCACCACGGACCACGGACCACGGACCACGGACCACGCACCACGCACCACGCACCACGGACCCCTCCCTCCCATGCCCACCTACTTCGCCCACGGTTCCCCGACCACCGTCATCAGCGACGCCGAGTTGCGCGAACGGCTGATCGCCTGCTTCACCGCGATGGGCCCGCGGCGAAAGGTGTTGGCGGTGCCACCCGATTTCACCCGCGCCAACAGCCGGGCTGGTCAGATCACCCGTGCGACCTACGAGCATTTCGGCGCGGCCCTGACCGACGTCCTGCCCGCGTTGGGCACCCACGTGCCGATGCCCGACTGGCAGATCGCCAAGATGTACGCCGGCGTCCCCAAGGAGCTGTTCCGCGTCCATGACTGGCGTCACGACGTGGCGACCATCGGCGAACTGCCCGCGTCCTACGTGCGCGAGGTCACCGGCGGCATCTATGACAAGCCGTGGCCGGCGCAGCTGAACAACCTGATCTGGACCGGTGGACACGATCTCATCCTCTCGATCGGTCAGGTCGTCCCGCACGAGGTGGTCGGCATCGCCAACCACGCCAAGAACCTCTTCGTCGGCTGCGGCGGCAAGGCCGGCATCGATGAGAGCCACTTCATCGGCGCGGCCTACGGCATGGAACGCATGATGGGCCGCGCCGACACCCCGGTGCGGCGGCTGCTCAACGAGGCCCTGCTCCGTTTCTGCGGCCACCTCGACATCGTCTTCGTGCTGACCGTGGTCGGCGCGGCGGCGCCGGGAGAAGCTGCCGATCACGCCGGGCTGGTCACCCGCGGGCTGTATGTGGGCAGCGGCATCGAATGCTTCGAACTGGCAGCCAAACTGTCGGTGGCGGTGAACTTCAAGCTGCTCGATGAGGAGCCGACCAAGGTGGTGGTCTACCTCGACCCCGAGGAGTTCCACACCACCTGGCTCGGCAACAAGGCGATCTACCGCACGCGCATGGCGATCGCCACCGGCGGCGAACTGGTGGTGCTGGCGCCGGGTGTGCGCGGCTTCGGCGAAGATATGGGCATCGACGCATTGATCAGGAAATATGGCTACCGGACCACGCCCGAGGTGATGGCTGCGGTAGGGGAGAATGCCGATCTCGGCGGCAACCTGTCTGCCGCGGCGCACCTCATCCATGGTTCCAGCGAAGGTCGCTTCACCGTCACCTACTGCCCAGGCGGGCTGAGCCGCGCTGAGATCGAGGGCGTGGGCTACCGGTATGGGGATCTTGCCACCATGCAGCGACGCTACGACCCCACGGTGCTAAAGGATGGATGGAACGACGTCGGCGGCGAGCGCGTCTTCTTCATCTCCAACCCGGCGCTTGGCCTGTGGGCTGCGCGCAGCAGGGTGCAGGCATGAGCACCTACAGCGCAGCCTGGTACGCCGGTCAATCCGGCGGCTCGTTGACCGCCGCCGAAGCGATCGTGCCACAGGCGATCGAACTGGCCGCACCAACCAGCGTGATCGACATCGGCTGCGGCGTGGGCACCTGGCTCTCGGTGTTCCACCGCCTCGGTGTCGGCCGTATCCAGGGCATCGATGGCCCCTGGGTCGACCGTGGCCAATTGCGCATACCCGCCGAGCGCTTCGCAACGCACGACCTCGCCCAACCGTATGCAAGCACGCAGCGCTTCGATCTGGCGATGAGTGTCGAGGTTGCCGAGCACCTGCCCGAATCCGCGGCCGACGACTTCATCGCCACCCTCGCTGGACTGGCCGATGCCGTGCTGTTCTCGGCCGCGATCCCGTGGCAGGGCGGCAAGGGTCACGTCAACGAGCGCTGGGCGGATTGGTGGTGCGCGCGTTTCCGCGCCCGCGGCTACCTTCCGCTCGACGCCTTCCGCAAGGAAGCCTGGCGCGATGAGCGCGTGGCGTGGTGGTACGCCCAGAATCTGATCTTCTACGCCACGCCGGCCTGGTTCGAGCGCCATGCCGCACGGGTCACGGCCTACCTGGACTGCCACGACACCTTCGTGCCGCGCGGTCCATTGCTGGCCGCTGTCGCCCATGACCCCCTCCCGCTGGTGCATCCAGCGATCTTCCTGTCGAAGGCGACTGATCTGGATCGCTACAAACACCCCGTGAGCAAGGCGCTCCCGCGCGCGCTGAAGCGGCTGGTGCGTAAGCGTTGAATTCCTAGACCGCGTCGTCGTTCGCCCCCCCCCATCGCATTCGTAGGGATGTGGACCAGCACATCGCCAACGGTCGGCGCATGAGGTTTTGATGTGAAAGGCCCCTCGGCAGCACATCAACGTGGAGGCTAAGGAAGCGGGCAGTAATTCTTGCTCCGACTTCATGCCCCGCATAGGGTTTGTCCGCTATGGCCACTGCCTCGGTCCGAAAATTCGCCCTGTCCGTCGATCCGGACGAAATCGTCGATTTCGCCGAGAAGCTCGATTACTTCGCCCCGCTCTTCAAAGAACTCGGCTTCGATCCGGTCGGTTCGTACACCTTCCGCTACAGCGATGTCGAGTGCATGATCAAGGCGGAACTGCAAAGCAGCAAGGACGGCTACTTCGTCTACCTGTACGTCCAGGCCTTCGATGAGCACGCCTTCCGCCTGCAGGAGATCGCCGACGCCTTCGGTGCCAACGTCATCGACCGCTCGACCATCGAGCGTGGTTCGGAGCGCATCGAGCGCCCAGGTACCGGCCGCGTCGAACGCCCCGGCACCGGCCGCCACCCGCGCTAACGTCCCCTCCTGCCTCACTCTTCCCCGTCTCCAAGGGGGCAGGCGCAAAGCGCCGTTCCTTGGGGGAGCCGGCTGATCCGGCTCCCCCGAGACAAGTCACCCCGATGAGGTGATCGTCGCCTCGCCCTTCGCGGTTCCGCCCGGGGCGTAGAAGTACTGCGGGCGGATGATCGGCGTGCCCTTGCCACCACGCGCTTCGCAGCGCTCGTAGACGATCTGGGCAGCGATGCCGACCACCCGGCCGAGACCGAACAGCACGGTGTAATACGACGGATCGCTCAGGCCGCAGGCCATCAGCAGCGAGCCTGACACGCTGTCGACATTGGGGAACGGGTCGTTGGTGCGGGTCTTGGCCGTCAGGATCGGCGGCGCGACCTCGCTGAGCAGCTTGACCATGCGGAAGTTGGTATCGGTGCCGCACAACGCCTCGCCCAGCGCGATGAAGACCTTGGCGCGGGGATCAGGCACGCGCAGGACGGCGTGGCCGAAGCCGAAGATCTTCTCTTTCTGCGCGAGCTTCTCGTTGATCAGCGCGCGCACGCTCTCGGCGTCAAGGTTGCCCTGCACGCGCTGAACGCACTCCTTGACGAATTCGAGGCACTCCTGGTTGGCCTTGCCATGCAGTGGGCCGGCGAGCGCGGCCATCGCCGAGGCCAGGCTCTCGTACATGTCGGCTTGGCCGGAAGCGACCGCCTTGCCGACGAAGGTCGAGAGATTGCCGCCGCCGTGGTCGAAGTGGACGATGTCGAAGACGCGCATCAGCCTGACCAGCTTCTGCTGCCCCTTGGCATCCAGCCCGGGCACGCCGAGCATGTGCACGAAGTTCTCCATATAGCCGAGGCCAGCCTTGGCGGCGATCGGTTCGCCCCAGCCGGAGCGGATGCGGAAGATGGCGGCGACCACCACCGGGATCTTGGCGATGACGTCGACGCAATCCTTGCGGTAGTCGCCGGTGCCCGAAACCATGCCGAGCACGTTGATGGCATGGATCAGCCACTTCATCGGATGGCCGTCGCGCGGCAGGGCGCGCATGGTGGCGAAGACCTTCTCATCGACCTGCTGGTGCTCGGCGAGCAGCGTCGCGAACGCGGCCTTCTGCTCGGCGTTGGGCCAGGCCTTGTTGAGCAGCAGGTAGACGACGTCCTCGGGATCGCTGCCGGCCAGATCCTCGACCGGACGATCGACGTAGAACAGGCCCTTCTGGGGATCGACCGAGCTGGTCGTGCAGTAGCCGACCGGTACGCCACGCAGGCCGCTCTCGAGCTGGTCCTTGGTGATCTCCATGAGGACTTGCTTGGTCTCCATCGGGCCCGCCTTTCCTGCGCTTTTCGCTCGACACTGCCACGGATTCAAGCACGCGCAAGGTTTCCCGACGCGGGACGTTGCAGCGATCCGCGCGGTGCGGCGCGCGGATCGCCATCCCCTCGCGCTTGTCGCGCGCGCGCACCGCGCAAAGGTGTCGCGCCCATGGCGGCACCGGTCAGTCGTTATCGCCGCGTGCGCATCCCGGCGTGGGACTGCGTCAGCGCCGCCGGGAACGTCGCCACGAGTTGGGCGGCCTGCCGCGATGGGCGCAGCGCGCTGCGCCGCGTCGACGGAATCGGCTGGTGCGGGACGATCACCGCCAAGCCCGGCGCGAGCGTCGACGCCCTCGCCCTGGCGGCAGCGCGCGCGCCGTGGCGCGCGTTGGTCGACAGCGGCGTGTTCGCCTTGGCCGCGTCCGCCAGCAAAGGCGATCCGGCCGCGCTCGACGCCGCGCTGGGCGGCGATGCGCGGGCGCTGGGACGCGCTGGTGCCGAGCAGGCCACCATGGCGCTCGCGCGCGCGCTGGGGGTGCGGCACCTGCTGCCCACGCCGGTCGCAGCGGCATGCTCGACCGGATTGTACAGTGTGCTGGCCTGCGCGGATCTGCTCGAAACGGGCGTCGCCACGCGCGCCCTCGCCGGCGCCAGCGACGCCTCGCTGACGCCGTTGCTGATCGCCGGCTTCGCCGCGCTCGGCGTGCTGTGCGGCGAGACGACACCCACCGCGTTCGCCACCCCGACCGGTTTTGCGCCGGCGGAGGGCGCCGGCTTCGTCGCGCTCAGCGCGGGCGGCGCATGGCGACTGGCGGCGGGCGTACGGGTGGCGGACGCGCGCCACGAGACCCAGTTCATCGACCCAGCGACGCTGCACGCCGCGCTGTCGGCGCTGTGGGAGGCCGGACCGCGGCCCGACCTGATCGTGGTGCATGGCACCGGGACTTCGGCCGGCGACGCCTACGAGGGAGCCGGACTCGACGGCGGACCGTGGGCGGATCGGGCACGCCTGGCTTGCAAGCCGACCATCGGGCACTGCCTCGGAGCGAGCGGAGCGGTGGAATTGGCCATCGCCCTGGAGGCGCCGCTCGGCTGTATCTGGAAGCTCAGCCTGGGCTTTGGCGGCCACTTGGCGGCGGTGGCCTGTGTGCGCGATTGATGGCAAGGGGCTGCCGATGCGTGTTAGCGGCATTTTTGCCGCTCCGTGGCGATGGACTGCACGCTGGACGCGTCATTTGCTGCGTGGCGCAACGCTTCCCGGCATGGGACAGATGCCAATCCAGGCCTACAATAGCCTTGAGGGGCGCGCCCTGACTCAAGCTATAACTGATTGTTAGGAAACTATTTAAGATTTAAATGGGGAGGGCCTTCCAAAAGCCCTTGCTTCATCGAAGGTGGCGGCTATTCCTGTGCCGCCACTTTCGGCAACCGCCTGCCGATCTGGCCGCCGTCGGAACCCCCTCCCATGACCTCGGTAAAGGAAAAGCTGCCGCTCGGCCCAGCCTCCACTGAGGAGGATGAGGAGCTGTTCCACGACATCCCCGCCCGCCCGGCGCCCGAGCGCGCCGAGTTGCAAGAGTTGCTGCGCCAGCACGGCGATCGCTTCCTGCCCATCCTCGCGGCGATGCGCGACCAGCCGTGGAAAGAGCTGATCTCGTCGCGCGACATCATGGACAGCCTGACCGCGCAGGGGCTGCACTGGTCCGAACGCACGCTGCGCCTGTACCTCGCCGAGATGGCGGACTTCCGCCTCATCGACCGCCATGGGCGCAAGGGCTACTCGCTGACGCCGGCCGGCGCCGAGATCGCGCGCGAGCTGACCGTGGCCCGCCGCCTGGGCTCGATCCATGCGAAGATGGAAGAGACCATGTGCCAGCTGACGTTCGACCTCGGGTCGCAGTCCGGCCTGGTCTCGATCAACGCCTACGTCATCCCCCAGACGCTGGTCGGCGCGCTGTGCGACGAGGCCGAGTCGGTGTTCGCTGCTGGGCTGGCGGTCGGCTCGCGCCTGCTGCTGGTCGGCCCGGGCGAGGACATCCTCGGCCGCCATGTCCCGGTCGGACACGTCGGCGTCGGCACCATGTGCTCGATCACCATCGCGCGCCTGCTGCTCGATCGCGGCATCCCCTCGTCGCCGGTGTTCGGCGGGCTGCTGCAGATCGAGAACCGTCAGCCCCAGCACGTGCTCGAGATGATCCGCTACGACGCGACCACGCTCAGCCCAAACGAAGTTTTCATCCGCGCCAACCTGACCAGCGTCAGCGCCGCGGCCAAGACCGGCACCGGCGCGATCACCGCGTCGTACCGCGAGGTGCCGGTCGGCGCCCTGCCGGCGCTGCGCCAGCTGGTCAAGGATTGCGATTCCGCCGGCTTCCCCGGCATCCTCATGGTCGGTCGCCCAGGCCAGCCGCTCTTGAACATCCCCGCCCACGAGGGGCGGGTGGGCATGGTCCTGGCGACCGGCCTGAATCCGGTCGCTTCGTTGTGGGAGCACGACCGCCGCATCGACAGCCGGCCGATGGTCGGCCCCGCCGATTACGCCCAGCTGATCCATTACACCGACCTGCGCGCGCGCGCGCAGCAGGTCATCGCCGACTCTGCGCATCTGAACGGCCGCTGAAGGACAACGACATGTCGAGCTACGGACTCCCCCCCGCCCAGGGCCTCTACGACGGCCAGCACGAGCACGACGCCTGCGGCGTCGGCTTCCTCGCCAACATCAAGGGCAAGAAGTCGCACGACGTCATCCAGCGCGGCATCAAGATCCTCTGCAACCTGACCCATCGCGGCGCGACCGGCGCGGATGTGCTCGATGGCGACGGTGCCGGCATCCTCATCCAGATCCCCGATGCGCTCTACCGCGCGGTCGCCGGCCTCGACCTGCCGATCACCGGCGACTACGGCACCGGCATCGTCTTCCTGCCGCGCGACGAGAAGGTGCGCGCCGCCTGCATGCAGGCGCTCGACGCCGCGGTCGCCGACTACGATCTGCAGCTGATCGGCTGGCGCGACGTGCCAGTCGAGAACGCCACCCTCGGCCGCCAGGCCAAGGCCACCGAGCCGGCGCTCAAGCAGGTCTTCATCGGGCGCGGCAAGGTGCCGCCCAAGAAGTTCGAATCGACGCTGTATCTGGCGCGCAAGCGCGCCGAGAATCTCATCCGCGGCCAGCAGTTGGCTCAGGATCAGCTCTTCTACATCTGCTCGCTGTCCAGCCGCACCATCGTCTACAAGGGCATGTTCCTGCCCGAGACCCTCGAAGCGTACTTCCCCGATCTGCGCGACGCGCGCGCGGTTTCGGCGATGGCGCTGGTCCACTCGCGCTACTCGACCAACACCTTTCCGACCTGGGACCTGGCCCACCCCTTCCGGCTGGTCGCCCACAACGGCGAAATCAACACCCTGCGCGGCAACATCAACCGCATGAAGTCGCGCGAGGCGCTGTTCGCGCATCCCGACCTCGGCGAGTCGGTGCAGGACCTTTCACCGGTGATCGTCGAGGGCGGTTCGGATACCGCCTGCTTCGACAACGCGCTGGAAATGCTGGTGCGCACCGGGCGTTCGCTGCCGCACGCGATGGCGATGATGATCCCCGAGGCGTGGGCGTCGAAGGCCAACCTGCCGCGCAAGCTGAAGGGCTTCTTCGAATACCACGCGACGATGATGGAGGCCTGGGACGGCCCGGCCAACATGGTCGCCTGCGATGGCGTCCAGGTGGTGGCGGCGCTCGATCGCAACGGCCTGCGCCCGGCGCGCTACCTGGTGACCGCCGATGACGAGGTGCTGTACGCGTCCGAGATGGGCGTGCTCGATTTCCCCGCCGAAAAGGTGGTACGCAAGGGCCGCCTGGCGCCGGGCAAGATGATCGTCATCGACACCGCCAAGGGCGTCTTCTTGGAAGACGCGCAGATCAAGGACGGTCTCGCCAAGGCCCACGACTACGCGGACTGGGTCGAAGAGCACAAGATCACCCTCGCCCAGCTGCCCGCGCCGGCGCAGCCGCCCCAGCCCAAGCACGACCAGCTGCGCCAGCAGCAGCAGGCGTTCGGCTACACCGTCGAAGATCTCAAGGTCGTGCTCGCGCCGATGGCGCTCGACGCGCAGGAACCGGTCGGCTCGATGGGCGACGACACCCCGGTGGCGGTGCTCTCGAACAAGGCCAAGCCGCTCTACAACTACTTCAAGCAGCTCTTCGCCCAGGTCACCAATCCGCCGATCGATCCGATCCGCGAAGAAATCGTGATGTCGCTGACCCAGTACGTGGGCCCGGCGCGCAACATTTTGGAACCCGGTCCCGAGCACTGCAAGATGCTTGAGCTGGATCAGCCGATCCTACGCGATGACGAACTCGAACAGCTGCGCCAGGCCGACGTGCCCGGCTTCCGCGGCACCACCCTCAACATCACCTTCCCCGCCAAGGAGGGCCCCGAAGCGCTTGAGCAGCGGATGGAGGAGCTGTTCCGCGAGGCCGAACGCGCGGTCGACAGCGGCTACACCCTGATCGTGCTCAGCGACCGTGGCGTCAACGCCGAGAACGCGCCGATCCCGGCGCTGCTCGCGGTGTCGGGCATCCACCACCACCTCATCCGCGCGCGCAAGCGCAGCCAGTGCTCGCTGATCGTGGAATCGGGCGAGCCGCGCGAGGTCCACCACTTCGCGCTGTTGGTCGGCTACGGCGCGACCGCGATCAATCCGTACCTCGCCTTCGACTCGATCTACGACCTGGTCGACACCGGCGTGCTGCCGCCGCTCGACGGCAACCGCCAGGCCGAGGAAGACCACGACGTCAACTACATCTACACCAAGAATCTCATCAAGGCGATCGGCAAGGGCCTGATGAAGGTGTTCTCGAAGATGGGCATCTCGACGCTGCAAAGCTACTGCAGCGCGCAGATCTTCGAGGTGATCGGCCTGTCGACCCCGTGCGTGAAGAAGTACTTCACCGGCACCGCGACGCGCATCGAAGGCGCCGGCATCGCCGACATCGCCACCGAGACCCTGTCGCGCCACCGCATCGCCTTCGCGCCGCTCATCGACAAGAACCGCGACCTCGACCGCGGTGGCTACTACCACTGGCGGCGCGACGGCGAATACCACCTGATGAACCCCGAGGTCATCGCGCTGCTCCAGCATTCGGTGCGCGCCGGCGACCGCTCGACCTTCAAGCGCTACACCCGCCTGATCGACGACCAAGCCAAGAACCTGTGCACGCTGCGCGGCCTGTTCAAGTTCACCGAGACCAAGGCCATCCCCATCGAAGAGGTCGAATCGGTCGAGTCGCTGTTCAAGCGCTTCTGCACCGGCGCGATGTCGCTCGGCTCAATCGCCACCGAGGCGCACGAGACCCTCGCCATCGCCATGAACCGCATCGGCGGGCGCTCCAACACCGGCGAAGGCGGCGAGGACCCGCGCCGCTTCGAGAAGGAGGCCAACGGCGACTGGCGCCGCTCGGCGATCAAGCAGGTCGCCTCGGGCCGCTTCGGCGTCACCCCGCACTACCTGGTGAACTGCGCCGAGATCCAGATCAAGATGGCGCAGGGCGCCAAGCCCGGCGAAGGCGGCCAGCTGCCCGGCCACAAAGTCTCGGAATACATCGGCTGGCTGCGCTACAGCGTGCCCGGCGTGACCCTGATCTCGCCGCCGCCGCACCACGACATCTACTCGATCGAGGACCTCGCCCAGCTCATCTTCGACCTCAAGAACACCAACCCCGAGGCCAACGTCTCGGTCAAGCTGGTCTCCGAAGTCGGCGTGGGCACGGTCGCCGCCGGCGTCGCCAAGGCGCACGCCGACTTGGTGACGATCTCGGGCTGCGAAGGCGGCACCGGCGCCTCGCCGGTGTCGTCGATCAAGCACGCCGGCATCCCGTGGGAACTCGGCCTGGCCGAGACCCACCAGACCCTGGTGCTGAACGACCTGCGCGGCCGCATCAAGATCCAGACCGACGGCCTGCTGCGCACCGGCCGCGATGTCGTCATCGCGGCGATGCTCGGTGCCGAGGAGTTCGGCTTCGCCACCGTCGCCCTGGTGACGGTCGGCTGCATCATGATGCGCAAGTGCCACCTCAACACCTGCCCGGTCGGCATCGCGACCCAGGACGAGACGCTGCGCAAGAAGTTCAACGGCAAGCCCGAGCACGTCGTCAACTTCTTCACCTACGTCGCCGAGGACGTCCGCGAGTGGATGGCGAAACTCGGCGTGCGCCGGCTGGAAGAGCTGGTCGGGCGCACCGACCTGCTCGAAATGAACGAGGCGATCAAGCACTGGAAGTCGAAGGGCCTCGACTACGCCAAGATCCTCGCCAAGCCGCAGGTCGGGCCTGAGATCAAGACCCGCTGCTGCATCAGCCAGGACCACGGCCTGGAGAAGGTGCTCGACCGCACCTTCATCGAACGCGCGCAACCGGCGCTGGAACGGAAAGAGAAGGTCGTCATCGACCTGCCGATCCGCAACAGCGACCGCACCGCCTGCGCCATGCTCTCGGGCCGCATCGCCAAGCTGCACGGCCGCGACGGGCTGCCGGCGGGCACGATCAGCATCAACCTCACTGGCGCAGCCGGGCAGAGCTTCGGCGCCTTCCTCGCGCCCGGCATCAGTCTGACCCTGACCGGCGAGGCCAACGACTACGTCGGCAAAGGCATGGCGGGCGGCCGCATCGTGGTCAGGCCGTACCCCGGCACGACCTACACCTGGTCGGACAACTCGATCGTCGGCAACACCGTGCTCTACGGCGCGACCGCCGGCGAGGCCTACCTCGCCGGTTCGGCGGGCGAACGCTTCGGCGTGCGCAACTCGGGCGCCCACGCGGTGATCGAAGGCGTCGGCGACCATGGCTGCGAGTACATGACCGGCGGCACGGTGGTGGTGCTGGGCAAGACCGGGCGCAACTTCGCCGCCGGCATGTCGGGCGGCATCGCCTACGTCCTCGACGAAGACCGCCAGTTCGCCCATCGCTGCAACGCCGGCATGGTCGATCTCGAACAACTGGTCGAGCCCGACGACATCGCGGCGCTCAAGGAGCGCATCGAGAGCCACGCTGCGCTCACCGGCTCGCCCAAGGCGAAGGCGCTGCTCACCGACTGGAAGGCGAGCACCAAGAAATTCGTCAAGGTCTTCCCGCGCGAGTTCCGCCGGGTGCTGATTGAGCGCAAGGCGAAGGCAGAGAAGGCAGCCAAGGAGACGGCGAAGGTGTAGAGGTGGCGTGGGAGCCGACTCCCACGCACAGACGATTGACCACTGACTTTGAAGGATCGAGACATGGGCGACCCCAACGGATTCATGAAGCACACCCGGCAGGCGCCGAAGTACCTGCCCGTCGACATGCGCCTCGCCAACCACGAGGAGCACATCGAGACCATGCCCGAGGAGTCGGTGCGCACCCAGGCCAGCCGCTGCATGGATTGCGGCGTGCCGTTCTGCATGACCGGTTGCCCGCTCGGCAATCTCATCCCCGAGTGGAACGACCTCATCTACCGCGGGCGTTGGCAGGAAGCGCTGCAGGCGCTGCACGCGACCAACAACTTCCCCGAGTTCACCGGCCGGGTCTGCCCAGCGCCGTGCGAAAACTCGTGCGTGCTCGGCATCAACGAGCCGCCGGTGACGATCAAACTGCACGAAGTGTCGATTGTCGACAAGGGCTTCGCCATGGGCTGGATCAAGCCCGAGGTGCCGCCGGTGCGCAGCGGCAAGAAGGTCGCGGTGATCGGCGGCGGTCCGGCCGGCCTGGCCTGCGCCCAGCAACTGAACCGCGCCGGTCACAGTGTCACCGTGTTCGAGAAGAACGACCGCGCGGGCGGCCTGCTCATGTACGGCATCCCGCACTACAAGCTGCGCAAAGAGAAAGTGCAGCGCCGCATCGACCTGCTCGCCGCCGAGGGCATCGCCTTCCGCTACAGCTGCCAGGTCGGCGTCGACATCACCTGGGAGCAGCTCAAAGGCGGCTATGACGCGGTGGTCATCTCGACCGGCGCCGAGGCCGGCCGCGATCTGCCGGTGCCGGGCCGCGAACTCGATGGCGTCCACTTCGCGATGGAGTTCCTGCCGCAGTCGAACCGCGCCAACTGGGGCGACGCCGACGTCGCCGCGCTGCACGCCAAGAAGCAGATGATTTCGGCCACGGGCAAGAAGGTCATCGTCATCGGCGGCGGCGACACCGGCTCGGACTGCATCGGCACGTCCCTGCGCCAGGGCGCGGCCACGGTCACCAACTTCGAACTGCTACCCGAGCCCCCCGGCAACCGGCCGGGCAACAACCCCTGGCCGCAATGGGCGCGCATCAAGCGCGTGTCGTCGTCGGTCGAAGAGATGACCGCCAAGGGCGGCGATGTGCACTACAGCTTGGCAACCAAGCGCTTCGAGGGCGAGGGCGGCCAGGTGAAGCGCCTGACCACCGTCCAGCTCGACTGGTCGAAGGGCAAGCCGGAGGAAGTGCCGGGCAGCGAGCGCCACTGGGAATGCGACCTCGTCCTGCTCGCGATGGGTTTCCTCGGCCCGCGCCGCAACGGCCTGCTCGAACAGGTCGGCTGCGCGATGGACGAGCGCGGCAACATCAAGACCGACGCCGAGACGCGCATGTCGTCGATCGACGGCGTATTCGCCGCTGGCGACGCGCGGCGCGGCCAAAGCCTGATCGTGTGGGCGATCAGCGAGGGCCGCGAGGTCGCGCGCTGCGTCGACCAGTATCTGATGAGGCGCGAGTCGCTGCTGCCCCGGGTGCGCATCGAGGCCTTCGCCTACTGAGGTCCTCGGCAAAGGCTGCGCGCGGCTGGTGGTATCAGGGATCGGTTCAGGCGTTGCGCGCCCAGGTCTAGAGACCTAGGGTTCGCCCCATGCCGCCCACCACCCGTCCCAGTTCCGCTGCCGTCGCCGGTCACACGCAGGGACCGGGCCGACGCGATACGGCCACCAGCCTCGCCCAGCACCTCGCGCAGGATCCCCTGTTCCGGGTGCGCACGGTGGATGGGGCGGGATGGATCGACCCCTACACCCTGACGGTGGTGGCCACCCCCGGCGGGTCCCTCGAGCCGGTTCGCGATCACCTCTTGCGCACCCGCCCCTGGACGACGGCTCGGCCACGCAGCCTGCGCGATCTGCTCGTCAGCCGCTGGCTGCATTTCCTGCGCACGCGCATGCGCGAAGAACCACGTCTGCGTCGCTTCGGTCAGGATGGGCGCTGGCTGAACCCATTCTCAGGCACCTGGGTCGATGCCGAGGTGGTCGACCGCCGGGTGACGCTCGAGACCCTCCAGCGCCTGGCCTCGGCACTCGCGGATGACGCGCAGGCGGAATGCGGGCAGATGCTGTCACCGGCCGAACTCGATCGCCTGGTGCTGCGCGCACGCGACCAGGCCGGCACGACCCGTGCCACGTCCAATCCCGCACGCTTCGCCATGCCGGCGGCGCCGGCGCGGGTGCCGCCCATCGCGGCGCCATTGCCCGCCGCCGAGGACCGGCGCATCACCGACCGCATCGTCCGTCCAGCGGGGGCGCCGCCCACTCCTGTCGATCCGCTGCTGAAGGCTCGCCGCGTCGTCGAGCGCATGCTGCCGACGCTACCGCGCATCGACCCGTACCAACTGGCCGTGCACTACGAGCCGCAGGCCGCAATCGGTGGGGATCTCTACGACGTCATCCAGCTCGGTGATGGCCGCCTGCTGCTGGCGGTGGGTGACGTCTCGGGCCACGGCGCCGAAGCCGCGTTGCTGATGAGCTCGACGCTGAAGGCGCTGCGCTTCCTCGCCCACGATGACGATGATCTGGTCGCCCTCGTCGCCCGGCTCAACGAGAACATCGCCGGTGATCTGCCACAGGGGCACTTCATCACCCTGTTCGCGGCGCTGCTCGATCCGCAGACCGGAGCGCTCGAAAGCGTCTGCGCCGGCCATCATTCCGCCTTGCTCGCCAGCACCCGTCGTCGCTCGCTGCTGACCCAGATCGGCCACCACGGGATGGCGCTGGGCATCGAGCGCGGCACGGCGTTCCGCGCCAGCCTGCATCCGCACCGCATCCAGCTCGCGGCCGGCGATACCCTCGTGCAATGCACCGACGGTCTGTTCGAGGCGCGCAACCAGGCGGACGAGGAATTCGGCCTGCTGCGGGCTATCGGTGCCCTGGTACCCAACCTCGAGCAACCGGTCGAGGGCCTGCCGCGGGCCCTGGTCGCGGCGGCCCAGGCCTTCTGCGGTCGCGGCTTCGATGACGATGTCACCGTCCTGGCCCTGCACGTCGCGGGCTGATCCAGTGGAAGTGGAGGATGACGCCGCAGACGGCGACGAGACTGGCTGCATCCGACCGGCAGGGTTTCTTCTCAGCCTCTGAGCCGGGCCTTCCGTTGCTGGGCGTGGCGGGACCATCTGCGCATGGCTGCCACCGTCCTTACCCCTGGCGACCGCCTGCCGCTGACCTGCACCAGGTCGGGCACCTGCTGTCATGGCAAGGTGGTCTGGCTCAACCCGTGGGAACTCGCCTGCCTTGCCCATGCGCGCGGCCTGGGCACGCGGGATTTCCGTGATCGCTTCACCGAGGCGGGAGGCATCCGCCTGCGCTTCGATGGCGCGCCGGGCTGGCGGGGCCTGCCCGCCTGCAGCCAGTACGCCGCCGAGCGTGGTTGCACCGTCCACGGCGGACGGCCGCTGGCCTGCCGGCTCTACCCCCTCGGCCGGGAGCGCCAACGCGACCAGGTCCGCTATGTGCACGAGGGCCGACGATTCCCCTGCCTGGACGGTTGCCCCGAGGTGCGGGACCTGCCCCACCTCAGCGTCGCCGAGTATCTCGCCGGGCAGGACACCGGCGCCGGCGAGGCGACCCAGGACGCCTACCTCGAGGTCATGCAGGATCTCGCCGAAGGCGCCTTCGTCGTGCTGTTCGACTCCGGCCTCGCGGCGAGTGGCGACCGCGAGACCCTGCCCCGTTGGCGGGCCATGGCCGCGCTGGTGCCAGCCGAGCGGGCCCTGGCCATCGGCCCGGAGTGGCTCGACCGCCTGCTGGTGGCGCCGGGCGATCCCGCGGATCCCATCGCCTTCGTCGCCGCCCACCGCGAGGCGCTGCGAGTCGCGGCCCAGACCGCTTTGGCGACGTTGAGCGAGGCGAGGGCACTGCGCGACGGCAGCGCCCTGCTGATGGCGCTCGCCCTGCATCTCGCCACCAGCCTGGGCATGGATGCGCAAGCCCTGGTCGACGGCTTCGTCGCCACGGCGCAGGGGAATGGGGCCGCGGACTGAGATACTGAGAAGAAGCCCAACCGAGGAGGCGGCCAGTATCGTCGAGCGGATGCAAGGCGGCCGGAACGGAACGACGGCAGAGCCGTCGCGGGTAGCAGCGCTACCGCGAGTGGAGGAACTCCAACTCGCTGGAAAGCGAGCGCGCAGACGGCGACGAGACTGGCTGCGATCCGACGGGCGGGGATTCTTCTTAGCCTCTGAGTCTGCCGCGTGACCAGCGCCCAAGGTTGCGCCCCAGGCACCGACCACGTACGACGGGATTGTGATCGGCAAACGACGACAGCGACGCGACGAGCCCGAACCCGTGGTACCGCCGGTGGACGAGCGCGAGCGGCTGCGCCAGCACATCGAACGCGAGGCCGGCTTCCGGGTCACCACGGTCGACGGATTGAATTGGATCTGCCCCTACACGCTGACCGTCGTGCCTGCGCCGTTCGACGTGCTGACCGCCGCCTTGGATTTCCTGATCGAGACGAAGCCATGGGCCACGGCCAAGCCGCGGCCGGTGGCAGACCTGCTCGTCGTACGCTGGACGAGGTTCCTGAACGAACGCTGGGAGTTCGAACCCCGACTCCACCTGCACGGGCCGGATGGTCAGTGGCTGAACCCGTGGACGGGTGGCTTTGTCCCTATCCCCGGCAATCAGGCACGCAGTGAGGTGATCGCGCAGCGGGCGCGCAGCCTGGCCGCCCTGCCGCAGGCGCAACTCGTGACCCTGCTCGATGCACATCAGCTCGAAGCCACCGTGCGCAAG
>Ga0163148_10003929_pt1 | contig 15948 bp, 24 predicted proteins | sample OliLakLV19MP7P2_FD_148606 | JGI IMG/M metagenome (GOLD analysis project Ga0163148, IMG submission 148606) | Freshwater microbial mat bacterial communities from Lake Vanda, McMurdo Dry Valleys, Antarctica- Oligotrophic Lake LV.19.MP7.P2 | ecosystem: Environmental > Aquatic > Freshwater > Lake >...
ATAATTAACTTAGTAAATATTAATAATATAATATGATTGGTAAATTATTTAGAAAAATCGCATTTGTCATTTTATTAGCTGTTGTAATAGCAATGATTAGTCTGCTAGTTGCTGGTAAAGTTACTAATACTAATCAATTCGATGTGTTATTTGAAGCAGTTGAAAATATTTTTAATCCAAAACAGGCGGAGGTTGCAAAAGAAATAAAACCTATTATAGTTGAATATATGGATAATAGTTTATTAACACTTCAAAATTCAACTACGTTCACTTTAAAAGTTAAAACAGAATTGAAAACACCTGTATCTAAAAAATACGAATTCTTTTTATCTCAAAAACCTAAAGGTGAGGATCAATTTTTCTGGTATGTAGTCAAGGTCAATAATCTTGGTATAGGCGAGTTTGATCAGTCAATTACACTGGAAGATGTGAATGGCGCCGCTGGTGACATTAAAATTAAAGGGCAAAGGCAAGCTTTCAACTTACCTTTTGGATTATCTGAAATTTCAGATTGGGAGAATTTTACATATACTGCAGATGGTGATAGCTTAATCGCCTTAGTAGATAAACAAAATAAATTGCCTTTAGATTATGCACCTAAAAATCTAGTAGATGTAAATAAAGACTTACTTTTATACACTAATAGCAGCGATCCAATTCTAATCACAGCAGAGGCAGGTGACTCATTAAAGTTAATGGCAAAAGATGCGCAAACCCAAATAGCGAAGAACCTTGTAGTGACTTCTGGTTATAGAAGTTATAATGACCAATACAAGACCTATGCTGGCTGGGTAAGACAACTGGGTCAAGAAGAGGCAGATAAAGTCTCGGCTCGACCAGGATTTTCTGAGCACCAATTGGGAACGGCAATTGACTTTGTGGATCAAGATACTGGCTTTGATTTAACAAATGAATTTGAGAGTGGAGCAGCAGGTAGATGGCTTATGGAAAATGCTTATAAATATGGATTTGTTCAATCTTACCCTGTTGGGAAGGAAGGAGAAACTGGTTACCAACACGAAGCATGGCATTGGAGGTATATAGGAATTCAGAACGCAAAAGATTACAAAGATAGTGGATTAACGCTTAATCAATGGCTTAATCAGAAAAGAAATTCATAAAATTCTCTGCAATACTTAATTAATTTATTTGAAAGAATGCCACCAATTGGTGCGGATAATATTTAATTCACATTTATATGGATAATCAAGACGAAAAGAAAAATAACGTAAAGCCAGATTCAGCTAAAGTTAAAGGTCCTAATCCTATGGCCACAGTAGTTAAATTTGTAAAGCCATATAAATTCCTAACAGCATTATTAGTAATGTTTACTCTAATAGCTACGGTATTATCTTTACTAATACCTAAATACATTGGATATATTTTAGACGCTGCTGTTAAAAGAGAAAACTACGATAATTTAGTCGTATCTATGATTATATTAATTGCAATATCTTTATTAATTGGTGTGGTCCAAATGATTGCTGGAGTGTACTTATCTCAAAAAGTAGCTTTTGATTTAAGAGTTGCAATTTCCGGTAAGATTGCAAAACAGACATTTAAATTTATTAATAAGATATCTCCATCTAAATTGTTAAGCATATTAACTTCAGATGTAGATGCAATAAGGGAGCTAATTTCTCAAAGTTTAGTACTTACATTCTCATCTATATTTTTAATACTAGGAGCTGGAGCTCTTATGCTGAGTATTAATGTACCTATGGGACTTGCAGGACTTTTAGTTATTCCCGCTATAGGAGGCGCTTTTGGCTATGTATTTAAAAAACTAGGTCCATTATTTTATCAATCAAGAATAATAATTGATAATTTAAATAGAGTTATAAGCGAAAACATTATTGCAGCAAGTTTAATTAGAGTTTTAAGTTCTCAAAAAAAAGAGGTTGCAAAATTAGAAATCTATAACGCTCAATCAAGGGAGTTAGGCTTTAAAATCCTTAATGGCTTTGCCTTTATGTTTCCATTTGTTAATTTAGCCAGCAGTTTAGGAGTTGTAACTGTACTATACATTGGTGGTAATCAATTGTTAGGCGGTAATATCACTCCTGGAGACTTTGTAACGTTCTTTACTTACTTAGGAGTACTAATATGGCCTATAATTACATTGGGCTTTATAAGTAACTTAATTTCAAGGGCATTTATATCCCTAGAGAGGGTTAATGAAGTACTAAACTCTAAGATTGAAGAATCAAAAGGTACTCTAGAAAAAGAAATTGAAGGAAAAATTGAATTTAAAAATGTGAGTCTGGTTCTGGATGAAAAAAATATATTAAAGAATGTTTCCTTTATAATTCACCCCCACAAACAATCAGCTATTATTGGTCCAACTGCTGCTGGTAAAACTCAAATTATGTACCTTTTAACTGGATTAATTGAACCAACAAGTGGGGATATATTCATTGACGACATTAATGTTAAAGAATACAACCTTAGAAATCTTTACAAACAAATGGGCATTGTATTCCAAGATAGCATTATATTTAATACCACAATTAGCGAAAATATTGATTTTCAAAAGTCTAGTGGTGCTTTAGACAAAGTAATAGAAACTGCAGAGTTAAACGACTTTATTCAAAAACTGGATAATGGACTAGAAACTATAATTAATGAAAGAGGTTCAAACCTTTCTGGCGGACAAAAACAAAGATTAACACTTGCTAGAGCTTTGGTTGTAAATCCAAAAGTCTTATTATTAGATGACTTCACAGCTAGAGTGGATAAGGGTACCGAAAAAAGAATTTTTGATAATTTAAAAAAGGAATTTCCAACAATTACTCAATTAGTAATTTCGCAAAAGATTGATTCAATAAAAGATTTTGATGAAATTGTATTAATTATGGAAGGTGAGGTATTGGCAACAGGTAAACACGATGATCTTTTAAACAAGTCATTGGAGTATAAGCAGATTTACGAATCCCAACAATCAACGGAAAATTAATTACTAACATTAAATTATTTTATGAATTATAAATTAGAAAATAAAGAAGAGGAAAAAACTGGCTTTTTTCAAACCATTAAAGGTTTTAATCAATTTATTATTGGGGAAAAAAAGGCAATGGGGTGGGCACTATTTTTTGTTGTAATAGGCTCTTTAGCGGGAATTCTTGGACCTAAAGTACAGGGTGATGCACTTGATAATCTATTAACAAATAGGGATCTAAATGCATTATTAGGTTTTGTTGCTCTCCTGGCAGTAATTTACATAATTGGAGCAGTTGCTAGCTATGCTCAAATACTTATTACGGGAAGATTAGGTCAGCGAGTACTATTTAAACTAAGGGATAATGTTTTTAGAAAGCTACAGTCACTACCTTTAGCTTTCTTTAATGCAAATCGAGGTGGTGATTTAATTTCCCGAATAAATAACGATACAGATAAAGTTAACTCATTTTTATCGGAATATTTAATTAGGCTTATAGGAAGTGTATTTATATTGGTAAGTATAGCAATATCCATGCTTTTGCTTAACCTTCAATTAGGTCTAGTAACACTATCTGTTACTTTAATACTATTTATTATTACTCAGCTATTATCTCCACTATTAAAAAGACTAAATAGAGGTAGTTTAGATGCTACAGGTAATTTATCATCTCAAATTTCTGAGGGTTTAAACGCTTTTAAAGTAATTATTGCTTTTAACAGAAGAGATTATTTTGAAAATAGGTTTGAAGAATACAATGAAAAGAATTATTTAGCATCCGTTAGGGCAGATATTGCTAATCAATCTTTAAAGCCTATATACGACCTGGCAAGCAATGCAGCGCAGGTCATTGTAATAGTTTATGGATTAAGCTTGGTTACAAGTGGGAATTTAACATTTGGAGTGCTATTTACATTCTTTACTTATACTCAAAGATTTTATGACCCACTAAGAATACTTGCGAGTATTTGGAGTAGTGTACAGCTAGCTATGGCTGCCTGGTCAAGAATACAAGATATTACAAAAATGGATACAGATTTACGTGTAATTGAAGCATTGCCGGATAATCATACAAAAGATCCCAGCAATATTCTTACTTTTACGAATGTAAGTTTTGGCTATGAAGAAGCGAACCCAATATTAAAAGATATAAATCTTGATCTGGAAAAAGGTAAAACATACGCTTTGGTTGGTCCAACAGGAGGGGGAAAAAGTACAACGGCGTCTTTAATGGCAAGATTATACGATCCTACAAGCGGAACAATTGATTTTTTGAATAAGGATATTAGAAGTTATACATCTGAAGAATTATCCTCAAAAATCGGATTCATTTTGCAAGATCCTTTGCTATTTTCCGGTACCGTGGGTGAAAATATAAAGTATGGAAATGCAGATATTTTTGACCTAAATAATGAACAGCTTTATGAGGTACTAAAGACATCGAGTTTAGAGACTTTTGTTGATAAATTTGAGGAGGGTCTTGATACAGAAATAAACAATAATGCTGAAAATATTAGTCTGGGTCAAAAGCAAATCATTTCGTTCATAAGAATAATTCTAAGAAACCCTGAGTTTTTGATATTAGATGAGGCTACAGCTAATATTGATACAGTAACCGAAGAATTACTTCAAAATATTATTAATAAACTACCTAAAGAAACCTCTAAAGTTATTATTGCACATAGACTGAACACAATAAAAAAGGCTGACGAAATATTCTTTGTTAACGCAGGTAAAATTGATAAGGCTACCAGCTTTGAAAGTGTTCAAGATTTAATTTTGAATCAGAAACGAAATAGCTAAGATAATCGTAGAGAAAATTCCCCTCTAAAAGAGGAATTTTCTCTATAAAAATACTGCACAAATGCTTTTAAGATGGTATAATTCCAAAGCTTAAAGAAAAAGTAATTTAAGCATTTGCTAAGTACCTACTTATTGTATATAATACCGACTTAGCTAGAAGCTTTTAATTTAACGGCTATACAATAACCCTTAAATTAAGGACTAAGTTTTAGAAATATTTTATTTTTGTTAATAAAACAAATATGGCAGATTTTCAGAGAACAAAGCCACATGTAAATGTTGGTACTCTAGGTCATATTGACCACGGAAAGACTACATTGACAGCAGCCTTAGTTTCTTACTCACAAAGAAAAGGTTGGCAAAATTCAGGCAAGTCATACGCTGACATTGCTAAGGGTGGAATCGCAAGAGCAGGTTCTAACAAAATAGTTACTGTTGCATCTTCACATGTTGAATATGAATCAGAAGCAAGACATTACGCTCACATTGACTGTCCAGGACATAAGGACTACATCAAGAACATGATTACTGGAGCTGCCCAAATGGACGGAGCTATAATCGTTGTTTCAGCTGCAGACGGTCCAATGCCTCAGACTAAAGAGCATTTATTACTTGCTAAGCAAGTTGGAGTTAAGCATATTGTTGTTTTCGTAAATAGATTCGAAGATGATATGGATGCAGACTTATTAGAATTGATTAAAGAAGAAATTAAGGACCTATTAAAGAAATATGGTTACGAAGCAGAAAAAGTACCTTTTGTTGTAGGAAGTGCATTATACGGAACTACAGGTGAGAAAGATGGTGATACATCTATGGCTGAATTATTGAAAGCTATGGACGACACTATTCCTCTACCTGAAAGAGAACTTGATCAACCATTCTTCATGCCAGTTGAAGATGTATTCTCTATTGAAGGGAGAGGTACAGTTGCAACAGGTAGAATTGAGAGAGGTGTTGTTAAAGTTGGAGAAGTTGTTCAACAAATTGGACTAAGAGAAGAAGGTATTGATGCAATTAAAGAAGTAACAATCACTGGTGTTGAAATGTTTAAAAAATCATTACAACAAGGACAAGCTGGAGATAATGTTGGTTTATTAATCAGAGGTATTAAAAGAGAAGATATTGAAAGAGGTCAGGCTTTAGTAGCTAAAGGTTCTATGAAACCTCATACTGAATTCAAAGCTGAACTTTACATTCTTTCAAAAGAAGAAGGTGGAAGACATACAGCATTCAAAACTGGATATAAACCTCAGTTCTATATCAGAACTGCAGATATAACAGGAGAAGTTTTACTTGACGATGCAAATGCAATCGTAATGCCAGGAGATAACGTAACAGTGAATGTTAAGTTAGTAACACCTGTTGCATTAGAAGCTAAAATGACTTTTGCTATTAGAGAAGGTGGAAAGACAGTTGGAGCTGGAATTGTTACTGAAGTAACTAAGTAATAAGATTGAATCCCAATAACTCAAAAGGTTATTGGGATTAATTTTACTATTTAAAGCTTTTTACAAGCAATTTAAAAATTAAAAGCCCTAGAGGCTAAGTTAAATCAAGAATATGCAGAAAATTAGGGTTAGAATTAAAGGTTTCGACTATAGAGTAGTAGACAAGGCTACAAGCCAAATCTGCAAAACTGTGATTGATACCGGAGCTAAAATTAGAGGTCCAGTACCATTACCAAATAGAAGATGGAAAGTAGGTATTCATAAAGGTCCACATATTGATGCAAAATCTAAAGAGCATTTCGGTCTTACTGAACACTCAAGACTAGTAGATATTCTTGAATCTAATGCTAAAACTATAGAATCTTTAACACACATGCAGTTACCTGCAGGTGTAGATTTAAAAATTTCTTAAATTATTTGAATTTTAAAAGCAGTTACTGCTTAAGAGCAATTATATTATGAACGCAATTTTAGGAAAAAAAATAGGAATGACTCAAGTGTATTCAGAGAACGGAATAGCAATTCCTGTTACTGTTGTAGATGTGTCAAATAATGTTGTGGCAAAGATTTTAAACAATGCTACACATGTAGAAATTGGTAAAGACAAAAGAAAAAATTCAACTCAAGCAGATCAAGGAAATTATAAAGCTCTTAGCTTTGTACCAAGATTTAAAAAAGTTTTTAAACTATTAGCTGGTGAAACAGCTCCAGAAGTTGGAACTGAATTAAAAGCAGATGCATTTGCAGTAGGGGAAAAAATCCAGGTTACAGCAGATACAAAAGGAAAAGGTTTTCAAGGCGTAGTTAAGAGATGGGGATTTGCAGGAGGACCAAGAACTCACGGTGCTTCAGATAGAGAAAGAACTCCTGGATCTTTGGGTACAAGAACAATTCCTGGAAGAGTTTTTAAAGGTAAAAAGATGGGTGGTCACATGGGCAACAGAACAAAAACTATTAGTGGATTAAAAGTTATTAAGGTAATGGCTGAAGAAAACTTAATTGCTGTAGAAGGAGCTATCCCAGGACCTAACAAGGGATATGTAATTATTAAAAAACAGAATAAACATTAAATAATATGAACTTACCAGTAGTAGATCAAAAAGCAAAAAAAGTATCAGAAGTAGAGGTAAATGAATCGGTATTCAATTCTGCAGTAAACGATAAAGTATTAGCACAATACGTTTATGTTTATTTATCTAACCAAAGAGAGTCAAATGCTCAAACTAAGGATAGATCAGAAGTGAGAGGAGGAGGAAAGAAACCATGGGCACAAAAAGGAACAGGTAGAGCCAGAGCTGGTTCTTCAAGATCTCCAATATGGAAAGGTGGAGGAGTTACTTTTGGACCTACAAACAAAACAAACTGGAAAAGAAAATTAACAAAGAGTTTCAGAGCTTCTGCTTTTAGAAATGCTTTTAGCAAATTAAATAAAGCAGGATTAATAAATATAGTAGAAACACTAGAAATCAAAGAGCCATCAACTAAGGACGCTATTGAAATTCAATCAAGCTTTGAAAATCCAAAGAAAATGATGATTGTAACCTCTAAAAAGAATGAAAATTTAATAAAGTCATTCTCTAATATAAAAAAAACCAAGGTTGTACTAATTTCTGAGGTTAATGTTTACGATTTACTAAATGGAGGAAAGGTTTTGCTTGAAAAAGAAACCTTAGATTATATAAATAATACTTGGGCATAATATGAAAATCATTAAGAAACCTGTAATTACAGAAAAAGCTTTAGCAGCATATGCTACTCAACATAAGGCAACATTCGAAGTTGATTTATCTGCAGATAAAATTTCTGCTTCAAAAGCAGTTGAAAGACTATTTGGAGTAAAAGTTTTAGATGTAAAAACATCAAGCAGAATTGGAAAAGTTAAATTTAATAGATTATCAAAAAGACAAAGCAAGTTATCTGATAAAAAGATTATGGTATTCAAATTAGATGCAGCAAGTAAATTGGATTTGTTCGAAACTAAGAATAACGATTAATTAATAATATATGGCTCTAAAAACATTTAAACCAACATCAGCAGGAATAAGGCATGCAGTGCTTATTGATAGATCAGAACTTAAAAAGGGAAGACCTTATTTACCTTTAACAGAAAAACTACAGGCAAATGCAGGTAGAAATAATCAAGGTAGAATAACTACTAGACATCAAGGTGGTAAAGAGAAAAACTTATACAGAAAAATTGATTTTAAAAGAGAAAACTTTGGAATTGAAGGTACAGTTGAATCTATTGAATACGATCCAAATAGAACAGCATTTATTGCTCTAATTGTATTCATTAATGGTGAAAGAAGATATATTCTTGCACCTGATGGACTAAAAGCTGGAAATAAAGTAATGAGTGGAGAAAAAGCACCAATTAAAATTGGAAACTCTTTAATGTTAAAAGATATTCCTCAAGGTACAGAAGTTCATGCAGTTGAAATGTTTCCTGGAAAAGGAGCAATGATTGCAAGAAGTGCAGGTACAACAATCCAAGTTATGGGTGGAGATAAAGGATACATTCAATTAAAAATGCCAAGTGGAGAATTTAGATTAGTAAGAGAAACTTGCTATGCTACAATCGGTACAGTAAGTAATACAGACAATAAAAATGTTAAATTAGGAAAAGCTGGAAGAAGAAGAAGAAAAGGAGTAAGACCAGGAGTAAGAGGAGTAGCTATGTCTACAAAGCATCCTCACGGAGGTGGACAAGGAAAAGGTGGTCGACACGGAACTGGTGGACCTAAGAAAGACATGTGGGGTAACAGAATTGGAGTTAGAACAAGAAAGTTAAGAAACACTAATAATAAGTTTATTATTAAAAGAAGACAGGAAAAGAATAAATTTAAATCATATAAGACAGTTATTTAATTAAAATATGTCACGAAGTTCAAAAAAAGGACCATTTATTGATCCAAAGTTACTTACTAAAGTAATAAAAGTTAAAGAAACTGGAGATAGAAAAGCTATTAAAACTTGGGCTAGAAGAAGTACTATTTCGCCTGATATGGTTGGATTAACTTTTGACGTTCATAATGGAAAATACTTTAACAAGGTTTTTGTTACAGAAAGTATGGTTGGTCATAAATTAGGAGAATTCTCTATTACAAGAAAATTCACTGGACATAGTAAAAAGGGAAAGATAGCTAAATCTGCAACCCCAGGAAAGCCTGCATAATTTAAATTAGATTAATAATATGGAAGTTAAAGCAATAGGAAAATTTATAAGAGTATCAACAAGAAAGGCTAGAATTCCTGCACAGGTTATTAAGGGAATGAAGGCAGTTGAGGCTTCATATACATTAAAATACATGCCAAAGGGAGCTGCACATCACATTAGAAAAGTATTGGAATCTGCAATCGCAAATGCAACACATAACTTTGGGATGAAACAGGCAGAATTAATAGTATCAGAAGTGATGATTGATAAAGGACCTTCATTAAGAAGAGTTGAATACAAGGCAAAAGGAAGTATTGCATTTTACAATAGACCAATGAGTCATATAACAGTAATAGTTAAGGACGCAAATGGTGCAGAAAGCAAAGTTGTAAAAACTGTAAAAGCTAAAGCTGTAAAGGAGACTAAAACACCTGAAAAGAAAACTGTAAAAAAGGCCCCAAAAGTTAAAAAACAGGAAGTTGTTGAGGTTGAAGCTACAAGCAAAGCATAATTTGTGGTAAAATTCGTAGCTTTTTTAAAGTAATTTATTTAGATAACAAAGTTCTTAACCAAGAACTATACTTAAAATTTTTAATATGGCAAGAGGTGCACATAAGGTAAATCCAATAGGATTTAGATTAGGAGTAAATAAAAATTGGAATTCAAGATGGTATGCATCTAAAGAAGACTACGCTGAAAAATACCTAAGTGATAGAAAGGTTAATAAATTAGTGGAAGAAAAGCTAAAGCAGGCTGGAGTTGCCTCAATTATTATTAAAAGACTTATTAATAAAGTACTTATTGAAATAAACGTTGCAAGACCAGGTGTTGTTATCGGAAGAGGCGGAGCTGGAATAAATGCTTTAAAAGATGAATTAACAAAATTATTAAAAACGAATGTTGACATCAAGATTTTTGAAATTAAGAATCCTGATGTTATTGCTAAACTAGTAGCTGAAAATATTGCACAACAATGCGAAAGAAGAGTTAATCCTAAAGTCGCAGCAGGAAAAGCAGTAGAGGCAGCGAAAAATACAGGTTTAGTAAAAGGAATTGAAGTGTGGATCGGTGGAAGAATTAAGGGTGCGGAAATGGCAAGAAGAGAAAAGGTAAGATGGGGTGTTGTACCAAGACATACTATCAGAGCTGACTTAGATTATGCATTTACAGAAGCACAAGTTCCTCAAGCTGGTAAGCACGGAATTAAAGTTTGGATTAATAAAGGAGAAAAGAGTTCATATTCAATCGATTAATTAAATAATATGTTGCAACCTAAACAAAGAAAATATAAAAAGGAACATAGAGGAAAAATGAGAGGTCTATCTTACACAGGATCTGACCTAGCTTATGGAGACTATGGAATTCAATCATTAGAAAAAGCTTGGGTTAAAGCAAGAGAAATTGAAGCAGCAAGAAAAACAATAGTAAATTACACTGCTAGAAAAGGTAAATTATGGATTAAAATATTTCCACATAAACCTTACACTAAAAAGAGTGATGAAGTTGTTAGAGGTTCAGGAAAGGGAGATGTTTCTATGTATGTTGCAGTTGTTAAACCAGGAAGAATTTTATTTGAATTAGGTGGTTTACCTGAGAATGTTGCTAAGGAAGCCTTAAAACTTGCTACAGCAAAAATTTCAGTTAAAACAAGAATTATTTCTAAAGATCAGTTAAATTAATCAAATGGCTAAGGCAGAAACTAAAACAACAACTGAAAAAGTAAATAAATCTGAAACAGCTTGGAATAAGATGTCTTTAAAGGAGTTAAAAGCTGAATACGAAAGACTAACAATGGATATTAAATTAGGTAAAGAAGCAAATACTTCATTGTCTAAAAAACTAAAAAGATTAGTTGCTAGAGAGATGACTAAACTAAATAAAAAGAATTAATTAAAGAAATATGGCTGAAACTAAAAAAAGAAAAACAATTACAGGAAAGGTTACAAAGGTTAGTAGTATTAATACCGCTAAAGTTGAAGTGGAATCAAAATACCCACACCCTAGATTTTCAAAAATTGTAAAACATCATACAAGTTATATTGTTCACGTAAGTAGTGAATTTACTTTAACAGTTGGTGATAAAGTTAAATTTAGTGAGTGCGCACCAGTTTCAAAATTAAAAAAGTGGGAAGTAGTTGAAATATTAAAATCGAATAAATAATTAGCTTAGGTATATGATACAGACTCAATCAAAATTAAAAGTAGCAGATAACTCAGGAGCTAAGGAATTACATGTGATTCAGGTTCTTGGTAATGTAAAAGGAGGAATGTTCAAGAAATTCGGATATGTGGGAGATATTGTTAGTGCTTCTGTTAGGAGAACACTTCCAAATGGAAACTACAAAAAAGGAGACGTTGTTCATGCCGTAGTAATAAGAACAGTAAAAGAAATTAGAAGAAAAGATGGGTCTTATATAAAGTTTGACGAAAATGCAGGTGCAATAATCGATAAAGCTACAAAAGAACCTAAGGGAACTAGAATTTTTGGTCCAGTAGCAAGAGAGCTAAAGGAAAAAGGATTTAACAAACTTGTATCTTTAGCATTAGAAGTTCTATAAAGTTAAGTAAATATTATGAATAAAATTAGAAAAGGAGACGCAGTACAAATTATGAGAGGTAAGGACGCTGGAAAAAGAGGCGAAGTTCTTGCTATTGTAACTAAGGCTGATAAAAAAGGTAATGAAACTTTTAAAATTGTTGTTAAAGGTGTTAATGTTGTAAAAAGAGCACAAAAGCCAAATCCTCAATTAGGAGTAAAAGGTGGTTTAGTTGAAATGGAAAAACCATTAGATATCTCTAATGTAATGTTAGTTGATCCTAAAACAGATAAGCCAACAAGAGTAGGCTTTAAAATGGATGACAAAGGTAATAAAGTTAGATTTGCTAAAAAAAGTGGTGAAGTACTTAAGTAAGAACTAAAAGAAATAAAAAATTTAAATTAAAGATATGACTGAATTAGAAACAAAATACAATAAAGAAGTAAAGCCAAAATTAATGTCAGACTTTGAGATTAAGAATACTATGGCTGTGCCTACTTTAACAAAGATAATAGTAAATGCTGGGATTGGTAAAGAATTTTTAAACAATACAAATGTTGTTGATGAGATGTCTGAAACTTTATCTTTAATTACAGGTCAAAAACCGGTAGTTGTTAATTCTAAACTTGCAATTTCAAACTTCAAGTTAAGAGAAGGAACACCTAATGGTTTAAAAGTTACTTTAAGAGGTGACAGAATGTGGGACCTCCTATTCAAGTTAGTGGGAGTAACATTACCTAGAATTAAGGACTTTAGAGGTGTTTCAAGAAAAGCATTTGATAGAAGAGGTAACTACTCATTAGGAATTAAAGATCACACTATTTTTCCTGAGGTAGATACATCCACTTTGGTAAAAATTAGATCTTTGCAGGTTGTAATAAATACATCAGCAAAAACTAACGAAGAAGGTTTAGCTCTTTTAGAAGCATTAGGAATGCCTTTTGAAAGACTAAAGATTAAGTCTAAACAAGCTTAATCTAATTGATTAATTTAGGGCTAAAAGCTATAATTACAAACGATTTATAACAAAAATATGGCAAATAAAGCAGCAGTTGCTAAAAACAAAAAACAAATTGAGAAGATGAAGAATGGTAATAGTAAATTCAAATCTGTTAAATTTAAAAACAGATGTCAAATTTGCGGAAGACCAAGGGGATACATTGGTAGATTTAAAATGTGTAGAATTTGCTTTAGAAAAGCAGCTTTAAACGGAGAATTACCAGGTGTAAAAAAGATTTCGTGGTAATTAATTATTTAAGATTTATTAAGGTAATATGATAACTGACCCAATAGCAGATTTTTTAACAAGAATAAGGAATGCACAAGCTAGAAAGAAAGATTCTGTTTCTATGCCTGCAACAAAAATGATCATTTCTATTGCAGAAATCTTAAAAAAAGAAGGTTTCTTATTAGATTATCAAGTTGTTGAAGCAAAACCACAAAGTGAATTGATTGTAGAATTGAAATATGTAAATGGAGTACCTGCTATAACAGAGGTGGTTAGAGTATCAAAGCCAGGAGTTAGAAAATACAGAGGTTATAGAGATATTAAATCTGTTAAAAGAGGATTAGGATTATCAATATTCTCAACCCCAATGGGAATTGTTTCAGGAGGCGAAGCTTTCAAAAACAAAATTGGTGGAGAGTATATTTGTTACGTTTATTAATTAAAACAAAAATTGAAGGCTTCCAATTAGGAATCCATAAATTCGTTAAATAGAAATTATGTCAAGAATCGGAAAAAAAGAAATTCAATTACCTCAGGGAGTTGATATAAAAGTTGTAGACGGAGGAGAATTCGGTTACAAAAAAATAGTAGTAAAAGGAGCAAAAGGTGAACTTGAACAATCAATACAAAGAGGTGTAGATGTTATAGTAGATGGGGCAACTGTAAATGTTACTAGAGTAAGTGACTCAAAACAGGATAGAGCTTATCACGGTTTATACAGAACTTTAATCAATAATATGGTTGAAGGAGTAGTAACTGGGTACAAAAAAGATCTTGAAATTGTAGGAATTGGTTATAGAGCAGAAATGCAGGGGAATAAATTAGTTCTTTCTGTAGGTTATTCTCACAAAATCAATTTTGAATCACCAGCAGGAATTAATATTGTAGTTACTGATCAAGTTAACATTAGTGTTGACGGAGCAGACAAACAATTAGTTGGGGAAGTAGCTGCTAAAATAAGAGCATACAGAAAACCTGAACCATACAAAGGAAAGGGTATAAGGTATAAGGGTGAAAAGATTAGAAAGAAATCAACTAAAGGAGCTGCTAAATAACTCTAAGTTAAAATAAATATATGGATAAAATAAAATTAAGACAAAGAAGAGTAAAATCAATAACTGTAAAAGGAACTGTAGATAGACCTAGAGTTGTAATTCACAGAACTAATGCTCATATTTACGCTCAGATTATAGATGATATTACTCATAAAACAGTAGTAACAGCAACAGATCTTGAAGTAAAAAAGAAACTTAAACCAATTGAGATAGCAAAAGAAGTAGGAATGTTACTTGGAGAAAAAGCAATTAAAGCAAAATTAACTAAAGTAGTATTTGACAGAAGAGGTTTTAAATATCACGGTAGAGTTAAGGCTTTAGCAGATGGAGCTAGAGAAGCAGGTTTACAATTTTAAATTAAATTCTAAAAAGAAGATATGTCAGAACAAGTAAAACCAACAACTGAAACAATAACTCAAGCAGCTAAAGAAGTAAATGCATCTCAGGCAACAGGCGCAGTTACAAATAAATACGAAAGAAATAATCTAAACAGAAACAAAATGAGATCTGGCAACAATAACCGATCAAGAAGACCTGATAGAAAAGATAAAAAAGAAGATGGTGATCAATTAGAAACTAAGATTGTTACAGTTAGAAGAGTTACTAAGATGCACCAAGGTGGAAGAAGAATGAAAATCAGTGTTGTAGTTGTTGTTGGAGATAAAAAAGGAAAAGTAGGAATTGGAGTAGGAAAAGGAGATGATGTAAGAAGTGCTCAAGATAAGGCTACAAATCATGCTAAAAAAAGTATGGTATTTGTTAAACTTAAGGGAGATACAATTCCCCACGAGATTATTTTCAAATTTAAATCATCAAGAATATTTCTTAAACCAGCAGCACCAGGAACAGGAATTATTGCAGGATCATCTGTAAGGCAAGTTGCTGAAGTTGTAGGAATAAAAGATGTTTTAGGAAAGATTTTAGGATCTGATAATAAAATAACTAATGCCTATGCAACAATTTATGCATTAGCTGCTTTAAGAACAACTAGACTTTAAAACAATAAAATATGATACATACTTTACCATCACCAAAACAAAAAAGAAGCGCTAAAAGAGTCGGAAGAGGTATGGGTTCCGGGAAGGGAGGACATACATCTGGAAGAGGAGGAAAAGGTGCTACAGCTAGAACAGGTTACAAAGCTCCAAGAAGAAACTTCGAAGGAGGTCAAAACCCTATTTCTAGAAGATTACCTAAATTTAAAGGATTTACTAGAGGATTTATAAAATCATCAGAAGTTAACTCTCCTGTAAAATTAAGTATATTAGCAGGCTTTGCAAAAGAGGCTAAACTTACTGAAGTTACATTAGAAAACTTAGTTCTACTGGGTTTATTAAAACTTAAAGCTCATAAAGTAGTAATGCCTAAAGTACTATTTGATAAAGATATTGAAATTGCTTTAAATCTAAAAGGAATCAAAACTTCTAAAACTGCAAAAGCTGCAATCGAGAAAGCAGGTGGTACTGTTGAAGATTAATTTCTTATATTGTGTAAAATTTAAAGACCCAGACAGACTGGGTCTTTTTTGTTTCTAATACTTTTGTAACAAATCATTGTTTGTTTGTATACAAAGGGTTTCACAAATTGTTTAGTCAATTTTTATTTAATTGTGTATAATCTTCAATGTAGATTTTAACCACATTCGTTTATTAGATTTATGAAACCATTAGCCAGACTTCAATCAATTAATCCACTTAAAAACATTAGTATTCCTTCATTTTTAACAAATAAAGAAATCCTTTCTAGAATTGGAGTAACTTTATTTATAGTATTCATATATAG
>Ga0163148_10003941_pt1 | contig 15931 bp, 18 predicted proteins | sample OliLakLV19MP7P2_FD_148606 | JGI IMG/M metagenome (GOLD analysis project Ga0163148, IMG submission 148606) | Freshwater microbial mat bacterial communities from Lake Vanda, McMurdo Dry Valleys, Antarctica- Oligotrophic Lake LV.19.MP7.P2 | ecosystem: Environmental > Aquatic > Freshwater > Lake >...
CTGTGTCACTGTCGCCTCGATACGGTCATGGACATGGGTGGATAAATGTACCAATGTAGACTCAAACACGATGGCTTGTTCGGTGCTACGCGGGACAAATGTGCCGTCTTGACCACTGGCAATCCATGTCGCTGTGCCAATGGCTTCCATACGCGCTTTGGTGGGGATATGCGTCACAGTGAGGTCAAAATTGACGGCTTCCTCTGAATTACGGGGTAAGGCTCGGTCAACAAAGACGCGCTGTGTGAGATACACTTGGGTTTCGATGCCATAAAAGCGTTCCGCAGGGGCTTGCAATCCATAAACACCCACACCAATAATCCCCATCAGAAAAATGCCAAATGTCGCCACTGCATAGATGATGGATGATTGCACATTTTGTCTGCGTTTGGCGGGTGTGAGCGCGGTGAGTGGGCGCGGGGCATCTGGTGATGATAATTCTTTCACCCGATTAACCAGACTTTTTTCCAGATAGGCTTGGCTAAAATCCAACGGCGCGAGATGGTCAATCACACGCGGAATCTTGACCAATTCTGCCAGCACAGGCAATATATGATGATATTTATCGGATGCGACATTGAGCATATTCATCACTTTTGGCGAATTAACCGCTTGTGCCGATAGCACCGCTACCACCACCGAATTATCTGCCAAATCATCACTTACACGGATAGATTGTGCCTCCAAATCGCCCCGAATCCGCATGGCGAGTTTGTGGTCTGCTTCGGCATAAACGAGTGTTACAGTTGTCATGGGTTATCCTTTTTTCTGATACCAATACATTGTCTTAGCGCATTTTATGGGGTCTGCAATTGCCACCCACGAATATAATTCACCATATCCCACCGTGCCTCTAGCGCAACATCCCGCGCACACGGTGGTAAATCGCGCCAGCCGTCTATGAAGGCGCTATAGAGGGTTTCATCCCGTGTCCGATTGAGCCGAGACACGAGTTCATCAAAATCACGGGTATTGTGCCACGCCACACACACATCATTAAAGAGTGCTTCTCCCAAATTGAGCGATTCTTGGGTGGGTAAGGTCGGATTTATCACTACAGGCGGAGGATTGAGCGTGGCTAAATATTGCCGTTGCGCGTTTTCCATCACTTGCCAACCAATCACCAGCGCAAAAATCGTGAGGAGTGTCGCCGCCACTGCGAATGACACCGTGAAGGTGTTCATCCCCATTTTTTTAATCCGCCTGCGGACGATAGGCGATAGGGCAAAACTCACCGCGCCAAATACCCCGCCAAGCGCCAATAATTGAATGGGTGTGGGTGGTAGGCTGACGATGACACCCGCATCGGCATTAATCGTCCATGCAAATGCCACACGTTGTGTAACCCCGTTTTCAGTGATATTGACCGATGACCACCACACCCCCTCATGGTCAATTTCTGCCCCTGCCGATACATAGACCCCGCCGTCTATTGGCTCGCTGATATGCACATCCCTGCGCGTATCGGCAGAAGGGGAACTGTTTATCATCACTACATCGGCATCGGATATGGCGACATCCCCACGCGCCAGGGCAATATCGAATGTATTCACACCCGTCCCGCCTGGGCTAATACTCATGCTCACGGTCATATCGCCAATTTGTTGGATGGCGGATGGTGTTTGTGTCTCGCTTTGGATAAAAGCGGGTGTAGGAATCGGTGTGGCGCTAAGGGTGCAGGCGGCAATTAGTACCGCCGATGCGAGTAGCACCTCTATGCGGGTGATGCGGATGAAGTGTGTGAGGCGTGGATTAACCCATTTCCGCAAACGGGCATATTGCTCTGGATGGGCGAGTAGGTGATTGAGTCCGCCAATCCCCAAGAGGGGCAAAATCATCACCACTTTGGCAATCAACGCCCCGCCAAAACTGCTTTGCAATTCCTCTGTGCCATAAATCCAATTACTGGCGCTATACACCCCACTGGCAATCACCACCGCCACCGCCCCAATCGCCACCGCCGAAAACCGATTCACCACCGCACGAGTCGCAGAGAGTCGCTGGTCATTGGGATATGGCGCAAGGGCGACAGGCAGGCATAGCATGAGCGCGAATAACCCGCCGACCCATACCGCCACGCCCAATCCGTGTGTCCAATCCACAAAAACCCCCACCCATGCGATGGTCAATGCACCCGCCGCATGACTGACGATGCTAAATGTGCCGATGATGAGTGCGCCCACCCATAACCCCGCTATCCAAAACGGATAAACGACCTCTGGATAACGTTTTTGATAAATAAGCGTGGCAACGAACATCGCCCCAAGTAGGCTCATTAAGCCCATACGCCACATCCACACATCCCCAAACCGTGATCCCACCCGCACCAATTCCCAAAATTGTGGTTGTAGGGCTTGGTCAAAGGGAATATTGAAAAAAATCATGGTTTGTTGGATGAGTGCCAGCCCATTGCCGATGAATCCCACTAGCAAGCTAAAGCCGATGAGCGCGTGTAGCCGATTCATCAGACGCGGGGGCAACCATCCTGCCTTATGCGTTTTATTTCCCCACGCGGGCAATAATACCCAGCCGTATAATGCCAATGTGCCAAATAACACGAGGCTTGCACCCACCGCCAAAAATCGCCAGAACACCTCTAGCGGAATCGCAGTGGTATCGGTGCGAATGTCTATCCCGCCGATGGCTTCCCCAATAAAAAACACCCGACTTTCGGCATACACATGCCCATCACTGGCAAAGGCGGGACGCAATTCCACCACATACGCGCCATCGGGCAGGTCATTGGGCAGACGCGCCGTGAGTAGGCTGGCATCTGTTTCGGATACACCACCACTAGCGAGGATATTGCCTTGTTGGTCACGGATGTTGATGGTGCTGAACTGCGCTTCTAGTCCCTCGCTAAACCAATACTGCACCCGTGTGGGGGCGCGGTCTAAGACAGCCCGATTTTCTGGGATGGCACGCACCAAATAGCCATGTGCCGATGTGCTGGGTACAAGCGAAAATAATCCTAGCATCAGGGCAAAAATTGCCCATAAGTGTCTATGTGTCATGATTTAATCCAACCGAAAATGCGACTTATCGGCAGATATGTCGTCTGGCATGGGGGTATCCTCAATAGTAGGCGGTATGGCTCGGCTACGTACCCAACTAACTGCCATGAATATCAAAAATAACACCGCCACACCCAAAAATATCAATTCATCCCAAATACCAAGCGCCCCGTGCGCCAAAACAAAAAATTGCATAGTGCCTCATTAATTGTGTTAACTTTCACAAATTTTATTATACGGCATTTTGGAGGGGATGATAATGGGTGATGGTGTGGCATGGTTTATGGGCTATAATTTTATCAATAGTGAAGGAAAATAAACCATGATAGCGACTCCTATCCAAGAATTGATGCCCATTCGTCTCGATGAACACGGTGTTTTGCGTGTTGGAAACACCCGTGTGATGATAAATGGGATGGTTTATTCATTTTTACAAGGTGCAACACCAGAGACGATTGTGTCACAATACCCATCGCTTACATTGGCTGATGTGTATTTGGTGGTGGGATATTACCTCAATCATCGCTCAGAGATAGATGATTATTTACGCCATCAAGAAGCAGAGGCACAACGCATCCGTAGTGAGTGGGAAGCACAATATCCGCCAAAACTAACCAAAGCCGATTTAGAAGCACGCCTGCGTCAGAAGCAATCATTATGATGTATAATTCAATGATGAGTGGTTACATTTTACGGTAGGGGAAAATGATATGTTTTTAATGTATGTTGATGAAAGTGGGGATTCTGGGCTAAAAAATTCACCAACAAGATATTTTATTTTATCAGGTTTGGTAATCCACGAATTAAGATGGACAGAATACTTAAATCAACTTATTGAATTTCGCCGTGAAATTCGGGATAAATTTGGCTTGAAATTGCGTGAAGAAATTCATGCGTCTGCTTTTATTACAAATCCGGGAGAATTAATACGCATTAAGAGATATGACCGTCTTGCTATTTTGAGAATGTTTGCTGATAGACTAGCCATTATGCCAGAGTTAAATGCTATCAATGTTGTAGTGGATAAGCAAGGAAAAACCGATAATTATGATGTTTTTTCTGAGGCATGGAAAATATTAATCACAAGATTTGAGAATACTATACGCTCTAAAAACTTCAGAGGACCCTCAAATACAGATGAGCGGGGTTTAATTATTCCAGATGCAACTGACAATAAAAAGCTAACAACGTTGTTGCGAAAAATGCGCCATTATAATTATGTACCTTATCAAGGGTCAGGTGGTATAGCGAGAAATGTACCATTACAATATCTTATAGAAGACCCTTTTTTCAAAGATTCTTCACAATCCTTATTCACACAAGTTGTAGATTTAATTGCATATTTACTTTACCAAAATCTTAACCCAAATAGTTATATGAAGAGTAAATCGGCACATAATTATTTTTTGAGATTAGAGCCTATTTTATGTAAAGTTGCAAGTAAAAAGAATGAATTAGGAATTGTATTTTTATAAGTTAAAGAAGGGGGCAAAGCCCCCGGATGAATCCTACTCATCAGACAAACCAACTTTCAGATTCAATTATATTATACCATAGATGTCAAGTTTAATCCATTATAAACAAACATCCCCTATGATATGGGGGGACGAGGATACACAAATTTGCCCCTGGCGAGAATCGAACCCACGCACAAGCCTTAGGAGTGCTCTGCTCTATCCACTGAGCTACAGGGGCATATCTTCTTTTAGCATAGCAAATTTGCGAGGATTTTTCAATTTTCAAAATTGAGAATTGCCTCTCGCACTATACAACTTATCCAACTGGGCAGATAATCCACTTTATATCATGATGCACAGATTGGACACGTTATGACTACGCACAGTGACATCCCCCACAAAAAACCGTTTCGGTTAACGCGCAATGTGTGGGTGACGACTATCACCAGTTTTTTGACCGATGTTTCAAGTGAGATGATTAATAACTTGCTCCCGCTGTTTTTAGCCAATGTGTTGGGCGTTTCGACGGCAGTCATTGGGCTAATTGAAGGCATCGCAGAGATGACCTCTAGTTTCCTAAAGGCATTTTCTGGATGGTTGTCAGATAAAATTGGTAATCGCAAATGGTTGGCGGTGGCGGGCTATGCCATATCTGCTTGTGCTAAACCCTTCTTTTATTTTGTAACCACTTGGGGCGGTGTCTTGGCAATTCGTTTTGCAGACCGCACAGGCAAGGGTATCCGCAATTCGCCCCGTGATGCACTAATTGCCGATAGCACCGATGAACAGCATCGTGGCATCGCCTTTGGGGTGCATCGTGCGGGTGATACCGCAGGGGCAGTCTTGGGAATCGGCATTGCCTTGTTGGTTGTTTTGGCGACACAAGCAGGGTCGCTCACACTTAGCAGAGATACCTTTCAGATATTGGTACTCATCGGCATTATCCCCGCATTCCTAGCTGTAATAGCTTTGGCAACACTGGCAAAAGAAGCGCCACGTAAAAAAACTTCTATCCAGCCGATGCGCCTCAATTGGGGGGCGCTTAGCCCCGATTTCAAATTCTTTTTGCTGATTGTTGGCATCTTCACATTGGGTAATTCATCAGATGCGTTCATCATCCTCCGCGCACAAGAACGCGGGTTGACTATTGCCGATATTTTGGGCATGTTGCTGATGTTTAACCTAATTTATGCCGTCTTTTCTAGCCCATTAGGGGCGCTATCCGACAAAATTGGGCGCAAACGCATTTTGATTGGTGGCTGGTTGGTCTATGGGGTGCTGTATTTATGCTTTGCGCTCGCCACTGATGGAATGCAAATTTGGTTGATATACGCCCTCTACGGGTTATATTATGCCGCTGCAGAAGGCACAGCTAAGGCGATGATAGCCGACCTCATCCCCTCTGAGCAACGAGGTACGGCATATGGATATTATAATGCGCTGGTAGGGTTTATGGCGTTTCCCGCGAGTTTGTTGGCGGGGGTGTTGTGGCAAGGGGTGGGGTCTTGGACCGGTTTTGGCGCATCTGCCCCATTTTTGTTTGGGGCAATGTTGGCGCTCATCGCCGCTGGATTATTAATCGTTTTTGGGCGCAAGCGAGGTGTTGCAGTGGCAGATTAACTATCTGCCATCACAAAGTATTTATCGCAACAAAAAGCGCAGGGCATCTGGCAAGCGCCTCGCCCATGCCGATTCGCTATGTGACCCGCCTTCATCTAACACAAATTTGAGTGTTTCGTTTTCACGATAACCATTATTCACCAGCGTTTGGGTGAGGGTTTGCACCGATTCCACAAACATTTCGGCATACGTGTTTTTTGACCAGCGTGGTTTTTTCTGGCTACCTTCTGCCGTGCCGACATCCAAATACATGCGACCACCGTTATAGTGCCGTCTGGCGGCGTAGTCGAGCATTTTCTTGCCACCAAACCAATAGGCAGGGCTGAGGGCGGCGCATAACCCAAAAATATGCGGATATGCCAAATACCCAAATAACGCCATCCCGCCACCCATAGATGATCCACCCAAACCGGTATGCGCCCTATCTGGACGGGTACGAAATTCGCGGTCAATCATCGGCTTAATTATCTGTGCGATAAATTCGATGGTCTTATCGCCACGCCCATGCCCAATGTGCGATTCTTCAAACGGATTATATTCCAAATGCCGTTGGTCGTTATTGGGTATACCAACGATAATCGCCTCTAACCCTTCTTGGGAGAGATTAATCATGGTGGAATCTATGTACCATTCGCCCGCATAGCTGGTATGTGAGTCGAATAGGTTTTGTCCGTCAAAAAAATAAAAGACGGGGTAACGCTTGCGATGTTGATAGGGGTAGCTAGGTGGCAACCATACCAAAATATCGCGCTTATTATCGAGTTGTGGGCTATAAACACCTTGCGCCACACGGAGCGCACCTTCCACTGTATTGTGTGGGTGCAGGGTGTGATAGTCTTGCCAAGTGATATCCTGAGTCATTCTCTTTTTTCCTATATAGGACACGATGTATTGCGCCCAGGCATATTAAAATTGGGGCAACATGCCGTCAAATATGATATTCAGATGCTTCATCTTATCATTATTATACGTGACCACTATAAGACCAGTTGCAGAAATGGGCTTATAGGATGATTAGGAAAACTCAAAAATACGCTGAATTTGTGGTTGCCGATATTCTGCCATGCCATTGAGGACACGCAGATTAGGGCGCATGAGGGCTTCGCCTCCGCCGTGTGTATGACCACAAAGGACTGTGAAATGGGTCGTGGGATAGGTATGTGCCATTTCGAGCAACACATCACCCACCGCCTTGCACGAAAAATGGGGCAAAAAAGGGTTGTCTGGGGTGTATTGCTTGCCTTTGTGATAGCACACTTCCATGAATGGCGGTGGATGCAACAGCACAAACACCTGTGAATAGCGTGTGGCGGCATCTGGTAATACGCCACGCAGATGATTGGCGCTATCATCGGCTAGGGCTTGCAACCGTATCAATAAATCTTCTTTGGACTTGTGGTTGAGTTCTTTGATGAGGTGATAGTCGTTGAGCATAATATTCGACCCCATAAAATCGCCATAGCGTCCATCGCTCCAACCATCATGCCCAACCAACCCAACCGATTGTGTCATTTCCACGACTTGGGTCGCAGGCAACCACACCATACCGCTTCCTCGATGGGTGATTTTGGTCATGACATCACGTACTTGTGGGATGCTCCCATGATAATAATCATGATTGCCCAACACAAAATAAATCGGCTTCATCACCGCTTTGAGCATGGCATTGAGATAGGCATGAACATTACTGGCTTGACCAATATCGCCCGTAATCCACAGGGCATCGAGGCGGGCAGTGGCGAGGGTGGTGAGAAACGTTTCGAGTTGCAACCGATTGAGAAATTCCAGATGGATGTCGGTGAGCCATGCGATGCGAGGCATGATTAAAGCGTCTCCCCGCCGTTGACCGTGAGCATTGTCCCTGTGATAAAACTTTCTCCTGCCAAATACACCACCGCCCGCGCCACATCACCTTCATTGCCTGTGCGCCCAAGTGGAAGATTTGCGCCAATTTTGTGCCAATAGTCATCGGTCATATCAGGTGATTTCATAACGGGACCGGGCAATATCGCGTTGACACGGATATTATCACTTCCCAAACTGAGGGCGCTCACTTGGGTGAGCATCCATAGCCCCGCTTTGCTGATATTATGGTCTACACGTTCTGCCCAAGGGTGTAATGCCCCATAATCGCAAATATTGATGATAACCCCGCCTGTGGGGATATTGCGCTTGAGCAGGGGAACGGCGGCTTGTGTGCATAAAAAGGGCGTGGTCAAATTAACATCCAGCGAGGCTTGCCAGTCTGCCAATGACACTTCTAACAACCGATTTTTATGAAAGACCGAGGCGCTATTGACCAAAATATCCAGTTTGCCAAAATGCTCATCTATAGCAGAAAAAACATCGCCAACGCCTTGTGGATTGCTCAGATTGGCTTGAATACTAATTGCATCTACCCCATGTGATTTAATTTCGTGCAGAGTATCGCGCACGGTGCTAGTGTCTGCGCTGTTATAATGCACGGCAATGTTCACACCCGCTTTGGCGAGGGCGACTGCGATGGCTCTGCCCACACGATGGGCGCTCCCTGTCACAAGGGCAACTTGGTTGGTGAGGTCTATCCGCATAACACTGTCTCCTGTAAATTTCTCCCTATGATACCTAACGAATGCGCCCTACGCCAAATATATGCCCCGATACACGGTCATAGATGACCACACTGGCAAAACTGCTAATGCTGACTTCACGCGGAATATCATAATTTTGGTTGCCAGAGTTTGACCGCAACGCGCCCAAGTCGAGGTAGGTATTGCCCAATTCTTCGATATTGAGCGGGTCAATGGTGGTCGCCAAATATACCCGCAAATCGGGACCATTGACCACACTAAAATTTTCTAGGCGCAAAAATTTGCGTTCATCGGGATAACGATAAACGGTAATATCGCCCAACGCTTCATAAAGTGATTGATAGGGGGGTAGCTCACGCTCAAATTCATCTTGTGGCAATACCACAGGCGCAAATATCCCGCTTGCAACATCTACCGCATTGGAGATATTGGGCAACGCTTCAATAAGTCGTTCTGGTGCGGTCAGACGGGCAGAGACCAATGCCTCTGCGATACGACTATTGTTTTGACGCAATACCAGATAAATCGTCTGTGCATCGCTGGGAAGCCCATCGAATAGAGGGCGCAGTTCGGGGTCTAATTCTGGAAAAATATCTTCTGCTGTTTCGATAACAGGGCGTGGTCGCCACGATGGATAGGTAAATGTGGCGACAATGAGCAAAAATCCGATAAAAATAGCGATAGCACGTAAATTCCACATAGATGAAAGCCTCTTCTCTAATGAAAGTCAAGATATAATAGATAAGTTGGCATTGAGGAGCATTTGTGTTGCGCCCCTACATAAAATGCCTGTTAACGTGTACACTACACTATGGATTTTAACACATAGGATGTTCCTTTGATGATGGATAAAAAAGAATCCCCGTTGCGCGGACTATCTGCCAACGATGTACGCCAGCGTATGGCTCATGGGGAATCGAACTATTTTAAGGCGCGTGTCGGACGTACTTACATACAAATTTTACGTGATAACTTGTTTAATGTGTTCAATATGCTTTTATTTGTCTTATTGCTGATTGTTCTCATCTCTCAAGATTATTTTACCGTATTATTTGCAGGCTTTAGTGTCGTCACCAACTCGCTTATCGGCACCATTCAAGAAATTCTTGCCAAGCGCCAACTCAACAAGCTCGCCAGCCTCGCCCCACAACAAGCCGATGTCTGGCGCGATGGTGTGCGCCAGACAATTCTCAATCAGGATGTGGTCAAAGACGACCTCATCTTCATTGTCCCTGGCGATAGGGTGGTGGTGGATGGTTTTATCGTTGAAGCCGATAGTCTCGAAATTGACGAATCGCAACTCACAGGCGAATCGGATGCGGTATACAAAGCCCCCAATGACCCTGTGACCTCTGGCTCGTTTTGTATTGCCGGGTCTGGCATCATGCAGGCCACCCGTGTGGGGTCACATAGCACCGCCAACAAACTCACGGCGGTTGCAAAGACCTATAAAGTTACCCTCACACCGACCCAACGCTATATTGCTGTTATTGTGCGCTTTACGCTCCTCGTGTTATTTGTGCTGGGACCAATGGTGTTCATGTCTGGCATCATGACCAATATCCCGTTTTTGAACACCGTGCGGAATATGGTCGTCTTTACCACCAGCCTCGTCCCACAAGGACTTATCCTCACGGCAATTTTGGCATTGAGCATCGGCGCGATTAAAATCAGCCGACGCCGTACCCTCATCCAACGGATTAACGCGGTGGAATCTATTGCCAATGTGACGGTGCTGTGTTTCGATAAAACTGGTACCCTCACCCAAAATAAGCTGTTCGTCAACGAAATTATTCCCATCAGTAGCCAATTTCTGGATGATATTACTAATGACCTGCGAATTTATGTCGGCAATTTATCGCACCAGAACACCACTGCCACCGCCATCGCGCAACATCTGGATATTCATTCAGAAGACACTTTTCCGCCAAAAGAGCAAGAAATCCCCTTTACATCGGGGCGCAAATGGGGCGCGATGATTTTCCGTGAGGCGATTTTTGTGCTAGGTGCGCCAGAACGGGTCCTCACCGCCGAAAATCCCGCCAATGCCAAAGTTGCAGAACTCTCTGCGGCTGGGTTGCGCGTATTGGCATTTGCCCGTGCCGAATTGCCCCCCTTGCCCGACCATCCACTGGATACAGAGACCATTCAGCCGGTGGCGCTCATCGTCATTCACGACGAAATCCGCCCCAATATTCAAGAGACACTCGCCTCATTTATCAGCCAAAATGTCCGCCCGAAGGTCATTTCTGGGGATAATGTGCAGACGGTAAAAGCGGTGGCAGGTTTGGCAGGGATGAATATATCACTTGCCTATACAGGTGTTGAACTCAATGCGATGGATGACCTTGCTTTTGCCATCGCGGTCAAAGAATCGGATGTGTTTGCGCGGATTGAACCCGATACCAAACGACGTATCATCCAAAGCCTGCGGGAGCAGGGCGAATATGTGGCGATGGTGGGCGATGGTATGAATGATGTCCCCGCGCTAAAAGCCGCCGATGTCGCCATTGTCATGAACGATGGGGCGCAGATTAGCAAGGATGTGGCGGATATTGTTCTGCTAGATAACGAGATGTCCACCTTGCCATTGGCTTTCAAAGAAGGCACAGAAATCACGCAAACGCTATATGGCACGGCAAAATTATTCCTCGCCAAAAATTTTTATAACACCCTGCTATTTGTATTTGTGCTGATGATGTCGTTGCCATTCCCCGTGACCGCCATTCAGATTAGCTGGTCTGGATTTGGTCCCATCAATATTCCGGGTGGTCTGATGGCATTGGGGTTATTGCGACCCCAAAAAATCACCAGTTTTCGGCGTGATGTGCTAGATTATGTCATCATCAGTGGCTTTTTTGGCGCACTCGGCATGGCACTCATGTTTTTGGTGGCGTATTGGTCGCGTGGGGTGATTCAGGCGCAATATGCCATGACACTCTTTATGACACTCTATAGCCTCAATATTTCGCTCAATGTGTGTGGCATAGATATTTGGAATCCTAGCACCTATCGGCTCTATCCACTGGCGACACTCATCATTCTGGTGCTGACATTTGGCACGATGATCGTCGCCATGGTCATCCCGCAGGTGTTCCAGTTTTATCTGCCCACAGGCGAATTATTATTGTTGGTCATGAGCCTCTTTTTGTTGGCGACCATCCTCACCAGACGTACCATGCGTCACCGCTTGTTATTGCACCAAATTTATTCGCTGGCAAATGCCGATGGCGAGTCGCCCCACCTGCGCCTATAAGAAAAAGTCGCGTAGGGTATTGCGGATGTCATCCAGCAGAATATCCCATATCGCATCTTCCTCACGGGTAATGGTGAGCATATTATCTACCAGTGTGAGCGATTTTATCCCCGCCACACCAAAACATAATGCCTGTGCAATCGGTGAGCCTTCTTCACCTGCCTCTGCGGTAGGGTAATATTCACCGTCTGGGTTATGGGTGAGGATTTGGTTGGTGATGATGAGCATGGCATTGGGGTCATCGGTGGGTTCAATTTCAAATTTGACATATTCAGACATAATTTTTTCCTCCATCGTATTGATGATATAATGCTAGAAAGGAAATAGTTAGGTGAAAATTCCCGGTTTGAGATGATAATGGAGGCGCATATGATACCCCCCCTCGAAAAACAATTGATAGAGACTATTCACCAATTGGATACTGACAGTCAGCAAAAGGTTTTAGATTTTGCCCGTGACCTCATGACCCCGCGTGGCGTAGATGGGAAAACTCTGCTGGAATTTGCAGGTAAAATTTCATCCGATGACCTCGATAAGATGGAACAAGCAATTGCCGATTTAGAGAAGATTAATCCCAATGATTGGTAAATTGCTCGATACCAATGCTGTTATTGCCCTTCAACGAAGCGACAAGGCATTTTTAGAGTTTTTAAGCCAAAATCCGAATATACTCTATCCCTGCGATTGTTATCGGTGAATTATATTTTGGGGCATTTAATTCTGGCAAACTAGAGTTTAATATTGCCGTTATAGACGCATTTGTTACAAAAAATACAATTCTTCATGCAGATGAGATCACAGGTAAGTCTTATGCGAAAATTCGATATTCTCTCAAGCAGAAAGGGCATCCCATACCCGAAAATGATTTATGGATTGCCGCTACTGCTATGCAATATAATCTTGTTTTAGTGACACGCGATAAACACTTTAATGTAGTGGATGGACTACAAATCGAGACATGGTAAGCGAGAATATACACAAAGGCGCTCGGTAGATAATGAGCGCCTTCTGTTATATCATGCTTTTGCCCTGTGTGGGATGGTTTTACGGCTCAACCACCGCCCACACGCGCAAGGTGTCGCTAGAAGTAATCAGGAAACGATTATCGGGTGAAAATTGGGCATCATACGCATTTGCACCAAATGTTGGTAGTGTGACAATATGTTCACCCGTTAACCCGTTATGGATATTCATAGTACGGTTAAAGTTAACACTTCCACCCCCAATATAGGAATCATATTGGTCTGTCCCGATAAAATGGAGTAAGAGTTTCCCAAATTAGGATAAAATAAAAGTGATGAAAAAGGGAGATGAATCATGCCCTTTGACCCAATAACTAGGCATATCCTCATCTGTCATATCATAAATCCATGTTCCACCTGTGGCGGTAATAGCCAAGTGAGTGCCATCGGGCGACCATGAAAAATTACGCGGTTCACCTTGAGATAATACCTGTATCATCTCAAGCTGTTGGGCATTTTCGGGGGTGATAGGTGGGTAGGATGGTTCATCATCTTGTGCAAAAGATATATTCAAGCACAGTACCAGAATGATGCTACTGACCAACAAGCGATAGACTGTTTTCATGTGTGGTTGCTCCCTAAAATAGAATGATATGTTTAGTATAGCAAAATAGTTTTGGCATAGCCGTAAGTCTGCTATAATCGTAGGCAATGCACCGATTATACACTCAGGCAGGGATGCGACCTATGTTGACGGCTAAAAGTTTGCTCTTAGACAAAGAAGTATTGATTGGCGAATATAATATTGAAGTTGCGCGATGGTCAGATAATCGGTGGAACTCGACCGTTCCGCCACTGTATGCCGTTCTCACCGACATGCGCCTAATTTTGCAACCACAAGCCCTTAAAAAGCGTGAGCCAGCCATCATCCCCACGCATTATATTATTCATATTAAACCATTCACCACGACAAACCGTCATGGGGTGATATTATCGCTAAAAAATGACCAAAAGATTGCCATTTTTATTCAAACGCATCAACATGAAGAAATCATGCGAAATTTGCGCTCCGTGGCGATAAGTGCCATGCGTAGCGAAAAGCGGTTTAATGCGTCGTTTGATGTAAGCGCGGTGGAGAAGATGATAGACCATATCAAGCAGATATAGAGGTCTCTCTATAAGGAGAGAGACCTCTATATTGCTAGATTTTTATTTTATGAGGTGTTTTGTCAGATGCTTGCCAGATAGCTTTCCATATGAGATATGCTATGACACCGTAAATCCAATAAACCACTATGATAATTGACCAAATGGTTTTTGCGGATTCGCCAATTTTATTATTTTGCCTCACCATTCTAACAAATATAATCGTTGTTGAGAGCCACAGTGACGCTATGACAACTCCTAATATAATTGTAGGAAAAAGATTCTCATTCATTAGAAACACCGCCTTCTAGACGTATTTATTGTCGAGCGCACTCCAGCACCAAATTGATAAAATAGAACTCAATCTATTGGTGAATATAGACCATATTAAGCAGAGATAAACAAGAGGTCACTCATGACAGAGTGACCTCTTGTTTGTTTATGCGGTGGCTAATGTGGCTTTTTTTTCTAAGGTATAATCCACTACTGCCTTACCTAGCCCAAACAGAACATATAAACTTGCTCCGTTATACCAAGATATCAAAATGATGATGCACCAGAATGTTTTTGTTTGTCGGCTAATTTTGTTATTCCGAATCACCAACATTAAAAACAGCGCATTAGATATAACCCATACTAAAATGTACGGCATTAAAAAATTTAGACTTGGTGGCATTAGAAGCACCCCCATCCTGAGCTACTGATACTTACGCCTATACCAACACTAATTTGTCTAACCCCAATCCACCCTATTACATAATAAGTACCTATTTCACCTAATGCATTTGTATTCACAGATGCGTTACTATTCGTCCTTGTACCCCATCCTGGGTTGGGTGTGGGTCCGGTAAATGACAGCCATTTGAATAAAGCCCCTGCCCAGGTACCAGCGGTATCTCCCCATTGTAATGTAACTGGCGCACTATTGCTATTTGTGTGAAAAATAACACCAGCACGTTGAACCAGTTCAGCCATTATTCCTCCATTACTGTCTGCATATATGCCTCTTGTACATTGTAAAGTAAGGTGACGATTGACACTCTGATTAAATGGTTTGGGTGTAAAAATTTTGGAAAAAGATGATTCTTCCAAAATTTCAGCAGATACAACCACATAACAGGGCGCGTTTTTAACTGTTTCATCACAATCAGCTAACCGATAAACTACATCTTGATTGGGTGTTGCCATCACGCGATTGGTTGCACGCATATCTGAAACCACGATTGCAGAACGCATTTGTTCAGTGGTCAAGGCTTCTGTGTCGGGCGGGGTTGGCGTTGGTCTTTCTTGTGCGCTAATTGGCAGTATGAAGAAAATTAATAGTAACGCAAAAATAGACCGAGATAGAAATTTATGAAACATGATTTACATCCTTTTTGTTATGTGAGCGAAAAATCTCTGTGTTAAAACTATTTTACTTATATAAAATTACCCCTGTCAAGATTGTGCTTTTACTTCTTTCATTTTTGTAACTTTACAATTATAAAAGAAATATTTCTATCATGTGGGTTCTATGGGGCGCTTCTTAAAGCTGGTATCCCAAATTTGGGCGCTGATACCCCATGCCGCATACACTAATGCACCCTGAAACCAAAAAACCACCACCACAATTGACCAAAATGCCTTTGCAGAATCTGTGATTTGACTATTGCGCCTTACCATCAGCACAAAGAACAGGCGTGTTGATAGCCATAGCAAAATAAAAGGCATGAGTGCATAAATATTTAGGGGCATTAGCAAGATTCCCACTCAGAAGATTGATAATTTACATAATAATACTTTACCCCAAACGATTCTCCTCAATACCCCCAATCATTGGGCATAAGCATAGTTTTTGGAAAAAATTTCACAAATGATGATAATTTGATGAATATATTTCTCTACATAACACATTTTTTACATTTTG
>Ga0163148_10003944_pt1 | contig 15925 bp, 11 predicted proteins | sample OliLakLV19MP7P2_FD_148606 | JGI IMG/M metagenome (GOLD analysis project Ga0163148, IMG submission 148606) | Freshwater microbial mat bacterial communities from Lake Vanda, McMurdo Dry Valleys, Antarctica- Oligotrophic Lake LV.19.MP7.P2 | ecosystem: Environmental > Aquatic > Freshwater > Lake >...
GTTGCAGCTGCTGAACCGCTATTTTTCGGCCATGATTGAGATTATCAGTAAGTCGGGGGGAGACTTGCTGGAGTTTACTGGGGATGCAATTTTGGTGCAGTTTTTGGCCAATAAGCAGGGTGGCGATCCGGCTCAAGCGGTGCGGGCAGGGCTAAGGATGCAGCGAGCGATGGCGCATTTTCGCGATATTGACACGCCACAGGGTCACTTTTCTCTAGAGATGCGGGTAGGCATTCACTCTGGGCGGTTTCTGGCTGCCGATATTGGCACGCCAGAACGGATGGTGCATGTGCTGCTGGGGCAAACTGTGCAGCAGGCCAAGCGGGCGGAGGGTCGGGGCACGGTGGGGCGGGTGTGTGTCACTCGGGCAGCGGGCGATCGCCTGCCCTCTCAGTTTCAGCTAGAGCCGATTGATCCCCACTATCAAGATGTCCATCACCAATTAGTTGTGGACGATTTGGAGATTGAAGAACTGGGCGAGTACGATATCACGCTGCCCCGTCGCCGCTCGGCCATGTCAGTTTTGTTTGACCGCAGCATAGAAGGCTTGGTAGATGAAATTGGCGGGGCTGTGACGCGAATTGAACCACTGGCGTGTTTTATGCCCGCTCCAATTTTGAATCTGCTGGTCGAAAGTGCCGCTCAGCGACAGCTTGTCCCTGATTTTCCTGTCCCTACTATCGTGTTTATCAACCTGCTGGGGTTGCCCGAATCGGTGGATATGGCGACCGCTAGTGAAGTTGAAGGGGTGGTGGCTCGCTTTTCTCAAACCTTTGCGCTAATTCATGCTGCTGCGCGATCGCAGGGTGGCATTTTACAAAAGGTAACATACCACTCCCTCGGCTCAGATATGCTGCTGTATTTTGGCGCATTGGGCAGCCATCCCACCGATCGGGTGCGCGCTGCCGAAACGGCTCTGGCGGTGCGTCAGATTGTGGCACAGGTGCCCGCCCCAACAGTGGACGGACAGCTGATCAGCATCAGTTGCCGGATTGGGATGGCTCAAGGGGCAGTCTTTGCTGGCGAAATTGGCGAGCCGCGCGGTCGGCGGGAGTTCAATCTCTTGGGCGATCCCGTCAATACGGCGGCGCGGCTGATGAGTCGGGCGGCTCCCAACCAAATCTTGCTGTCTGAGGACGTGCAACAGGCGATCGCCCCTCACTTTCACTGTCAGGCCATTGGGAACCTGACCCTGAAGGGGAAAGCGGCTGCGATGGCAGTATTTGAATTGGTTTGAGCCACCTAGGAGAAGACGGTGCAAGTTTAGCTACCGTAGGGCGGGCATCTTGCCCGCGCAGGCTGGAAGCCTGTACTACGAACGGTAGGCAGATTTACGCCTCAGACCACTAGGGTCAATTTCTAGGCCGCGCCTGCTTCTACAAGGCTGCGCACAGTCTCAGGGGTTAATTCCTGGACGTTTTTCAGCACCTCTACCGCACCAGCCTGCTTGAGTGTGTCAGAGTAGGCGATCGCATACTCCAGTGGCGTTTGCGCATGGGGCGGTAAAATCCCCACTCCAATCCAGGTACGGGTCGCGTCTTGCTGGCTGGCCTGCTGCACGGTCTGCATGTCTGCTACCGTGTCGCCCACATACACCACAGGCAGCAATGCGGGCAGTGCCTGCTGCACCGTTAGCTGCTGCACGGCATCTAGCAAGCCCGTGGGGTTAGGTTTCCCTGGCGCATCTTCCATGGCTACCAGCACGGGCGCAGTCAGCCCCAGCCGCCGCTCTAGCACATAGGCAGCAGAACCACGGGTAGCACCGCTAAAGAACCCCCATGGCATCCCCGCTTGGGTTAGTCGTTCTAGGTAAAACGGTTCCAGCAGCAGCGGTTCCTGGCAAATGTAGCCGTCCCAGCGATCGGGATGATCCAGATCGGAGCCGCGATAGCGCCGCTGAAAAAAATCAACCAGGTCGGCGTAGCTGAGGTCTAGCTCGGTGCGCGATCGCCCCTGGGTGGCAAAATAGCGATACACCATTTCTTCAGAGGCTTCCCAATCGTTGTTCCACATCCCTTCGGTCTTCAGCCGGTCAATATCGGCCTGAGAGGGTCGATAGGCCGCGCCAGTGAACTGCTCGACGGTATCGGCCAAGGCGCGGCGGTAGGAGTTGCCTACGTCTCGCACAACGCCGTCAATGTCAAACACAAGGATGGCGATCGCCTGCTGCTCTAGCGGTTGAATTCCCACAAATACTTCCCCATTTCTAGGCATTTATCCAGATATTCAGGTCAAACATGCCCATCTCGACAAGCTGTACTCTACCATAGAGGGTTGTAGCATTAGGAAAGGCAGTCGAGCGCTGTCCTGGAGGTAGAATTGTCAAGGTTCATTCTAAAAGTTCTGTGGCTAGAGAAAGATGTGGCATTGGCCGTAGACCAAGTGGTGGGCAAGGGAACAAGTCCCCTCACTTCCTATTTCTTTTGGCCCCGAAATGATGCTTGGGAGCAGCTCAAGACCGAACTAGAAGCCAAGCACTGGATTGCAGAAGCAGACCGGGTTGAGCTGCTAAACAAGGCAACTGAGGTGATTAACTACTGGCAAGAAGAAGGCAAACGGAAATCGATGTCTGACGCACAGGTCAAGTTTCCGGAGATCTCGTTCACGGGTAGCGCCTGAGTTCTAAGGTTTACTAGTTTTAGGATTGTCTCTAAAGCTAAATTTCTCGATAAAAATTGGGTTGTAGACATTGCCTACAACCCAACTTTATTGAAACCTTCGCCAACGCCATCAGCGCAGTATTTTTAAGACATGCCACCAGCGGCCTGAAATCGAGCGCGGGCGCGTTTGTAATTTTGGGTTGCCCGAATCTGCTCTTGCGTTGCTCCACCGCCTTTAGCCTGGTTCATTTTGGCTTCAGCTTCAGTAAAGGCAACACGAGCGGCTTCTCGATCAATTGCATCGCCGCGCTCGGCTGCGTTGACCAAAATCGTGACTTCATCTTTGTCTACTTCGGCAAATCCACCCATCAGGGCGATCGATACCCAATCTTTCCCAGTCCGAACCCGCATGACGCCAGTATCTAGGGCTGTCAGCAAGGGGGCGTGACCTGTCAGAATTCCTAATTGCCCCGTGGTGCTGGGAAGAATCACCTCTTCTGCGGGTGAATCCCAAACAGTTTTGTCGGGAGCGGTGACGCGAACAGTTAGTGACATAAAACGTAATGATTGAGAGTTAGGGTTTTAAAACTAAAGAATAGGGACTAGGGTTGAGGCGCTCTGCTCCCAATCCCTAATCCCCAATCTCTACCTATCTACTTACCTTGAGACTTCATTTTCTCGGCTTTGGCGATCGCTTCATCAATGTCGCCCACCAAGTAAAACGCTTGCTCTGGCAGTGCATCTAGCTCACCAGCCAGAATCTTCTTGAAGCCCTGAATGGTCTTTTCGAGCGTTACATATTTACCAGGAGAACCCGTAAATACTTCTGCAACGAAGAAAGGCTGCGACAAGAAACGCTGAATTTTGCGAGCACGAGCAACGGTTAGGCGATCGTCTTCTGACAGTTCATCTAGACCCAAAATGGCGATGATGTCCTGAAGTTCCTTGTATCGTTGCAAGGTAGACTGTACAGCCCGAGCGGTGCCGTAGTGATCTTCACCCACAATGTCAGGTTGCAGCATCGTCGAGGCCGAATCTAGCGGATCTACCGCAGGATAAATGCCCTGAGCCGCCAAACCGCGAGAAAGCACCGTTGTCCCATCTAAGTGGGCAAACGTGGTTGCCGGAGCCGGGTCAGTAAAGTCATCGGCGGGCACATACACAGCCTGAATGGAGGTGATAGACCCTTCACGGGTAGATGTAATCCGTTCTTGCAGTTCGCCCACGTCTGTACCCAAAGTCGGCTGATACCCCACCGCAGAGGGCATCCGTCCTAGTAGAGCAGACACTTCAGAACCGGCTTGCACAAACCGGAAAATGTTGTCGATGAACAGCAACACGTCTTGCTTGTTCACATCACGGAAATATTCTGCCATGGTCAACGCCGACAAACCTACGCGCATCCGTGCTCCGGGTGGCTCGTTCATCTGTCCGTAAACCAAGGTAATCTTGGAGTTAGCAGGCGTTTCTTGGTCGATAACGCCCGACTCGATCATTTCGTTGTAAAGGTCATTTCCTTCACGGGTGCGTTCGCCAACACCGCCAAATACCGATACGCCGCCGTGCTGGGTCGCAATATTGTTGATCAACTCCATCATGATCACGGTCTTGCCTACACCAGCACCCCCAAATAACCCAATCTTGCCGCCGCGACGGTAAGGAGTTAGCAGGTCAACCACTTTAATGCCAGTCTCAAATACTGAAGGCGTTGTTTCCAACTCGGTCAGCTTGGGAGCAGAGCGGTGAATAGGTAGGGTATCGGTCATATCTACCGGACCTCTTTCGTCTACGGGTTCTCCTAAGACGTTAAAGATCCGCCCTAGGGTCACATTTCCAACGGGTACGCTAATGGGTGCACCCGTGTCTACAACTTCCATGCCACGCACTAAGCCGTCGGTGGTGCTCATGGAAACGGCACGAATTTGGTTATCGCCCAAAAGTAGTTGGACTTCGCACGTTACGGAGATGTCTTGCCCAGCGGGGTTTGTGCCCGTGATCGTGATTGCGTTGTAAATTTGAGGGAGCTTGCCGCCCGGAAATCTGACATCTACAACAGGACCAATGACCTGAGTGATGAAGCCGATGTTTGTTTTCTCTGCTGTGGTGACCATGCTTACGCCTATCGTCTGATCAGCTTTTCGAAGGACTGTGTGGCAGTTCTTACATAATGTAAAATTGCCACCTCCTAGATTATCACTAAAGCTGTAACAAAAATTTCAACATCGTGTGTTGGCCATTGGTTAGTAGATCTACCTCAATGCTTCTGAATCTGGCGATCGCGACCCTGCATAGAACTCTTTAACCTCACAGTCAGAATTTGAAGCTATGGGCGATCGCTCTTACGTTTGCCGACGACCTTCGCTGTTAAGCCTACGAGAGTCAGTAACCCCACGAGAGTGGAGGGTTCTGGAACTGAAGCCGGATCTGGGGATGAGCTAGGACTTGGGCTAGGCGATGGAGACGGGCTAGGCGATGGCGACGGAGATGGGCTAGGCGATGGCGATGGGCTAGGTGGTGGCGACGGACTAGGCGACGGCGATGGGCTAGGTGATGGCGACGGACTAGGCGACGGCGACGGGCTAGGCGATGGCGACGGACTAGGGGACGGGCTAGGTGATGGGGATGGGGATGGGGATGGAGACGGACTAGGACTGGGAGACGGACTAGGCGATGGAGACGGGCTAGGACTGGGGATAGGTACCGGGGAGACTAGTGATACAAATTCCGCCCCTGTTAAGTCGATCATATAGCCTAGGCCGACTCCAGAATAGCCAGGGTTAGCCTTCCAACCTGCCAGGGTAGACGTCGTGTTGACGGATGTAACCAGCTGTCTGCGAGTGTTAGGAAATAGCAGATTGCCGCTGGCGTCTACGGGGTCATAGTTGTATCCCGATATACCTAGGTAGTAGACCCCATCTGAAATAGTATTTCTGCGGAGACGAAGCGTGGAACGACCCGTCCCAGGGTTAGCGCGACCTGGGTCGTTGTCGGGAGTGTTGTCATTAGCAAAAACACCTACTCCATTGGCGTCAAGCAAAAACAGCTGGGTGTCTTCAAATTCTGTTAATCCTTGATTAGCAGTACTGGCTAAGAATTCTCCAGCTGTATTTTTAATGGTGATTTGAAACAGATCAGCCCCGAAGCTCAAGTTACCTTTGATGGCAGACAGGGTAGTTCCACCTGGACGGGTGTTGATCACCTGCGCATTGCTCAATTTCTCGCCTGCATCTGTGCCTTCCTGAAAGATGGCGGCGTTCGCTCGCTGTGCTGCGATGAAGGAGAGGCAAGCAGCGCCAACCGTGAATGAGAGAAGTTTGAGACGCTTGAATGGTGCTGACTTGAATGGTGCTAAGACGGTAGACGACATACTCATGATTGTGATGTTTCAGGAATTTTCGGTGAGATTTTAGGGTTGAGTCTCTGTGGGTGTTTACACGTATAGACTCAGGGCAACTGACAAAATTTACGGACAAGCTGGATCGTTTGGTCTCTAGAAACAGAATTGCGATCGCCGAAGCAGAGCTAATTTTTTTAAGCAGAACTCTGGCGATTGGAGTGCATCCCAGTTTTGCAAGATAGCCCTCATCCCCCAGCCTCTTCTCCCAAAAAGGGAGGCGGGGAGACGGATTCAAAGTCCCTCTCCCCCTCTGGGAGAGGGATTTAGGGTGAGGGCTGCAAAAGTGGGATGCACCCGGCGATTGTTTGCCCTGGCGTTTTATAAAAACTTTAGATTTGAAAGCGTTGACCTAACCCACAAATAAAGTTCTAAAAAGCTGAAGTCAGGCATCCATCGGCTTTCCCGCCCGATACCTGGACAACAAAACTATTTGGCTTAGATAGTTCAGATGAATGTAAGGCAATTTACTTAAATTTTATGCACCCTAAAATCAGATCGAAGCTACTGTGATGAGTATGCTGCTTGAAATCACACACCCTGAAACTATGCACTTTGACGCGATGATTCATCGAATTATAGGCTGTCTTCTCAGAACCATAGCGCTACCTATGTAAAGTTACGCAGACTTTGTGATTCGGTAAGCGATGAATCTGCCAGCTTCTGTAAAGAAGAGTGCTAGCAAACTCGCTGCTCTAAATTCCTTGTTATTTCAACTCAACGGCTTAAGAGAGAAGGGATACAGCTCTCCTAGAAGCCTGTTAAGGATCGTTGAAATCCCGTAGAAACAACTAATCTGATAGAGATATTGTAGTCATTAATACGATTCTCAAAGTTAGAGTTTGTAAAGTCTCTACCGATTTCAACCGGATTTTTGGTGAAGTTTGTGCAAACTTACCCCTCTGCGTAAGTTTGCACAAACTTCACGAATCGCCCGATACCAGACCTGATACCAGATCGATTAACATAATTAGTTCACCCTGCCTAAATACTTCTACACCGACTCATGATCCCTCCTACCCGCCGCTACCACATCACCACTTTTGGGTGTCAGATGAACAAAGCTGACTCTGAACGAATGGCTGGCATTTTGGAAACTATGGGATTTGAGTGGTCAGATTCCCCCGACCAGGCCGATTTGGTGCTTTACAACACCTGTAGCATTCGCGATAACGCCGAACAGAAGGTTTACTCTTACTTGGGCAAACAAGCCATCCGTAAGCGCAGCCAGCCCGGATTGATGCTAGTAGTGGCCGGGTGTGTCGCGCAACAAGAAGGCGAGGCACTTTTACGGCGCGTGCCCGAACTCGATTTGGTCATGGGCCCGCAGCACGCCAATCGCTTACAAGACTTGCTGGAGCAGGTGTTTGCCGGAAACCAAGTGGCTGCGACTGACGCAGTTCATATTATGGAAGACATTACCAAGCCCCGGCGCGACAGTTCTGTAACGGCTTGGGTGAATGTAATTTATGGCTGCAACGAGCGCTGTACCTACTGCGTAGTACCGGGCGTACGGGGCGTCGAACAGTCTCGCACCCCTGCCGCCATTCGGGCTGAAATGGAAGAGCTAGGGCGACAGGGCTATCGGGAGGTCACATTACTAGGCCAAAATATTGACGCCTATGGCCGCGATCTGCCCGGCAGCACTGCCGACGGTCGCCACCTCAACACCCTCACCGACCTGCTTTACTTCGTTCATGATGTCCCTGGGATTGAGCGCATCCGGTTTGCGACCAGCCACCCACGCTACTTTACCGAGCGGCTGATTCGCGCCTGCGCCGAGTTGCCCAAGGTTTGCGAGCATTTTCATATTCCGTTTCAGTCGGGTGATAACGACGTGCTAAAGGCGATGAGCCGGGGCTATACCCACGAAAAGTATCGCCGGATTATCGACACGGTGCGGCGGTATGTGCCCGATGCATCTCTGAGTGCTGATGCAATTGTGGGTTTTCCGGGCGAGACGGAAGCGCAGTTTCAAAACACCCTAACGTTAGTGGAAGACATTGGCTTTGACTTGCTGAACACAGCCGCCTATTCACCCCGACCCGGCACCCCGGCGGCTCTTTGGCAGAACCAGCTGGCAGAAGACGTGAAGGGCGATCGCCTCCAACGACTCAACCATCTGGTGTCGATCCAGGCGGCTGAGCGATCGCAGCGCTATCAGGGGCGGGTTGAAGAAGTGCTCGTCGAAGCCCAAAACCCCAAAGACCCCACCCAAGTCATGGGACGCGCGCGCGGCAATCGGCTCACCTACTTCCCCGGTCAGCTAGACGACCTCAAAGGCCAACTTGTCCCCATCAAAATTACTACCGTCCGAGCGTTTAGCCTCACCGGAGAAAGAGTGCAACGCGAGACGCCCTTACTGGCAGCGACCAGCCCGTAAAAAGTCAGGATTAAACCTCCCCCACTCCTAGCTCTAATTTGCTGTACGCTGCCCCATCCCCCGATCCCGTGATACGCTAGCTGCGAGGAACCGTGGTGGGAGGAAAGTCAGCATGGCAAAAATACGAGTCGGGTTGCTGTTTGGCGGATGTTCTGGTGAGCACGAGGTCTCCCTCCGCTCCGCCCAGGCGATCGCCCGCGCCCTAGAGGCAGGGCAAAATGCAGACCAGTATCAAATCACCCCGGTTTACATTCAAAAAGATGGGCGGTGGCAGCCGGGAGAGCAAGCTCAGCAAGTGCTAGCGGCGGGTGTGCCCCCTGGGATGCTGGAGGATGAAGCGATTGGCTCAGCCGCAGATCCATCTAGCTCTACGACTGCTGCCCTTCAGCCCACCAGACCCGCCGCACTAGAGCGGTGGCAATCGGCGGCGACAGTGACCGAGGTCGATGTTTGGTTTCCCATTCTGCATGGTCCCAATGGCGAAGACGGTACCGTGCAGGGGCTGTTGCAGCTGATGCAGGTGCCCTTTGTTGGGTCGGGAGTGTTGGGATCGGCCCTGGGCATGGATAAAATTGCCATGAAAATGGCCTTTGCCCAAGTCGGCTTGCCTCAGGCCAACTATGTGGCGGTGACGCGATCGCAAGTCTGGTCAAACCCCTGCATCTTCCCGAAGCTATGTGACCAAATTGAAGCAGAGCTAGACTATCCCTGTTTTGTCAAACCTGCTAACCTTGGCTCATCGGTAGGTATCGCCAAAGTCCGCACCCGCTCACAGCTAGAAGCTGCCCTCGATAGCGCCGCTAGCTACGATCGCCGCCTGATTGTGGAAGCTGCTGTGCCCTCCCCCCGCGAGCTGGAATGTGCAGTACTGGGCAACGACCACCCCCAAGCTTCTGTAGTGGGTGAAATTACGTATCAGAGCGATTTCTACGACTACCAGACCAAATACACTGAGGGGCTGGCACAGCTACATATTCCCGCTAACGTATCCGAGGCGATCGCCCGTCAAATTCAAGAGATGTCCATTCGCGCCTTTGAAGCCGTCGATGGGGCTGGCCTCGCCCGAGTTGACTTCTTTTATGCCGAATCTACGGGCGAGGTCTTTATCAACGAAATCAATACCCTGCCTGGTTTTACGGCCACTAGCATGTACCCACAGCTGTGGGCTGCCAGCGGTGTCTCCTTTGCAGAATTAGTCGATCGGCTGGTTCAGCTGGCGCTAGAGTCGCGATAAGGGCAAGTCGGGCAAAAGGTCAATCAGCGATTATCTTTTATTAAGATTATTTTATTAGGAGAGTTGGGTGTATGCGAGTCAACTTGCTCAGGGTCATGTTCAGGGCTTCACTGTCCCTGATGAGTACTGTTGCTATCGGTCAACTGGCAACCCCTAGTGCTGCCGCCCCGCCTCGTGCCCCAACTCCTGCGATTGTGCTGGCTCAACAGCCGACTTCAGATTCAATTACTGAGGAAACACCTCGGTTTGCCCAATGGTTATTGGCGATCGCTATTCTTGCCGGGGTAATCTCGCTCACCATCGGCATCGTTCGCTACAACCGTAACGAAAAATGGTATCGAATTGAATTTTTGCGTAAAGCAGTTCGAGAATTTGAAGATGATCCAGATATTCGCAGAGCCTTAAAAATCTTAGACTTTGAAGAATATCGAGACTACGCAGTCTCTTTGCCCAATCACGATAAACCAGTTGCCTTTCAAGTCACCAATGAGCTACTTTGCGCTGCCCTAGGAAATCATGAGGAGCGGATTCAACGCAAACAGGCTATTGATACCCTAAAAGCTAAAGGGACGTTGACTGAGGAGATTCTAGACGAATACCAAATTGAAACGGTATTGAGAGATTGGTTTAACAAAATGCTCAACGGGTTAGAGCATTTTGGCTACTTTGTAGAATCGGAACTATTTACCGCCAATGAAATTCGTCCCTGGATGATTTATTGGATTCGCCTCATTGCCGATCGCGCCTACAAACGTCCGGGCGCATCCAAATTCTACGATCAGCTTTACAGCTACACCCATGACTATGGTTTCTCTGGAGTTATTAAACTATTTGAACAATTTGGCTATCGCATTTTGCCGACTCCTTACAAAGAAACAGATTTTGCAGATCTATCTGGGGGTCTGCAAAAATTTGATTTACAAACGGCGCTGACTTTAGCTAAAGCGGCCTATCTGACTTACGAAGATAAGAGCTATGTGCGCGAAATCTGCCAGCGATGGGGCATTGTAGACGATAATAGCTTGCGCTACTTTAATAGCCGAGTGCAAGATACTCAGGCATTTATGCTCAAGACTAATGACTTTATCGTGTTGGCATTTCGAGGCAGTCAGGAGCTAAAAGATTGGCAAACAAACTTCAGCACGCGGCTTAAACGGTTTAACTTGGGGACGACGATGGAACCGCTACAGGAGGACGTAATTCCGCCACGAGGTCAAGTTCATCGTGGGTTTCAAACTGCCTGGGAAAGCGTTGAAGGAAATGTGATTCGGCAACTGCAAAAGTGGAGTCAAGAGCAGTCGAGTAACCTGCCGCTGTTTATTACCGGACATAGTTTGGGTGGCGCTTTGGCTACAGTGGCGGCAGCTTCGTTGACCAAACAAAAATTTATTGTTCAAGGGCTTTATACCTTTGGTCAACCCCGAGTCGGAGATTTAGTTTTTGCGGCTGAAATGCGTCTGATGTTGGATGGAAAAGTTTTCCGTTTTGTCAACAACAATGATATTGTTCCCCACATCCCGCCGCCCTATTTGCCCTGGAATCCCTTCCGACTTTATGTCCATGTCGGGAAACGGATCTATTTCGATTTTCGCGGCAATATGTATCCTCATCCCAACCCCGTATTGCGATTTGTTGACTTTTTAGTTGGGCTGTTGCGCGATGCATTTGAACCTGGTTTTGACGCGATTAACGACCACCGGATGGAATATTATGTGAGCAATTTAAGAAAGGCACTAGAGCTAGAGCGAGAACGCAAACGGCTAGAAGCTGAAGAAATGATTGGGTAAATTCAGAAATCAACAGGAGCTGTTGATCACGTCAACCGCTAGAGCGATCGCCCTTTTGTGACTGTTAAACAGTTCGCTTAGCACCATCACGGCCTCAGGAAATTCCGGTTCCTGAGGCCGTAATCGTGTAAATTCCTCAAACTTTTCCTTCAGCGCTAATCGCCAAGTAGATCCATTCCCTAGCCAAGTCTCGTACTACAGATAGAGCGGCACTGTGTAGATCAACTAGATCGGCGCTGCTGAAACGATCGCGATCGCTGGGGTGATAAATACTATCTGTGGGTGAGGCTTTGAGTCAGGAGTGAGGTGGCGAAGTCTACTGCTACAGCTTCAAAATAAAGAACCGATGAACTACTAATTTCCCTCTATCGTTGGGTAGAGATTGCCCAAATACTACACAAGACTTCATTAAAGAATGTAAATTGGTTCTGATACTGAAAGAGAAAGACTAAAGCCATGATTCCTCAACGCATAGCAACGAGATTAATGACAGCTCTCCTCTGCACCGTATCAACGTGTGGAACATTAGCGCTATTCAGCAGCGTTCCCCTGATTGCCCACGTAGTATCGTCTCTTGAAAAATCACACGACCAGTCGCTCAAGCTGGCTAAAAATCCGGTCAATTTGGTTAAAAATTCCTCTAATTGGCTCAAAACCTCTGCTTCTAGCCGCCTCACTTACCCTAGCCGTTAGAGTATAAAGCTACGCGTCGATCAAGCTGGGATCAGAGCCGGATCAGAGCGGGGATCAAGCTTGGCTCAAAAACTCAAAAACTATGTGTCCGTGCTCTAATGCCGGACATTTTTGATTGGGTATGATTGAGTGTTGTTCGGATGAAGGATTGATTTGCCTGTATGAAGAAAAAGGGGGGGAGAGTTTGTGAGAAAAGCTAAAGTGCGTTAATTAATAGTGGAATTCGATCCGAGAGCTTTATATATGTTCCACGCGTGGGTTAGAGGCGATAGGACATCTTTTTTGTTAGAAAACAGTTAATCCACCCTTGAGGTGAACTTGGATCAAAAGTTTTGCAGGCCGTACTCAGTGACGCCGCCGACTGCTAAAAGAGTTGCTAGATCAGTTAGTCTGCGAGTTAAGCTGCTAGTCGGCTTCAGCCTGGTCTTCAGTCTGGCATTGGCTGGCGCATTTTATTGGTTTTACTCCTACACCACTGAGAAGGCCATAGCCCGTTTGCGGGAAGACATTCGCTCTACGTTAAGTGGGGCGCTGGCGGGGGTCAACGCTGACGAGTTGATGGCCCTTTACGCTACAGGTCAAGCAAACTCTGAAGGATTTTCGGATGACCCTCGCTACCTCAGCCAGCTTGCCTGGTTTGAGACAGTTCATAAGATTGAACCACGGGCTTGGCTCTATTCCTATGCCATTGGCCCATCAAATACTAACCGTCGAATCGGGCAACCTGCTGTCCAGCCAGATGAACTAGAAATTGTTTATTTAGTAGATTTATGGTCGCGGTACGATCCCGCAAAGGCCGCCAAATTTTTAGAATCTGATGCCGCCGGCGGTGTAGCTCGTCGGGTTTTTAATCAAGGCAATTTCGAAGAGTCAAAACTTTATTCTGATAAATGGGGAACTTGGATTTCTGCCTTTGCGCCATTAAAAGACCGAACTGGAAAAGTAGTGGCCGTGCTGGGACTGGATATTGATGCGGGCTATGTACGGCAATTGCAGCAGGCCATTCGAGGTCGGATGATTCTGTCTTTTGTGGTGACCTATAGCATCTTTTTTGTGCTGATCTATTTGCTGTCAGGCATTTTGACGCGCCATCTGGCAGAGCTAACCCACTCGGCGAAGCAGATTGGGGTAGGAAATTACGTTTTAGACTTATCGTCGGCACAAAACGTTCGATTTCCAGATGAAATGACAACACTGGCGAACGTGTTTGCTGGGATGGTGGAAAGTATCCGCATCCGTGAGCAAATGATTCGCGAGGGTCAGCAAGCAGAAGATGAAATGCGGCTGGCGTTGGCAGAGGAGAAGGAGGTCAATGAATTAAAGTCTCGCTTTGTGTCGATGGTGTCTCATGAGTTGCGGACACCGCTAACCGTGATCCGGACTTCGTTGGAGCTACTGGATCGATATGGGCATGTTGCTTCCGCAGAACAGCAACAAAAATATTTTCAGCGCAGTCGAATGGCGATCGCAGCCATGAACCAACTGATTGAAGATGTATTGGTTCTCGGTAAGGCAGAGGCAGGAAAGATCGAGTTCAACCCATTAGCCGTTGATTTAAGTTTGTTTTGTGAAGATTTGGTAGAGGAGATGCGGATGGGGTTGGAGCACCATCATCCGATCGCCTTCAATATTAGTGGGGCTTGTGGTGTAGCCTACCTCGATCCCAAGCTGCTGCGCTCGATTCTAAATAACCTGATTGCCAACGCGCTTAAGTATTCTCCAGCCGGAACTCAAGTTGAATTTGACGTCTCTTGTCAGGGCACTATAGCGATGTTTCAGGTGCGAGATCAAGGAATTGGTATTCCTGAAGCTGACCAACCTCGGTTGTTTGAGCTATTTCATCGGGCTAGCAATGTCAATACAATTCGGGGAACTGGGTTAGGTTTGGCAATCGTCCAGCAGTGTGTGGCGCAGCTTCAAGGAGAAATTAGCTTTAACAGCGTTGAAGGGGTGGGCACTACCTTTACAGTTAAGATTCCTTTAAATTCTCAGCCAGAACAAATCAACCGCGTCCGTTCAACCAGTTAGCCAAATAGGGAGAGCACCACATGCAGGCTAAACCTGAGCTGCGATCGCCCGTCAGTAAGGTAGTCACTATCGCCAACGCGTTTCGCTGGATTGGCTGGATCAGCCTGTGCCTACAAGTGGGTTTTGGCATAGCTACCGCTGTGACCCTGGCATTGGCGGCTCGCTCTAGCCCCGTCTTAGGGGAAGAACCAACCCCCGGTATTACCATCGGTATTTTTTGGGCGGTTTGTGGCAGTGTCATGCTGTTGGTGGCGATCGCCATTACCGCCCGCTACCTCAACACGGCTCGTTTACTGATGCTGCCCGATGCCGAGCAGCATCCCAAAGCAGGAGAAACGTTTCGAACGCTGCGGCTAGCAACACTTTTAGGGTTAGTAGGCATGGCCGTAATGCTGATTGGAGCCGGATCAAGTGTGGCGCTGCTGCTGGCAAAAGCCACCGCCCAGCTCTCCGGCGCTACCAACTACAGCGATCCGCAACAGATTATTCGGGCGCTAGATTTATATGTGGTAGCCGCTAACTTAAATGGCATCGCCGCCCACTTTGTCGGGGCTACCGCAGCGCTAGGGCTAACTGATTGGCTGCGCAAGCAATGATTTGCGTTTGCCATCAAGTTTTGCCATCATGTTTTTAGATCAAAAAATGAACTTCAGGTGTACCTGCCAAGTTTGCCCGTCCCGCTCAATTTGAATTTCTCGCAGAAATTCTCGAAAGTAAAATCGCCGTTCTGGCTCCGATAGATCACGCCAAAACTGTTCAATAGAAACAACTTGAGCGATCGTTTGCAGGTTTGCTGGCGGCAATTGGGAAATCTGAGTCTGGAGGGTAGCCGTCTCGGTGCGCAGCTTATAGGCTCTAAGGTCAGCCGTTTCACGATCTAGAACCCCACTGTCAATTAGGGTAGGCAACTGCTGCAAAATGGCCTGTTTGGCGGCGATCTGGGCGGTCAGGCTCTGTTGAAGCGGCGTCAGGTCGGGAATGGAGGCGGCGGCGATCGCCTGGGGAAGCTCGGCACAAATTTTCCAAATCGTTTGCTCTAGCACTTGGTCATAGAGCACGGCGCGACAGTGCGGTTGCTGCGGGCAGTGAGCGGGGCGCAGGTAGAGATACTCGCGACTTTGGCGAACAGCCGTTACCTTGGCAACTCGTAGGCTCGCCTGACAGATGCCACAAACAACTAGCCCCGCCAGCGATCGCGGCGCACTGGCTGAGCGCGACGGCAGTTGGCGGTTGCGGCGCAGCAGCCGATCGACCTGGGCTGCTTCTTGGCGAGAGATCAAAGGGGCGTGGGTATTGGGCACTACGTCTCCGGTTTGATAGGCCAAATCACCCCGATAGACTGAGCTAGTCAGCCAACGCTTACCCGTAGATGCCGAAATTTTTTTGTTATATTTTTTTTGCAAATAGCGCACGCTGCCCCGCAAGGAGCCATAGAGCAAAAAATGCTCAAAAAAGTCTTTGACGACGGGAGCAGTGCTGCGATCAATGGTGTATCGATCTTTGCCCCGACGATAGCCATAGGGCGCTTTTCCCGGTGGTGGCAATGTTTTGATCCGATTGCGGGCGTGCCCTTGCTGGATTCGTCGCCCCTGAGCTGCCTGCATCCGTTGGCCTGCCTGCATCATTTGCGATCGCATTAGGGCTGGAGACTGTGGATCGGTAGATTCTTCCAGTACGATCAAAGCAATCCCCAGCCGTTCCAGTGCCGCGAGGCGATCGCCCACAGCCTGCATCGACTCGCCCAACTCGTCCCATCGGCGCACTACCAGCGAGTCGGGTGGACTGAGCTGGCTCTCTGCCAGTAAT
>Ga0163148_10003947_pt1 | contig 15916 bp, 14 predicted proteins | sample OliLakLV19MP7P2_FD_148606 | JGI IMG/M metagenome (GOLD analysis project Ga0163148, IMG submission 148606) | Freshwater microbial mat bacterial communities from Lake Vanda, McMurdo Dry Valleys, Antarctica- Oligotrophic Lake LV.19.MP7.P2 | ecosystem: Environmental > Aquatic > Freshwater > Lake >...
TATAGCGGTTTGCAAAAGTCGCGAGCGATATAATAGCTTTTGCAAACCGCTATAGATTCGCTGGAAGCGAATCAAATCAACAACCTATAGCGATTAATATCAAAAGGCTTGCCAATTTTATTGGCACCGACTTTTGATAATCGCTATAGTTGGTCTTCCCTCTGCGTACCCCTGCAGCTTGCCACGCCGAAGTTCTAACGAAGGCGGGTCCTCCGTGGTAAAAAACTAAACTTTACGAAATTGCTTAGGGTGCATTTTAACCACGCTGAGGTACACAGAGGGTCTGAACGGTTACCGCTTGGATGAGAATTGTCCTATTTGCCTGCTTCCTCAGTCATCAAAATTCGCGAACACCCTGGACACCGCACAACCTGCTGGCCCTGAAGCATCTGAACCACTAGTTGGGGCCCGATCTGCATAAAACAACCGCTACATGAGGTGCCCTTAAGCGGTACGATCGGATCGGTCGGAAACTTAATACGTGAGCGGTCATAGAGCGAGCGCATTGTGGAATCAACCCCTTTGACTAGCTCTTCACGACGTACCATCCCCTCACGCTTGCGTTCGGCCAATGAGTTTAGCTCAGCAAGTAGTTCATCCTCGCGTTTCGCAAGTGTTGTGCGTTGATCTTCAACGGTTAGTTCAAGCATCCCCACATCCTCTCGGAGCTTTTCGAAATCTTTGACCATCGATTTCAATGCGGTTTCGCGAACGTCCAACTCGCGCGAAGCATTCTGAATCTCCTTCTCAGCGCTCTGAGCTAATTTGTAGTTATTAAGGGTACCGAGCGCTTTACGTCGTACTACCAAACGATCACGTTCATCGCGCATCGCCGATTGTTCGCGGGTCACTAGCGCCTGGCGCTCCTGAAAGATCCGCGATCGCTCCTTAAACTGTGTCTCGCGCTGCGTGAGTTCAGCACGGCGCGTCTTTAATTCAGTATCAAGTTTTTTCTCCTCAGCCCCCAATCGCGCTACGGCAGCGTCTACTTTCGAAAGCTCAACTAAGGCTGCAAACTTCGAGGGTACTGAGTCGGTCATAGTTAACCAATTACTAACTAGTCAGTAGGCAAAACAGAATCATTAAGCAACAACCACCCCTCAGGGGTCGATTTGCGGAGCAAATCGGGGGTGACAAAAAGTAACTGGTCACAAAAAAGCCTGCCCCGATCAGGGGCTGACAAGAAAGGATCCCAGGAAAGCGAATGATGGTATAGTCATATAAAATGTGTGAAATAGTAAAATTAACAAAAGCTCGTGGTGACCAGTTACACTAATTATAAAATAGCAGGGAAAATAGCAGGGAACATGGCCCCACGTGACTGTACTTGCTCGCTGCGCTCACAAGTTACGACTTGCCTCTTTTTCTGGGTTCAAGTCCACGTGGGGGCCGGCATTCTCACTATAGAATCTATATAAATGGCCCCACGTGGACTTGAACCACGGACCTACCGGTTATGAGCCGGCTGCTCTAACCAACTGAGCTATAGGGCCTTACTGAATAGTTAGTGTTACTTGAAGAGCAGGGGGAAGGCAACTCGCCGGGCTCTTCGCCCGATTAGGGCGAACCCCCAGAGGGACAACACAGCCGGCTGCTCTAACCAACTGAGCTATAGGGCCTTACTGAATAGTTAGTGTTACTTGAAGAGCAGGGGGAAGGCAACTCGCCCTATCCTCTGCATTGCTCGAAAGATGCTACGGAATCCGGAGTATGCTAGAAATGAGGTCAAATTTTAGAACTTTCGACACATATGGGCTTTACCTGCGGCATTATCGGACTACCTAACGTTGGTAAATCAACGATCTTTAACGCTCTCACATCCGCCAAAGCAGCGGCGGCGAATTTTCCTTTCTGCACCATTGAGCCAAATACTGGGGCGGTTCCGGTGCCCGATCCGCGCATCGATCGCCTGGCTACGATGGCCAAGTCGATTAAGACTGTTCCTACTCAGATGACGTTTGTTGATATAGCTGGGCTCATTCGCGGCGCATCAAAGGGCGAGGGGCTTGGAAATCAGTTTCTGGGCCATATCCGCTCAGTCGATGCTGTCGCGCATGTTGTACGGTGTTTTGACGACGATAATATCGTGCATGTCGATGGCGGCGTAAACCCGGCGCGAGATGTAGATACTATTAACACGGAGCTTATGCTCTCAGATCTTGATACGGTCCAGCGCTCAATTCAACGCCTGGAAAAGATCGCTAAGAGTGGCGACAAAGACGCCAAAGCGCAGTTGACAGTTTTACAAGCCTTGGACGCCCACCTTTCGGCTGGCAAGATGGCCAATTCATTCATTAGCGACGCATTGCCAGAGGTATTGAGCGCCTGTACCGGTAATCTTTTATCAGCCAAACCGGTGATGTTTGTTGGCAACGTTGCTGAAGCTGATCTAAGCACCGCTCCTGATCCGAATGGAGGCCGCGCTATAGACAAGTTAGCAGCCCTAGCTAAACAGATGCATGCGGAGTTAGTAGTAATCTCTGGGCAGGTAGAAGCGGAAATTGCGGAGCTGAGCGCCGAAGATCGCAGCGCATATCTTGCCGAACTTAAACTAGATGCCTCAGGATTGGATCGCATGACCTTGGCTGGGTACAGACTACTTCATTTAATGACCTTCTTTACTGTTGGTCCCAAGGAAACCCACGCGTGGACAGTCATTATAGGGACAAAGGCCCCGCAGTGTGCCGGCAAGATCCACTCAGATTTTGAGAAGGGCTTTATCCGTGCCGAGGTAATCGGATACGACGATTTTATTAGCGCCGGTAGCGAAGCCCGCGCCCGCGAACTAGGCAAACTACGCGTCGAGGGCAAGGAATACCAGATGCAAGATGGTGATATCGTTCATTTTAGATTTAATGTTTGAGAAATTTCTGATTTCTCACTTTTTACGCAACTTTTGACTGAATTTTCCGATACAGGTGCGTCTACTCTGTCACCGAACGGTTTTGGTGGCGGATTTTTAACGTAATCTTCGGAGTTTTCAGTCATGCAGATCAATCAAAACGTATCAAATGCCGCACTAACACAGAACCAGGTTGTACAGTCTGGGCCTGGATTCAGGAACGATATGCAGTTCAGGCCAGCCCCGCAGCCATCCTTCATTGCTCCAAACCCACAGTCCTCCAACAACCCAATGATGGAGATGATGATGGGGATGATGCAGCAGATGATGCAGGTTGTGGTCACTCTAGTGTCACAGTTTAGCCAGATGTTGGGCATGAATGCTCAGGCAGGCGCCGCGAGTCCTGTACTCTCCGGTGGCTCACCAAAGACAGCCCAGGCTGAGCAATCCGCAGGAACAGCGGCCAAGAACGACGAGAAGAAGGATGGTGGTATCTTTGGTGTCTTTAAGAATATCTATTCCGGAATTAAAGATCTCTTGCCAAGCTTCGGCGATACAGGAATCGGCTCAGTGATCTCCAATATTGGGTCCAAAGTTACTGGCTGGCTCGGCAAACTGTTCTAGAATAAAGCGGGTCACCAAGTTTTGGTGACCCGCTAACACCCTCCGCTCAGTCCCCCCATATTTGCCCCATATTTGACACCAACTCCCCCACCCGCTACCTTGCGGGCGTACCATTTTTTGGGCCGATAGCTCAGTCGGTAGAGCGCTGTGAAGTTTTTCAAGTTGCTCTACCGACTGAGGTAGATGGTTCATAGAAAGATACTTGGGCCGATAGCTCAGTCGGTAGAGCGCTGTGAAGTTTTTCAAGTTGCTCTACCGACTGAGGTAGATGGTTCATAGAAAGATACTTGGGCCGATAGCTCAGTCGGTAGAGCAACTGGCTTTTAACCAGTGGGTCGGTGGTTCGATCCCACCTCGGCTCAATTTTTTCTTTCTTCTTGGCTGCGCCAAGATTCGCATGACGGCTTAGGGGGGTGTAGCAAACGCTCACCGGGGGCATTGCCCACAATTCTCCATCTCAGTATTGTTCCCCTTCCCGTTTTCACTCTGCACCGTTTTCACTCTGCACCGTTTTCACTCTGCACCGTTTTCACTCTGCACCGTTTTCACTCTGCACCGTTTTCACTCTGCACCGCCATGCCCCTAAAGTCTCTAATCAAGATACTTATCAGTGCGGGCATGCTGTTCCTGGTGTTGCGCCTAACCGATTTTTCTAAGTTAGTTGCAGCTGTTCGTGAACTGCCCGGCTGGGCGATTGTAACCGTAGTCCTGGGGTACCTTTGCGGTCAGATTCTTAGTTCGTTTAAATGGTGGCTAATTGCTCGCTCTGCTGGCGTGAATGTTCCATGGAGTTCGGCACTCAAAAGCTATTTTATCGGCGCCTTTGTCAATTCCTTTGGACTTGGGCTAGTAGGTGGTGATGTAGCGCGGGGCGTTCTGCTCGGCATGGCGGCTCCGCAAGACGGCACAACTCAGCCACGGACTGCTGCCTTAGCCAGCGTTGTCGCTGACCGCGTTCAAGGTCTCGCCGTACTTCTTGCAATCGGGCTAATCACCAGCTTCTTGGTTGTCGGTCATGCCCTTGATCAGTCACTGCGTAATCTTGTGCTGGGTGTGGCCGTAGCGCTAGTTATCGTCTGGTATACGGGATCGTCTCTGATTCTAAAGGTCCTGCCGCGCAATAAAAAACTCCACGAGATCTTTCAAAACGTAACCCGCGCATTTCCCCGCTCACCGGTGACTTTAGGAGCAATAACAGCAATCTCCTTCGTTTTTCATATGTCGCAGATCGGACTGAATTTCGTGATGCTTTATGCATTAGGAATTGAGATCCCCTGGACTCAGGTTATGATCGCGATCCCCTTTGTTAATATTCTTGCTAGCCTACCAATTAGCTGGAACGGGTTGGGGGTACGCGAGAAATCTTATCTGTTCTTCTTGGCACCGGCACTTGCCCCTGACCAGGCAGTTGTTCTTGGTGCGCTGTGGTTATTTGCACTGACGTTTAACTCCGCTGTCGGCGGAATTATCTCTGTATGGACTGGGGATTTTGGAAAGCTCAGGGATCTGAAAAAGAATTAAAACCAAATATCTCGATACAGCTCCTCATTATCAAGGCACTTCCCCGCACCCTGAACCACTGCCGCGAGCGGATCGTCAGCGATCGTGACCGAGATCTTGAGCTCTTCGCTAATATGGCGATCTAGTCCCTTAATAAGCGCACCGCCGCCAGCAAGCGACATTCCCGCAGTGATAATATCACCGGATAGTTCAGGTGGGGTGTTCTCTAGGGCTTGGCGAATAGCGGCTGTGATAGTGGCGATCACTTCACTCATCGCTTCACGAATCTCTTCTCCAGTTACCAACAATGAAGCCGGAGCGCCACTTGTTAAACTACGTCCCCGAACCTCCATCTCTTGGCGATCATAATCACGGTGTGCGGACCCGATCGTGGTCTTAACCAACTCTGAGGTGGATTCGCCAACAAGGAGATGATGTCGGCGCCGCATGTGATTAATAATGGCCTCATCCATCGAGTCCCCACCCTGACGAACGGAGACCGAGTAAACGATATCCTTCAGACTAATCACCGCGATATCCGTTGTTCCGCCACCGATATCAACGATTAAACTTGCCGTCGCCTCTGTTACGGGTAGGTTACACCCAATGGCAGCAGCCATAGCCTCATCAATCAAGCGCACCTCGCGAGCCTCATTCTCAATCGAGTCGCGAATAGCGCGCTTCTCTACCTCTGTGATTCCGGACGGTACCCCAACCATTACCCGTGGCTTAAACAAGCCGCGCGACTTACGGCGCGCTTGGGCTAGAAAATGGCTTAACATCATTCCGGCGACTTCAAAATCAGCGATGACCCCTGTGCGAACGGGGCGAATTACCTTTACGCCTTCGGGTGTGCGACCCTGCATCGTCTTAGCCTCAGCGCCAAAGGCTACGGCAGTTTTGCGGTTCCCATCAAATCGCACAGCAACGATTGAAGGCTCATTAAGCACTATGCCAGTTCCCTTCTCGTATATAAGGGTGTTCGCAGTACCTAGGTCGATGGCTAAATCGCGGGCAACGAGGCGAAACATAGAGAGATCAGGCGTTAGTAAGTTTTAGGTAACTAGTCAGTAAGCAGAGCAGAATCAGTACGCAACAATCACCCCTCAGGGGTCGATTTACGGAGCAAATCGGGGGTGACAACAAGTAACTGGTCACAAAAAAGACCTGCCCCGATCAGGGGCTGACAAGAAAGGATACCAGGCAAGCGAAGTATGAAATGTCATTATAAAATGTGTGAAATAGTAAAATTAGCAAAAACTCTTGGTGACCAGTTACAGTTTTAGTTCAAGGCATTCGGGTGCACAAATGGGGTATCGGCTTATGCGAAACGACTACTAAATGGGTAGTAACTTCTAGATGTTATTCCAAGATAAATCAAGGCACGAACTGCGCAGACGATTGATCAAAACCGGTCGCCGTTCTAGTCTGCCCCCAATTACCTTTATGGAGCTTCCTATGACTCAGATTAAAACCATTGGCGTTATCGGAGCCGGTCAGATGGGTGCTGGAATTGCCCAAGTCTGCGCTCATTCCGGATACCGCAGCCTTCTTTGGGACACAAATGCTCAGGCCCTGGACCGCGGCATGGCGGGAATTAGGAGCCAGATCGCCAAAATGGTTGAAAAACAGAAGATTACGGCGGCCGACGCTAGCACCGCCTTGGAGAACCTAACCTCAGCCCCAACTTTAAAGGATTTTGGCGATTGCGATCTTGTCGTCGAAGCAATTATCGAGCGCTTCGACATTAAGGAACAGCTTTTCCGCGAGCTCGACACACTACTAAAGCCCCATGCCTTGCTGGCAAGTAACACCTCATCGATCTCAATTACTCGCCTCGCCGCCACTACCAAGCGCCCAACTCAGGTGATTGGGATGCACTTCATGAATCCAGTTCCGGTGATGAAGCTGGTTGAGCTTATTCGCGGCCTGCAAACTAGCGATGAATGTTATCAGACGATCAAGGCGGTGAGTGAAAAGATGGGCAAGACTACGGTTCTTGCAATCGACTCAGCCGGATTTATCGTTAACCGCATCCTATGCCCGATGCTGAACGAGGCGATCTTTCTATTGCAGGAGGGCTGCACACCCGAGGACGTCGACAACGCGATGAAGCTCGGAACCAATCAACCGATGGGGCCGTTAACGCTAGCGGATTTCGTCGGGCTAGACACTCTGCTACTGATCCTCCAGATTCTACACCGTGAATTGGGCGAGGATAAGTACCGACCCTGCCCGTTGCTGATTAAGTATGTTGAGGCCGGATGGTATGGAAAGAAGTCTGGGCGGGGATTCTATAAGTACGAAGGGTAGGGCCAAGCTTCTGCGGTATTGTAACCGTTCACGGGGGTGGGTATATTTAAAAACTTTTGGAGAATTGTCTCATTTTTGACATTTCAGTACCTATTATCCTTTCTTGTCGCCCCTAAACGGGGCATTTTTTGTGAACGGTTACTTGTTATCCCTCCGGGGGCCGCTTCCAGCGGATAAAAATGCACCCAATTTATTAGTTTGCGATGATTCTTGTACCCCCCTGAACGGTTACACGGTATTAGATCTTAGACGGAATAGTTAATGTGATCTGACTGATGCGAGAGTGGTTGAATGGATTGCGGATCTTTATTTCCCAAGCTCAAACCGTTAGCTGCGTATCTTGACTCCCTCACCGCCAGAATGGATCTCGAGGTGATCGAGAGACTGCTTGCAGAAAGTGCGGTCACAGTCACTGATGTCAAGGACGCCTGTAATTTTTGCGATACAAACTATCAACGCAATAAAATTGGCACCTCCGGCTGGTACGATCTACTTGTGATCTGTTGGCGTCCCGGCCAGGCTACAGCGATCCACGATCATATGGGATCAAGTTGTGGATTTAAGATCTTAGCGGGAAGCTCCACCGAGGTAGCTTATGAGTGTGCTAGCAAGAAACCGGGCCCTAACGATTGCGTGCACCCAGTGCGCCAGAGAATTTACAAGACAGGCGAGCTGTGTTTGGCTCAAGACAACGATATTCACAGGATATCAAATGATAGTCCCATAGAGGACCTGGTGACGTTACATATATATTCTCCACCACTGAAGATGCACTGCTATGAATGCGATCCTGCATTTTACTTCGTCGAAACCAATCACTAAAGACCAAATTTATTGACCTAAGGAGATCTATGACACCACCACAACCGTCTGCCTTTCGCGAACTCCCTTATATGGGCGTAATTTATGTTGTGGTTGAGGCCCTGAAACTTGGCTATTCAGCAGATGATCCACAGTGGGCGAATCTTGGACAGGGTCAACCGGAGGTAGGTCCGATTGATGGCGCGCCCCCGCGCCTTGACCAGATCGCGGTGTTGCCTGCAGACTATGCCTACGGCCCAGTTGAGGGACTGAAGGAATTGAGGGATCAGGTCGCAGAACATTATAATCGTCTGTACCGGCGCGGTAAGAGAACCCAGTACACGGCCGCTAATGTTGCAATTGCCGCGGGAGGCAGAACTACTCTAACGCGAACATTTGCTGCCCTGGATTCCGTGCGCTTGGGATATTTTACTCCCGACTATACGGCCTACGAGGATCTCTTGACCGCCTTCCAGCGTGTCACCCCGTTTCAGATTGAGCTGCAGGCGAAAGAGGCCTTTTCAATCACTCCTCAAAAACTCGAAGAGATCGTGCGTAAAAATGAGCTGCGCGGACTCCTTATCAGTAACCCTTGTAATCCGACGGGTAGAGTAATTGCAGGCGATGAACTTAACGCTTGGGTTAGTATGTCGCGTGCCACAAATTGTACGGCGATCTTTGACGAATATTACTCCCACTATATCTGGGCCTATAATCAGGCCGCGGCCGGTCCAGTTAGCTCAGCTGAATTTGTCGAAGACGTTGAGAAAGATCCGATCCTAATTATTGACGGGCTAACCAAAAATTATCGTTATCCCGGTTGGCGCTTGGGGTGGGCCCTAGGACCACAACATATGATTCGTAATATTACTGCGGCAGGCAGCTCTATTGATGGTGGTCCCCCGCGCCCGATGCAGAGAGCTGCTATTGAAGTACTGCAGCAACAGCGCGCGGATCAGGAGACCTCTGCTGTTCGCTCCGTTTTTCGCAAGAAGATGGATGTTACAATTGAGAAGTTGCGCGAAGTCGGGATTGAGTTTCCCCTTGAACCGCAGGGCACATTTTACGCCTTCGGTTCGATCGCCAAATTGCCAGCTCCATTTAACAACGGGATGACCTTTTTCCGTGAGGCGTTAAAGCATAAAGTTCTTACAGTACCGGGAGAGTTTTTCGACGTGAATCCGAATAAGCAACGCAAGGGCCCCTCTCCACTGCAAAGTTTTGTGCGATTCTCATATGGCCCACCAATGACCACTCTTGTCCCCGGACTTGAACGCCTGCAGAAGATGCTTTCATGATCAGATGGCAGTTTCTCCCTGGTCTCCTTTTACTGTTGGCCTTGGCGATCGTCTCGTCCTATGCGTCTGAACTGGTAGTAATGGGTGGCAAGCATCCGCTTGAGGCCTCGGCCCTAGCTGTTATTCTGGGGATCTTCGTTGCCAATGTTGGAATGCTTCCGCAGAGCTGTAAGCCGGGAATCTTTCTAGGTGAAAAGCTTCTTGTATTCGGAATTGTTCTAATGGGGGCCGGTCTCAATATCGGCAAGATCGCAACCCAAGGCCCAGCTATGTTGGCGATTATCCTAGTCACAATGAGCGTAGGTTTCTTTCTAATTTATATCCTTGGAAAACTTTTTACTCTGCCACCAGCTCTAGCTTTACTATTGGCGGTTGGTACCACGATCTGTGGCACAACAGCGATTGCCATAACTGCTCCGCTTATTAAGGCGCCGGAGGAGGAGACCAGTTACGCTGTTGGCACCGTAGCGCTATGGGGATTAGTCGCTATCCTTCTGTACCCCTACCTTGGCCACCTAATGCAGGCCTCAGATTTTAATTTTGGAGTTTTTGCTGGTACCGCCATTCATTCAACGCCGCAGGTGATCGGAGCTGGATTCATCTACTCAGATATCGCCGGACAAACTGCAACCGCGGTAAAACTCGTACGCAACTGCTTTATCGCCCCAGTCGCAATTCTAATCGCCATGTGGTTCGCACATAACTTGAAGACTGTCGATCCAACGGCTAAGGGCTTAAACCTGAAACGCGTCTTCCCATGGTTTCTATTCGGCTATTTCTTTATGGCCGCCTGCAATAGCTTCGGTCTTTTTAGTACTCAGGTTGTCGATACTCTATCGAATGCCGGAAAATTTCTGATTCTCGTTGGAATGGTCGGTATTGGTCTGAGCACCAACTTTGGCGCCTTTAAAAAGGTTGGGGGCAAGCCACTTATCGTTGGATTAATAGGCTCACTGATCGTTGCGGCTGTTAGCGCAGCGATGATCTCTGTAATGCTTGCCTAGGGAGCCTAAAGATCTCAACCATCAACTTCCCTTCACTCCCCGCGCATCCCCTCATGGATCTTTCCCAGTAGCGCAATATTATCGGAATGCCCGGTCATTCGAGCAGTGACATGTCCGCGTAACGGGCGCCCAAGCAGATATAGATCTCCGATTGCATCCAAAATCTTGTGGCGCACCGGCTCATCACCGTAGCGTAACTTATCATTGATCGCTCCCTCGGGACCGAAGAGCACAAAATTATCAAAGCGCCCACCCAGTGCGAGTCCTTGGCGCTGCAATGCTCCGATATCCTTTACAAATCCAAAGGTGCGGGCATTTGCAATCTCGCGCTTATAGCTCGGCACATCACCGAGGGTAAAACTCATGCTCTGCTCACCAAGTGGCGCGGGATAGCTGAGCTGATAGTCGATGCTAAAACCCTCGGATGGCTCAATCTGAATGAATTCCTCATCATTTCCAATCCGAATTGTATGCGGAACTGCAATCTCAAACCAATCTCCGGGCTGCTTCTCAATCCCGATATCCTCGATCAATGCGCAAAATTCCCGCGAAGACCCATCCATCACGGGGACCTCCCCGTTACATTTGATTAATAGATTGGTGATCCCAAAAGCGTGCAACGCTGACATCAAGTGCTCAATCGTTCCGGCTTGTGTACTTCCGAAGCGAACGGTTGTCGCAAAACCGGTTGACTCCACATAGTCTAAATGCGCGGGAACTGCTCGACGCTCAGACACTCCCACAAAATGGATCCCTGAGTTTGGTGGAAGTGCCTCAAGAATCAGTCCACTTTTCTTTCCTGAGTGCAAACCCTGCCCATACAAAAGTGCGCTTCGGGCTAGGGTCTTCTGTGTGCGAGCCGCTCCACGCCAAGCTTGGGATTGAAATACAACCGGATCGATCGGAATGCTCTCCGATGCTCGGCCAAGCTCAAAACCGGCGTCCCCCTCCTTAGTCTCATTAGCTACCTCCTGATCCGCTGGCAATCCTATCGCTGAATTGAGCGCCCGACGAACTGCTCCAAGTGTCATTTCAAGATCGAGGGGCTTCTCAATAAAATCAACAGCGCCGCGTCGGGTTGCCATTATTGCTGTAGCGATAGTGGCGTGACCACTAATCATAATTACAGGAAGGTCTGGATAGAGAGCACGTATCTTGCCTAGAATCTCAACTCCGTCGGAGCCTGGCATCCAGATATCGAGTAGCACTAGGGCTGGCTTGCGCTGGGCCAAAAGCTTCAACGCCTCGACACCATCGGCAGCGATCCAGGGATCGAAACCCTCGTCGCGCAATACTCCCTCAAGTGTACGCCTAATGCTGGCCTCGTCATCGACAACTAGGATCGCTGGCGCGGTAGTCGCTTGAACTGAGCTAACAGAGATTGCTTGATTCACAATAATTACTCACAAAAATTACGCAAAAATTGAGCCCCTGCTGAAAATAGCGTCGACTCACGCTCCGCGGCAACACTGGCGATATGCACATGACAGCCCACTACCTCAGCTATAGTTGAAAGGTACAACCGGGTTGTTGCAGGTAGCTGATGCCACTTACGCACGGCGGTAAGATCGGCGTCCCAGCCATCTAATTCGATGTACTCGGGGACAACCTGTTCAAGCGCACCCAGGGTCTCCGGAACATCCCTTAGCTTCTGTCCATCAAGAAAGTAGTTGATGCAGATCTGAATCTTGGGTTCTCCACTGAGCACGTCTAATTTCGTGATCGCTAGAGAATCAGCGCCATTAAGGCGAACGGCGCGACGCAAAGCAAACGCATCAAACCATCCACATCTTCGTGGCCTACCGGTTACAGTTCCAAATTCTGCGCCACGCAAGCGCAAACCCTCGCCGACCGCGTCATGCAACTCCGTTGGGAATGGTCCAGAACCAACTCGTGTTGCATATGCTTTTGCAACGCCAAGCACATGATCGATATTTCGTGGACCGATCCCCGTGCCAGTACACGCCGCTGCTGCAATTGTGTGGGATGATGTGACAAAGGGTACTGAACCGAAGGTCTGATCAAGCAAGGTTCCCTGGGCACCCTCAAATACTATGCGCTGCTCGCGGTGGATCGCTTCATTAAGCATCAAGCTTACGTTTCCGATATGTGGCAGTAGCTCGGTGGCGGCCTTACGTACAACTCCGTGAACTTCGGCGAGGTCAACCTGGCGTTTTGAGCCAAGCACAGCAGAGAGATAGAGATTACGCTCGGCAACGATCTCTGCAAGTCGATCACAAAGTGGTTCGATCTCCATTAGATCACCGATTCGCACTCCGACCCGTCCGGCGCGGTCCTCATATGCTGGCCCAATCCCACGGCCAGTTGTTCCGATCTTCTTGTCACCCTTGCGCTCCTCGCGCGCTTGATCGACCGCTACGTGATAGTCCAAGATTAGGTGCGCATCACGATCAATTACTAGGCGCTCCGGAGACACAACAACGTTGGCACGACGCAGCATCGCTATCTCTTCGAGCAACACACGAGGATCAACTACGACTCCGGCGCCAATCAAACAAACCGAGTTCTGGCGCAGGATGCCGGATGGCACCAGTGAAAGTTTAAACTTAGTTCCATCAACTACTAGGGTATGCCCAGCATTATTGCCCCCCTGAAAACGCACGACATAGTCGGCCGCTGAGGTTAAGTAATCAACCAGCTTCCCCTTCCCTTCGTCACCCCACTGGGCTCCGATAACTACGAGTGATGGCATAATGCGACTCCCCTTACTTTCATAAAATTCACCTCTGATCTTTAGCTCAATCTGAGAAAAATTGCATCAGGCGGCTATAGCGATTATCAAAAGTCGGTGCCAATAAAATTGGCAAGCCTTTTGGTAAGCGTTCACGGGGGGTGCAAGAAGCATCGCAAACTAACAATTTGGGTGCATTTTTATCCGCTGGAAGCAGCCCCCGGAGGGATAACAAGTAACCGTTCACAAAAAATGCCCCGTTTAGGGGCGACAAGAAAGGGAAACAGGTCTTGAAATGCAAAACAACGAAAATATTTAACCAAATTCCCACAAATTTACCACCCCCCCGTGAACGGTTACGCCTTCTGAAATTAATCGCTTTAGGTTGCTGTTTTGATTCATATTCACATCCTGTAATTACTCCCCTCTCTTACTCCGCCAAAAACCGCTCCATCGCCCCCATAAGCTCACGCCATTCAGCCACTCCCAATCCCTGCGAGTCGATTATGGTATGGGCAAAACTATCGCTAGACTGCGCCACGGGTAAAAGTGCGATCAAGTTTGCGCGCGTGAGTTTGTTCGCGAGTTTCCAACGCTCTACCCCCTGAAAGCTCACGAGTTCATCGTCTCTGCTCATGGCAATTAGTAGTGGCGTTGTGCGCAGGGTGCTCTGATTCGTGACTCCATCTGCGCGATCAACTGCCTCAAAGAGTGCGGAATAACTCTGCAGCGTTGTCCATCCCGAGCAGCGCAGACGCTCCGGCGACATGCTTGGGAGCGAAACACCGAGATGCCGAAGCGGTAGGAGTAAACGCGCTAGAGTGCTAATACAGGTCAAACTTACGGCCGGGGCAAGCATTACTATTCTATCAAAGTGAATCTCTGGCGAGTTATTGAGTAGATCGACAAGAAGCGCAGCGCCAAGTGAGTATCCAACAGCTACGACCATCCCGTCTTTTGCCTGACTACGCGCGCGCGAATACGTCGCAGCAATCTGCCCGATCCAAAGATCAGTCGAGAGTTCGATTTGGTTATCTTCTTTTGATGATTGTCCCACAAGAGGAACGGTCAACACATCGAAACCTTGTTCATTGAACCACGCCGCAAGCTCGCGCATTCCGTGAGGACAGACATTCAGCCCCGGCACAATGACCGCCACACCTCGCTGTGAGCTGGAATTGGTAGGAATCCATACCGACTCGGGATACGGCTCTGGAGCAGCTTCGGATAGTGCAGTACAGGAAGATAGTACAATCAGAGCGACTAGAAAGATGATTGCACGCCTCAGTATCGAGATAGTCACGGTTTACGCTCCAGAGATTCGCTGTGCACGATTTCGAACTGCGTGGCTCATCAAATATGATATTCAACCTCCGGACGGGCTCTCCCTAAGGTCTCCAATCATCAGACCTAAGTATGGCCAAACTAACTCAGCGATCTTTCGCTGGCCAGCGGCAGTTGGATGAATGCCATCAGCCTGATTAAGTTCTGCCTCCCCTCCGACTCCATCTAAGATAAAGGGGATCAGGGTCACTGATTGCTCCTTAGCAATTCGTGGATAGATCTCTCGAAAACGCGAACTGAAGTCGAGGCCAAGATTCGGCGGTGCCAACATACCGGCGAGTAGAATCCTGATATTCGGATAGCGCTTGCGAGCGCTCGTAATGATGTTTACTAGGTTCTTTTCCGTCTGCTGCAGAGCCAATCCGCGCAGGGCGTCATTACCGCCAAGTTCAATCAATAAGATCTCCACCGGCTGATTTAGTACCCAGTCGATCCGCCGTGACCCCCCAGCCGTGGTTTCTCCACTGAGCCCCGCATTTGTGACAACGATATTAACGCCCCGTTCCTTTGCAATCTCCTGTAGCTGAGCTGGAAACGACTCCGCGGGATCTAGACCATATCCGGCGGCGATACTATCGCCAAACACCAGTACGCGAACAGCAACAGTTGAATCCGCAATCACAGACGTCGATCCCAGAATCGAAAAAAGGATAGTGCCAATTATCAGAACTAACGTTCCAGATATGTCGCTTGTCTTCACCATTTAGTAAACTCCTACGACCCCATCTAAGGGGTATCTAGCGTGGAGCGCATATGATCCTCGAGGTATCGAATGTTCACAAGAGCTTTACCAGCTACTCAGGTGGTGGCAACTGAGGCGATGTTGTTCAGGTCCTGCACGACATCTCTTTCGCTATTGAGCGCGGCTCTAGCTGTGCCTTAGTTGGTCCATCTGGGAGTGGCAGAACCACCCTTCTAGGACTCTGCGCTGAGGTTGAAAGTCCAACCTCGGGATTTGTTCTTTTTGAGGGGCGATCACTGGCTGATCTAAACGAAGACCAGCAAGCGATCTTGCGTCGCGAGAAGATGGGATCTGTTTTTCAGAATTTTCAGCTCATTCCAACCCTGACAGCGATCGAGAATGTAATGCTGCCCCTGGAGCTAGCAGGGATCCCTTATTTAGATGTGACAAAGAGCGCCCGATAGCTCTCTGCCTCTGCGATTTTCTCCTCTGGGACTTTCTCCATCCCAACTTTCCCGTAATTCTTTCTCCCGTAATTCTTTCTCCATCCCAACTTTCCCGTAATTTTGAATATCCGTTGCTGCTGTAAGTAATTTTGGAATTGACACAATCATCAGTCGAAACAGTATATTAACTCATAAACAGAATTGTAAATTTTGACAAAGTTAGGGTCGAGAAACCGCCCGGGTTCGTTTCGGTCGGTAGAGATAGACCAGGAGCGGCTGCAAGAGTTGTTTGCAGATAAAGTGCTGTTGGCTTTGCTAGAAGAAGACCTCCTAACCGAAGCAGATATCGACAACATGAACTCTTGGCCGC
>Ga0163148_10003949_pt1 | contig 15903 bp, 9 predicted proteins | sample OliLakLV19MP7P2_FD_148606 | JGI IMG/M metagenome (GOLD analysis project Ga0163148, IMG submission 148606) | Freshwater microbial mat bacterial communities from Lake Vanda, McMurdo Dry Valleys, Antarctica- Oligotrophic Lake LV.19.MP7.P2 | ecosystem: Environmental > Aquatic > Freshwater > Lake >...
ATACGGTTTGGCATTCAGCAACCGTATAATATTTATGGTGCAATTACCACCCCTTACCAATACGAACTTAAAGAGGTGATTGGCACAAATGGAAGTAGCATTCAGTATGGTAAAGTGGCACGCACCGGCCAAACAGACGACACCACGTTCACTATATCGGGCTTGCCGGCAGGTAAAGGCTATGGCATTTTTATAACCAATAGATGCGGCGATCCTGTAACGGCCAAAAACAGGGCGGTCAATAACTTTTTTATTCCATTGCAAAATTTGCCGGAGCCAGCTATTACTGTAAACAGTAGTAACTGCAGCCAGCCATTTATTGAAGTAAGCAATTTGCCTAACAGCGGCGTAATTAAAATATTTAAAGGAAGGGATACAACTGGTTCCGTGGTGAACCTGGCTACTCCTGCTACAAGTATTTCGCTTGCAGGTGGGTACTACACCATTAAAGTATTTACGCCCAATTTTAATGGTTGCCCCTGGATGCATTTGTACGAAGCTTTTGTTAGTACCACCGACAGTACATCTGCGGGAATATTTGATGTAAACCAAGTAAGTATTTGTAAAGCCGACTCAGCTATTGTGCAGCTTAAAAATTATGTGATTGGCCAAACACCCGGTGGAACCTGGACAGGAAGCATACCCGATAGTAATTGGGTAAACCTAGACAGTGGACAATTTAAAACTACAGGTCTTGGAAATGGTGTGTACAATTTTGAATATGCAGTCCAATCGTTGTGTGGCGTAAATCAATCGTTGACTTTTTCATTGCCTATTGACCTGGTTAGTTGCGGCTTATCGTGGTCACAACTCGATGTAATATCTGCAAGCACTCCTTTGGGTTGCAAAAATTATGATGGAGATAAATGGTTTGATGTATTAGATGCAGAAGGCAAACTGAGGTACAGCATCAACCCGGGAGATGGAAACAATATTCAATCGCTGTGCTGGGGCGCAAGGTTTCGATATTCATTTACCGCCCCAAGAACGATACAATTAAATGGTTCGCCGGTGTATTTTGCCGACAGGAATTTTTATATAGAACCTGATACTTTGACAATTGGTGCCAACCCAATTCTTGTTCGTATTTACCTGAGTAACGATGATATTGATGGCCTTTTGTTTTATTTAAAAAATAATGGATATCCTGCTGCATCTGTCAACGACTTGCGGATTCTTAAAAAGAAAGCCGGCCCCGGTTCGCCAGTTGATCTTGAACTGACTGTAGATGCAGGTGTACCCTTGTCATTATATACCTATATCACAGCATCTGTGCATCGCTATGGCACAGGGCCGTTTGCAAGCTGGTATTTTGAATTTGAAGTAAACAGCTTTTCCGAACTGGCACTGGTATATACCACCGGCAACGTATTGCCTGTTACATGGCTTTCGGTTACAGGAACCATGACCAATGATAAGGCCTTAGTGCAATGGTCAACTGCTTCGGAGTACAATACAGCCAGCTTTACTATTGAGCACAGTGTTGACGGCAGAAACTTTACAGCATTGCAATCTATGCCCGCCGCAGGTAGCAGCAGCCGTATAAAAAATTATCAGTTTACACATTTGCAAACTCCTGCCGGCATCAACTTTTACCGCATCAAACAAATTGATATAGACGGCAGGTATAGTTACTCCTCCATTATTAAAATATTGAACAGAAAGAGCAATGGTAAAATAGTAATTGCCCCTAACCCGGCGAGTAATGAAGTAACAATCTATTTTGATAAGCCGATGTCAGCAGGTAACCTTCGATTGTATAACAGCAGCGGACAAACGATTTCCTTACAGCGAATTGCTGAAGCCAGTCAGCAACAAAAGATCGATGTGTCAAAACTGCCCGCCGGCATGTATCAACTGCAGGTGCAAACAGCCGCCACATTAGAAACTTTTAAATTGATGAAGCAATAATTTATTCAATAAAAAACATACAACCATGAAATATTTTCTCAGCGTTTTACTTTGTGCATTTTTTGCAAATGCCATTGCCCAAAATAATGTGGGCATCGGCCTTACCACGCCCAACGCCAGTGCGGTGCTGGATGTAAGCAGCACCAATAAAGGATTTTTAATGCCTCGAATGACTACCGCTCAACGCAATGCGATTTCTTTTCCTGCAAGAGGGTTGCAAATTGTTAATAATGATGACGGTTGTATTGATCTTTTTGATGGCAGTGGATGGACAAAAAACTGTGGTTTAAAAACAACCGGTACAGCAACCTTTCCAGCAGGAAACTGGATAAAGAGAGCAGAAAGTCCTTTATCTGTCAGCGATCAATTTGCTAATGGCTTTGCAATAGGTAATAAAATTTATTACACTGCTTTAAATACAGACAATGCAGCATTTCTTGAATATGACATCAATACAAAAATTTGGACGGCTAAAGCACCTTTTGCTGGCCAAGCCAGAACAGGCGGTATTGGTTTTTCAATTGGCAGCAAAGGATACATTGGATTAGGTTGGAATTTTGGAGGCTATAAGATTGATTTGTGGGAGTACGATCCTTCAAACAATACGTGGACAAGAAGAGCCGACTATCCGGGAATTGGCGTATATTCTACTGTGGGTTTTAATATTGGTACAAAGGGGTATGTGTGTACAGGCAGACATAATTTCAATACTACAACAAATGATTTATACGAATACGATCCATTATTTAACACATGGACACCAAAAGCAAGCTACCCCGGCAACGGAAAATCTGGAGCTATTGGATTTGTAGTAGCAGACAAAGCTTATGTGGGGGTTGGTGACTATAACGAAAACGATATTTGGGAATATACACAAAGTACCAATAGCTGGCAGCGTAAGGCTGACTTTCCTTGGTCAGGCAGGGTATTAGCTTCTGCTTTTACTATTGGTACTGATGGGTACGTGGGTCTGGGACAGGGAGGTGCTGCTTTTCAGGATTTATGGAAATACAGCACTACAAATAATTCATGGACGAGAATGACAGATATTGATGGCCCTGGGAGATATGGTGCATTAGGTGTATCTATTGGTACCAGTGGTTTTATTGTTGGTGGAAATTTTGGCTTGGGAGAGCCAGGCGATGTATGGGAATATACAGGTGCCCCGGCTGCCGTACCACTCCTTTCGCAAAGCGGTTTGCCAAATGCAGTCGCCTTAAATACTGGCGGATGGACAAAAGTATCAAACGATGTTTATCAGAGTGGTACAGGAAATGTGGGTATAGGCATTACAGCACCCGACACCAAATTGCATCTGGCTGGCTCTTTAAAAATCTTTGACGGCACACAAGGCGCCGACAAAGTACTTACTTCTGATGCCAATGGTTTGGCAAGCTGGCAGGCTTTGCCTGTGCTGCCTGCAGATGTCTGGACAACTGTTGGAAATAATATTTTTTACAATAGCACTGGAAATGTGGGTATTGGATTGGCTCGTCCCAATGCACAGCTGCAGTTTTCAAATACTGTTCAAAATCGTAAAATAGTATTGTTTGAAGGTGCCAATAACGACCACGAGTTTTATGGTTTTGGTATCAACGGTGCTACACTCCGATATCAAACATCTGGTTCTGATGCCGACCATGTATTTTTCTCTGGCATCAATGCTACCAGCTCTAAAGAATTGATGCGTATAAAAGGCAATGGCAACATTGGCATAGGCGTTGACGATGCACAATTTAAACTTGATGTAAATGGCCGTGTCCGCATAAGAGCCACCCCCGGGCTTTCTGCAGGAACATGGCTGAACAATGATGCCAACACAGAAAGCCCTGCCTTTCTTGGTATGCGTACCAATGATGAAGTTGGTATTTATGGCCAAACCGGCACTCCAAATTGGCGCTTCTATGTAAACACCAGCACTGGCAATGCAACATTGCAAGGGGTGCTTACCCAAAACAGCGATGCCCGCTTAAAAAAAGATATCCAACCGCTGCAAAGTGCTTTAGAAAATATTGAAACCATCAGTGGCTACCAATACCACTGGAAAGAGGAAGGCCGGGATAGCGCTCAACAGATTGGCCTGCTGGCGCAGGAGGTGCAAAAGATATATCCGCAACTGGTTAAAGAAGATAGCAATGGTTCACTCAGTGTAAACTACAGCGGTATGGTGCCGGTGCTGCTGGAGGCGATTAAAGAACAACAAAAACAAATAGATGAAATGAAAAAAGCAATTCAGTTACTGCAGGAAAAATAAAATCGTAAAATCAGTGTTCATGAAATCGCTTTTATTTAATGTCGTTTTGCGGCGCTGCATTAGCGGGTAGCCCAAACCTATAAGGTCTTGCGGCGCTGCAACGCCGGGCGGCAGACCTTATAGGTTTTAATGAGCTGCAACGCCGGGCGGCAGACCTTGTAGGTTTTGATCAGCTGCGTCGACAGACTGCTAGCCTTATAGATTTTGCACGCCTAAAAATTTTTAACTGACTTTAAAAAACAAACAAAAATGAAAATACGCTTCACCATTTTTTGCTGCTTTTTTGCCGGTGCTTTATTGGCACAACAAACAAACCAGTTTGACATTTTTAGTTACACAGTCCCGGCAGGTTTTAAGCTTATAGAAAAAAAAGAAAAATTATTTTTTCAAAAAAATGAAGGCAAGGATTATTGCCAGTTGGTACTGTATCCTGCGGTAGCAAGCCAGGGTGATGCAGAAAAAGATTTTAGATATTACTGGGATTTCTTTGCCCGTAATGCAGCCCAGGGTGTTAATGAGCCGGACGAAATAGTAAAAGATTCTACAGATGGATGGGCTTTGCATTTTGGTGCTGCCAAAGGAAAATACAATAAACAACCTTTCGCAATCACGGTATCCACCATGTATAAAGATGAGATGGTGTACTGCATTGCTACTGTGTTTACAAAAAAAGAATACATGCAGTTAGTGGAGGATTTTATTAGAGGTGTTTTACCGGATGAAAAAAAGTTTGTAAGAACGTCTACTCAGCAGCCTGTGGAAAATAGCAATGTTATAACCAATACGAATAGCAGTAGCAGCACAGGAATCACAAAATCCACCACAAACTTTGATGATGGCTGGACGGCCACCCTTACCAATGAATATGTAAAACTCAGCAAAGCAGGAACAGAGCTACACCTGCATTATATTGACAAAGCATTAGACGATGCCCGGCCCAATACCATTGATGCACCGGAATATTACTGGAGTAAATATGTAGAACCTTATTTTACTGTAAGCAACTTGCAAAAATGGGCTGGTGTACAATACCCTGTTATTTACCACATGCAGGCCGATGCGGTGGATAAAAAAACAGGCAAAGCATGTTTTGTAGCCATTAAAATTGTGTACGGTGGTGGCGCCCGGCCCATTGTAGTGATAGCTCCCGATAAAAATAGTTACCTGCAGTATTTCCCTCATCCCAATGATATAGACCCTATGCTGGATGCTAACAGGTTTGCAGTAACTGCAAATGATATTACCGGCACGTGGAAGGGAAGCGGCGGCGGCGGCGTGGAATACTATAATGCATACTCCGGCACCTATGCAGGTATGAGTGCGGTATCGTCTACTGATGAATTTATATTTAACAGCAATGGCACTTACAGCAGCACCTACCGAAGTGCCAGTATGAATAATGGTGGCGCACAATTTGGCGGGCAGGATTTTAAAGGAAATTTTTCAGTAACAGACTGGAGTATTACAGCCAGCAATCGATTTGCTGGTAAAACAACTACCTACAATGCCCAGCTCATTGCTGTAAAAAATGGTTACCTGCTGTATATGGTTGACGCAGCCAATCCCTCTATGAAATACACTTTATTCAAAACAAAATAAAAAAATACAATTATGAAAAATTTATTTGTGTGCATAGTTTTAATCATCACAATACTAAAAAGCATTGCGCAGGAAAGGCCCTACGTTCAGTTCAATTATACATTGCCTGAATCTTTTGCAACGAGTTATGAAAACGACCGGCTATTGGTTTTTAATGAAGAAAATAAAGTTTGTGTTATAATCTATTCACCTTATAAAGCAGGCAATAATATTGGGGATAATTTTATGCAGTTATGGAATACGCCACAAAAAAATATTGAAGGATACTTATCGGGCGAAGTGAATAAAAAAAGTAATGCAAAAATAAATGGATACCAGGTGATGAGCGGAGATTTTGAGGGCGAATCAAATGGGCAGACTTTTATAAATACCCTGAAATTATACCAGGACGGAAATATTTGTAATGCAGTATTAGGGTTTGCCGATAACCAAACCAATGAACAACTGCAGCCATTCTGGAAAAGCCTGGCAATAAAACCAAAAGCGGCAGCGGCTGTTCAACTCTCTCCACCCGAGCGTTCTTACAATTGGTACCGTGCCTTGCGAGGCACTGATGCTTCCAACAGCTCCATTCAAATATATCAATCACAAACAGCCATCAATTTTACCGGCTTCAATACACCTTCACAAAATCATTTGCAAACACTCGGCGACAGTTTATTTTATTTAAGAGAATTACCCAATCTGCAAATGTTATTTATTGGCCAAACAAGATTTACAGATGCTGCCGCCATTAATATTAAAACACTAAAAGCTATTAAACATGTACAGTCAATGGACCAGGGTTTTCCGATACCATTAACCAATGCAGGTTTGCAGGGATTGGGTAATGCAACTGCACTTGAAGTGTTGAATTTACAGGCTGTGGAATTTGCCGGAATTACAGATGCAGGAATGGCGCATCTGGCAAGACTTACCAATTTAAAAATACTTACACTCTCAAGGGCTACCGGTATTACTATTAGTGGCATCGAGCAATTGGTAACTTTAAAACAGCTTCGTGAACGTAATCTTTCTTATTGTGCACTAAGTGATACTGATATTCCACGCCTCACCACAGTAATGCAGCAATTGCCTGCTTTGCAAAAATTATTTATTCAAACATCAAATATTACACAGGCAGGTGCTGATCAGCTCAGGCAGTCGTTTCCCAATATTATTATCTAACGATGAAATAAGTTTGGCAAAAAATACATCACCATAAAAAGTAAAATATGAAAAAAGCAATGTTTATTATTCTTTTGTGCAGTAATATATTCATTTATACTGGCTGCAATTTTAGCGCAGGTGCCAAAGCCGATCTGGCTACTGGCCTTGCAACTACTTATCAAGGATTTAGTATCGAAGATGCCTATGTAACAATCGAGGACAGTACCGGTGAAACAAAACTTGGCACCAATGAAATACCATTGGGCAAGGTGGTGAATGTACGGATAACCGGTGTGGATAATTTTGCAGAAAAAGAAGGTAAGGTATTTCCTGGTTGCACCATTATTTTGAGTGATACATCAGGGAAAGAGCTATTAAACCTGCCCGATATTTTTGAGAGCCAGAATGGAGGGGTAAAAAAAGAAGATGCTACTAACTTACGGGCCAAATTAACAACAGGGGAGCCAATGATGCCGGGAGAAAAATATTTATTGCATACCCGGTTTTTCGATAAAAAAAATAAGGATAGTGAAATTGAATGCAAGATTTTTCTGATTATAAAATAGAATGAATGGTGGGTTTGTTTTTTTGCCATTGCCATCAATTTAATTACTGTATTAAAATAAGCGATATATGAAAATTTACTTTGTTATAATGCTGTTATTGTCACTTTTTTTGACGCTGCCTGTAAAAGCGCAGGCCCCCATAAGCGAAGAAAAGATAAATAAGGCCGTAGCATTGATGCAAAAAATGATGACCGACCCCGGCCAGATGCAAACGGTGATGACCGAGATGCAGGCATTAAAACTAAACAGTGCCGAAGACAAAGAAGCAAAAAAGCGAATGCAGCAACAGGCCATGGCAGGTGCCGGAAAAATAAGAGAAGAAGTCATGGGCAAAGGCGGCATCACTGAAAAACAAATTACAGACTTTAAAGAAAATAAAGACCGCATTGTTCCGGTAAGAGATGATGCAAGAATTAATACGGTATTAAAAAGAGATTTAAGCGATGCCGAAATGAAAAATTATTGTAAAGCAGTTTTTGATGCGGTAAAAAAAGAAATGAACCCGGCAGCAGTTTCGCAGGCAGAAAAAATTTATGCCAAACTAAAAGCAAAATACACGACATCGGCTGCAATGGGCAATGGCGCTATCAGTTGCTACCTGTCTAATTTAACGCAGCAAAGTATTTACATCATGGGTAAAGTATGCAGCGAAGATGCAGGCAATGCCAATAACTTAAACAATTATGCCGCTTTGCTTACCAATCATGGCGTGGAGCAGGGAGCCATTCCAATCCTGAATTATCTAAATAGAAAGTTTGCTAAAAGCCCCGTGGTAATTAGTAATCTTTCTGTAGCATGGATGGGGTTAGGCGAAATGAAAACAGCAGAAAAATATGCTGACAGTTGTATCCGCTTTTTTCCGGGCAATGCAGCGCAGGCGCATTATGTAAAGGCTGTGGTGAAAGAATCAACCGGCGATCGGCCAGGTGCTGTTGAAGAATTAAAGCAAAGTATAGGTGAAATGTATAGTGCGGAGAAAGAAAGCCTGCTGAGAAAAATGGGAGGAAAACTCTCTGCTTCAGATCATAAAAAAAAGTTACCTGCAGATGCACTGGGTTTATCGAGATTGAATTTTCCAAGTCTTCCCTGGACTTATGAAGCAGCCATGAATGGCACATTAGAATGGGAAACCTTTTATACAAATTTAAAAAGCAGTATAAAAGAATTGGAGATAAAAACGGAACGGCTAAAAACAGCGTATGATGACAAAGCAACGGCAGATGCAAAAGAAGCCATCAATTTTGCAAAGCAAAAAGCAGGAAACCCTGTGTATGCTTTTGCAGCCAATAATAATACCAACCAAAGCTGGAATAATTTTTATCAACTATTGGAGGATGAGTTTACAAAAAAAGAAGAGGCTTTTATGAAAGAAGCCAGGCAGCTTACTGAAAAAAACAGCCAAATGCAGGATGAACTGGATACAATTGTAAAAGTACATCTTGCTAAAAGATTTGAGCAAGATGCACTCGGTAAAAAATTTACGGATGCCGAAGCCTGCATGGCTTATAAGGAGGCTTATGACAACTATATGCAACCGGCCAATGACATGTTTGAAAAATTTTATACTGCCTATATAGACCATAAACGAAAAATGACCAACGAATTGGTGTACGCAGGAAAGCAATTTATGGACAAAGAATACTACGAATATTATGCAAGCAATTCAAAGCTTCAATTTTTGTATGCATTGCAATCGGTGAGTTATGAAATACCGAATTATGCGTTGGGCTTACCGTATGCACAAGCCTGCATCGATAAAGATGAAAATGAGTTTGAGGATAAAGGGTTATCAAAATTTGAAGATTTGCATTGTGGTAATAAATGGCAAATGAAGTTGCCTTTTAGCGAAGTTTCCACAGACTGTAATAAAATCACTTTCAAATTTGATGTCCTTTTTGCCGAAGGCTCTTATACTGAAGATTTATTTACAGGCGAGTGGACCAATATGAGTCTGGAAGTAGGTGTGAATATTGGCTCAAAAAAAGTGACTGATAAGCTAGGTGTAAAAGTGGGTGGTGTAGAAGCAGAAGTGGGTGGGTTTATTGAAATAGACAGAACCGGCATTTCAAATTATGGTGTAAAAGGTAAAGTGGGTCTGGAGGGCGGTGACATTACCTTAATTGGTGCCGAAGGCAAAATATCTCTCAAGTCTGGCAAATCTTCGTTTGAACTAAAATCAGACATGAGCAAGGCAAGTGTTGATTATAAATAAAAATAACATGAACAGATTTAAAACAATACTCATTCTGCTGCCGGCATTTCTTTTTTTCAAAAGCAGTGCACAGGTAAATTGCGCCACGCTTGACATTAACAAAGTGCCCGGCAAGTGGGTTTGGCAAAGCAAAGTCTCCTTTGAGGACCAAATACTTGTAAGCCAATGGAAATTTGGCGAACCCATCCGAAAAGAAATGCAGCGTATTATGCCCGTAGCATTAGACGGATTGTATGCAACCAACAGCATTGCGTTTCCAAAAGGAAAAGCTTTTTGGTACAGCAGCAGCAGCCCTGCAGCTTATGAAAATTACCTGATGCTGAAAAAGTATGAATGCCTGAAAGGATACAATGAATTGAAGCCGGAAGGTGTAACCGGTTGCTGGGTTTATTTTTCCATCAACCAAATTGATGGAAAAAAATTTCCTTTACCCGAACAGGGTGCCATCAAATATCATGCATACGAATCAAATATTCGTGTTACCAATATTGAAATACAAACTGACGCAGCCGGCAATAAAATCATTTACGCTGGCTACCGGCCTGACGAAATGAAAAAGCATTGCTATTATTTTTCTGCAAGAAGAGATTTTCCCCTGAGAAAAATAACCAATCGTGAATTGTTTTTGTCCTATAAAATGCATCATGAAAAAAAGACAGATGAGCAAATTGCAAAATTTGAAAAGTTAGTTATTGATGATGAGAAGAAATACAACAGCTTATCTGCAGCGGAAAAACAACAACAGAATTACTGGCCTGATATTATCCGAAAGAATAAAGACTATCTGAAAAACTATACAATTGAAAAAGAAAAAATAACCAATTGGTATAATACTTCCCTGAAGCAATCAACCATTAACGATACCGCCTATGTAACCACTGTAAATCAATCGCTTTTTTACCCTGAAAAATTAACAGCCAAACCGGGAGAAGGCTATAGTGCATGGGTGGACAATCTTGATTTTTTTGATAAAACAAAACCAAAAGATGAACCGCAGTGCATCGCATTTTATGTAAGAAGGGAGGATGACAACCTGCCAAAAAAGAACTTTATGGATTTGTTTCACAGCCAGTTTAATATGGATGTGCCTGGTAAAATGGTGGGGGAAACGCCAAAGAAATCCGGTGGCATCAATTCAATTAATGCTTCTGTTACTGAAATCAAAACAACAACAAAAGCACAACAAACAAACAATGCAGCATCCCTTGAAATAAATTTTGATAATACAAAAACAGGCACTTTCCCATTGGGCTGGGAGGGAATGAAAAATATTTCTGTTCAGCCATTTGAAAATAGAAACTGGCTGGTACTCAATAAAAACGGTTATTGGTTTCCCCGGCAGTATAATAAAGAAATCAGTAATAATTTTTCCCTTTCCTTTGATGTAAGCTGGAATAAGGAAATTCCTTACAGCAGCGGATTGTTCACAGTGTCACTTTCCGGTATTCCTTATGATAACGCTATAGAACGCTATAAAATGGAAGACAGTCTAAGTAAGTACTGGAGTTTTTACGATAGCTATGCAGGCAATTTTAACCGGGTGGTGCTTTGGTTTGACCCTTACTGGAATGGGGGCGGCACACTCGAAGTTTATTCTTATGATCAACGGGAAAATATTATTGCAAAAAAGCGTATCACGCTTCCTGATTTTTATATGGCTAAGAACAATCATCAAATAAACATCCGGCGAAAAGGAAATGCTTTAGTAGTTTTTATTGATGATAAAAAAGAGGCAGAGCTTGAAAATATTTTTCTACCTGCGGCAAAATATAATTTGTATGCGTTCAGCCGGTACAAAGGCAGCGATGATAAAATGGATGTGTTTTATTTGAACAATATAAAAGCAAACTATTAGTTAGTATTATTTCTCGCCGCTAACAATTATTTATCTTCGCAGCGAATATGAAAAATTTTCAATCGCTGCGAATTGTTTTTATGGGTACCCCCGAATTTGCTGTGGCTTCATTAAATGCACTTGTAAAAGCAGGTTGCAATGTTGTGGCTGTCATCACGGCTCCAGATAAGCCGTCGGGAAGAGGTTTGCAATTGCAGCAAAGTGCTGTAAAAAAATATGCAGTTGAAAACAACCTTCACGTTCTTCAGCCAGAAAAATTAAAGAACCCTGAATTTTTAGCTGAATTAAAATCACTCAATGCCGATTTGCAAATTGTAGTTGCCTTCCGCATGTTGCCGGAACTGGTTTGGAACATGCCACCCATGGGTTCGGTGAATTTGCATGGAAGTTTGTTACCTCAATATCGTGGTGCTGCACCCATCAACTGGGCTGTGATAAATGGAGAAAAGGAAACAGGCTGCACTACTTTTAAATTGAAGCATGAAATTGATACTGGTGATATTTTATTACAGGAAAGTTTCGCTATTGGAGAAAATGAAACGGCAGGAGAAGTGCATGATAAAATGAAGGAAATTGGCGCACAGCTATTGATTAAGACTGTTAAAGGATTGGCCAATGGAACACTGGAGGAAAAGCCACAAACGTCAATGGGCAATGGGCAATCGTCGATTGGCAATGGGCAGTCGCCAATAGAAGAGCCTGGAAATACAGAGGGCCATTCACCATTCACCACTCACCATTCTCCATTCGCCAAAACATGCCCCTAAATTATTTACAGAAACCTGCCAAATAGATTGGAACAAAGCTACGGATGAAGTATTTAATTTAATTCGTGGTTTATCGCCCTACCCTACAGCACTTACTTTTTTGGATGGTAAGAAATTAAAGATTTTTATTGCCCAAAAAGAACCTGGCATGGTGGATGATGCAGCTGGTAAAAGCCCGGGGATGTATGAAACGGATAAAAAATCTTATTTAAAATTTGCCTGTGCAGATGGATTCATCTTAGTGAAAGAATTACAATTGGAGGGAAAAAAACAACTGAAGGTGGAAGATTTTTTAAGAGGTTACCGGTGGCAATAAAAGTTATACCGGATATCAATCTTTCAAAGGATGCATCACACACTATTTACAGATAAACTTATATTTGTGCTATGCTAAAAATCAGTAACCGGGGCAGCGAAATGCCCCCCTCCCCCATTCGTAAATTGGTGCCGTATGCAGAGGCTGCAAAAAAAAGAGGAATAAAAGTTTATCACTTAAATATTGGTCAGCCGGATATTGCCACACCAGAAGTTATCCTGGATGCTGTTCGCAACAGTGATTTTAAAGTACTGGAATACAGCCATAGTGCAGGAAACGAGAGTTACCGGAAAAAGCTGGTTAAGTATTATAATCATGTAGATATCCATGTAAATCCTGAGCAAATTATTATAACAACTGGTGGCAGCGAAGCCATCCTTTTTGGTTTTATGGCCTGTATGGATGCCGGTGATGAGGTAATAATTCCCGAACCTTTTTATGCCAATTACAACGGCTTTGCAATTGAGGCTGGCGTAAAAGTGATACCAATTACTTCGGCAATAGAAACTGGTTTTGCCCTGCCCCCTATCGAGGATTTTGAAAAAGCTATAACCTCTAAAACAAAGGCAATCGTTATTTGCAACCCTAACAATCCAACCGGGTATTTATATAGCAAAGACGAAATGGAGATTTTAAAGCAAATCATCCTGAAACACAATTTGTATTTATTTGCTGATGAAGCTTACAGGGAATTTTGTTATGAAGGGACGCATACAAGTGCGATGCATTTAATGGGTGTAGATGAAAACGTTGTATTGATGGATACCATCAGCAAAAGATACAGTGCCTGTGGCGGTCGTATTGGTGCATTGGTAACTAAAAACAAAGACCTGCTGGCATCAGTAATGAAGTTTGCCCAGGCTCGGCTTAGTCCGCCCAGCTTTGCACAGATATTAGGTGAGGCCGCTGTTGATTTACCTGATGATTATTTTGATACAACCAAAGCTGAATACAAAAAAAGAAGAGATACTATTGTAAAAAGATTGAACGCCATACCTGGTGTATTTTGCCCTAATCCCGGCGGGGCCTTTTATGCAATGGCAAAGTTGCCAATTGATGATGCTGATATTTTTTGTCAATGGCTGCTGGAGTCATTTAGTTACAATGGACAAACGGTAATGCTTGCACCCGCAACAGGTTTTTATGGTACACCGGGCCTTGGCAAACAGGAAGTAAGACTAGCATATGTTCTAAACACCACAACAATTAATAGTGCCATGGATTGCCTTGAGCAAGCATTGCTGGAATATCCGGGAAGAATTATTTATTAATCGTTTAGTAATTAGTCCGCGCCGTAAATTTTAGAGCAGCCTGGTTTAGTTGGTTTAAAAGTTTAGTTGCCGCACTAAATTGCAAACTATTTATAAGATTTGAAATTATCATTTTGAGTTATTCTCAATAAAAAAGCGCTCAAAATTGAAGCGCTTTTTTTGGGTTATTTAAAATATTATTGATTGATATAATTATGCAAATGACCGATAACTTCTTTTTGCGTTTCAATTATGTGGGTTACCACATCGCCTATTGAAATCATACCAACAACTACCCCGTTTGCAACTACTGGCAAATGCCGGAATTTTTTTTCACTCATCTTATTCATGCAGGTATCAATTTCATCGTCAGGACTCACTGTGATGGGGTTTTCTGTCATAATCTCCTCAACCAGTGTATCATGAGATGATTTTCCCTTTAGAATAATTTTCCGGGCATAATCCCTTTCAGAAAGAATTCCGGTTAATTTACCTTCATCGATTACCAGCAATGCACCAATATTTTTTTGACTCATAAAAACTAATGAATCATAAACGGTGCTTTTACTGGTAACAGAAAATACATAACTGCCCTTGGCTTTTAAAATAGTGGCTACACTCATGAGAAGATGTTTTGATTGTTTAATAATGGCTAAAGAGATATTCTATAATCGTTTTTTATAAATTTCTAAAATGAAGATAACAAAGCTGGCGCAAAAAATAAAACGAATTTTCATATAGCCGTTATTATATTACACAAGGAATAAATTAGCTTGTTGATATTTTGCTCAATAAAGATAAAATGTACAAGAGTGCGACGCCACTAAAGTTCAATTGAAAAACTTCTGCCGGGTCCATAAAAAAATTATTTACTAATTTATGTCTTGTTCACAATAAAATTGTTTTGGTAGCCTTATTATCTATTAATTATGTCCAAAACCGTACCATATAAAACTTCGGCCCCCAATGCAAGATCTTCATAACTTGAATATTCCAATGGATTATGGCTGATGCCATCTTTACATCTCACAAAAATCATCCCATAGTCGCAGGCATAAGACAAAGCCATGGCATCGTGAAAAGGTCCACTCATCAGTTCTGGCGCATCAAGATTCAATCCCTTGCATTTGGCATGAATGATTTCTTTTATCCAGTCTGCACAATACCTTGGTTCGCTATTGGTGTCTTCTTTAATTGTATAAGTTAGTGAATGCTTTTTCGTGATAGCTTCAATTTTTTCCTTCAATTGTTTTTCGTACAGGTTTCTTCTTTGCAAATCAATATCACGCAAATCAACGGTAAAACTTACTTCTTCTGCTATAATATTTCGGCTGGAAGGAAAAACATTTATAGTAGCAACGGTGCCTACGGTAGGATCACCAGGCACCTGGGTTGCAATTTCATTTAATGCCACAATAATTTTTGCAGCGCCTAACAAGGCGTCTTTGCGCAACGGCATAGGCACCGAACCTGTGTGCCCTGCCATTCCCTTTAATGTTACGGTAAGCCATAACGGGCCAGAAATACCTGATACTACGCCGATTGGTTTGTTACCAATATCCAGCACTGGTCCTTGCTCAATGTGCAATTCTAAAAAACAAAATATACTGCCCGGTTTATATTCACTCTCCTTGAATTTTGTTGGATTGCAACCAAAATCCTTTAGTGCCTGTTCTCTTGTGATGCCATCTTTATCCGCTCTTTGCAACTCTCCTTCTTCAAGGTTACCTAAAATCCCCCTTGAACCAAACAAACCTTTATTAAAGCGCCAGCCTTCTTCATCTGCAAAAGAAATAACCTCTATAGTTCTTTCTGGCTGGATATTATTTTCTGCTAATACTTTCACTACTTCTATTGCACACAATACTCCGGCAACGCCATCAAAACGGCCACCATAGGGCTGGCTATCTAAATGTGAGCCCATCATCAATATAGGCAATGCCGGATTTTTTCCTTCAAGCCTTCCGATAAGGTTGCCGAAATTGTCTATGTGTGTTTTCATGCCGGCGTCTTTCATCCAGGAG
>Ga0163148_10003950_pt1 | contig 15900 bp, 14 predicted proteins | sample OliLakLV19MP7P2_FD_148606 | JGI IMG/M metagenome (GOLD analysis project Ga0163148, IMG submission 148606) | Freshwater microbial mat bacterial communities from Lake Vanda, McMurdo Dry Valleys, Antarctica- Oligotrophic Lake LV.19.MP7.P2 | ecosystem: Environmental > Aquatic > Freshwater > Lake >...
AAGATGCAATGAGACAGTCCAGGAGGCATGGTGCACAACCCTTTTTTCAATTTAGGCACGATGACAAGACATTGCACACAAGGCTTGAAAACCACATCAACCCACTGCTGGGCATTCTTTTGTGGGAAAATCAGAGTGATTGATTTTCTTGCTGTGCAGAAGTCCAATGCAAATCACAAATGACAAGCATCTGCTTGACCAGCATTGATTTCATGTTCATTTTCTCCAGAAAATGAAGTTCTTGTCTTTCTCAACTCCCTTCTCTTTGAATCTGACCACCAAAACATTGGGTGACAGTGGAAGTGTGTCAACTGCCTGCAAAGTGCATTTCAGGAAAAACAATTGATGTTGAGTGTCCACGTGGATGCGAAAGAATTGAGACACCAAACTTTGGGGACATTTTTTGAGAAACAATTCTTTGCTTTGCTGAGTTGAGAAAGCTTACCAAGCCATTGAAACAGAACAGCGCTCATGTGGAAGAACCATTTGAAACTTGACACATGAAACTTAGCCAAGATGTGGGACACCTTGCTTGAGAACACTTTCTTTTGTAACTGTGCATTTGAAACTAATCAAATTCTGTCTCAAAAATGGTCACTGAAGCAAACAATTAAGTTGCACAACTCAAAGACTTCAATTTTTTCATCTGGTCATCAAAAAATGTCATTGGAATGACCAAACAACCCCCACAAAATCAAGTCAACACTTACAAAATGACGAAAAAATGAATCAATTCTGAAATTTGGATCTTCTGAGTCTCTGTGTTGTCAAAAATGTTGAAGGGCACCATGTGCTTTTGCCTTTGAAGTGTTTGTTTTGGATTCCTTTTGAGCAAAAAAAATGTCATTGAAGCTGCTTTTGACTTCTGCAACAATCCCAATGAGTCGAAAAACACAATTGCAAGCAGTGCAAAAAGTCAACAGCAACAACAAAAAGTCAACAGCAACAACAGATGACAAGATTGAAAAGCATTTCAAATGTCATTTTGCATCCCAATGATTGCAGCACATTCACCTCATGGGCCGGACTCTCCGTTTGTTGAAGCATTGGAAAGGACAACGTTGAATGGGAATCGCTTTGAAAGACAACATGATTGAAATGAAAGATTGCAGTGCCCAAAACAGGTCATCCCGTGGAGTTTTCTCATGCAGGACTCACATCTGGGACTCATGTCACGGAATTGACGCTCCTCAGCGTCATGGGACCGGTCTGTGTCAGCCCTGTTGTTCACTGCCAAGGAAGAAAGTTGCTCAAGAGAGCAACCAACACATCATCATTGATGATGTGACAATGAAGCCTACATGACACAATGGCTGTGCAATCTGAATGTCACAAAAAGACCAGAAGACGTTTTGTCATTTTTCACACAAATGAGCTGTTGTTGTGACAATTTTCATTCTGAACTGAACAACAAGTTCATGACTGGCAAGCGGATTCTTCGCACAGAAGCATTGTTCAGCTTGGTGGAGACAGGATTGTGCCAATGGGTCCTGAGCCAAATCTGTCTAAAAACTTGCATTTGGTTTTGGTTCATGCTGACCTCACAATTTTCATTTGCCAACAATTTTGGAAACAACTCAACAGACGTGTGACTCTCAGCGCAATGCAAGATGGGAAATGATTGAAATGAGACGTGCAAAACTTTCAACCAATTCCTCAAAACAGAGAGAGGCATTTTGAAGGAGTTGCTTCCCATAACTTTTGACTCACAAGCGCAAGCTGGAAATTTTTTGCCCTGCTGATGTGCCTTGCAATGACATCAGTGGGTGCACACATGCACTTGTTTGTTGAACACATTGCACTGCGCCATCTTATGATTGCAGAACGTCGCGGTAACAATGGTTGATTTACTCTTGAAACACAATGGCTAAATCTTTATTTATCTCGAGGTGAAACACCCTGTTCCGGCTCTAAGATATGCGGCAAATTGGTTGAAGTTGAACGTGTCCCACGTACCGCTGCCGAAGGAGATGACGCAATCAATACCGTCAGCCAATAGGCCATTCTTTTGATTCGGCGAATCTCAAACGTAAGAGATGACGTCGCAGCTGATTGTCACTTTGTCAGTCCCTTCATCGTTGCTAGTTTTACTCCCTCACTAATACCTGGCTTCGAAGATGTTCATAGTTGCTCCTGCATATTCATGGATCTTCAAAAAATGAACGAATGAATCATTCTTCGAGTACGTAATAGCACAATAGCCAACTAACTAACTTTGACTTGTACTTACTGGTACACACATCACCGAGCTTGCGCCGATGCTGGGAAGCCGACCAACATTGAACCATTCATGCTCATAAACGAAAAGATTGGCTGATAATTTCTCTTGGAACCTACTTTTTTATATAAAAATAAATTTATTCGATCCACCATGGCTTCCATCAAGGACGGAAAGACCCTCGCTCTCGGTACGTTACTGTAGGTAGTACTGCATGTATAGGATTATTCTTTCTCATCCGCTTCTTACCAAACCACTCTATAATTTTTATTTAATTTGTTAGGAGCCTTTGACACCAAGGCTGAACTTCAGTGTTTTACGCTGGGTAGACCTGCTCCTGGTCCCAACGACATTGCCATTGACATTGCCTACTGTGGCATGTGCCATTCCGATTGTCACGCCTGCAATGGCGATTGGGGATTGACGTGCTTTCCCATTGCTCCCGGTCATGAAATTGCGGGTACTGTGAGGGCGGTGGGTTCCGGCATTACCAAAAATATCCAAGTCGGCGACAAGGTCGGTGTGGGATGCATGGTGGAAAGTTGTCGAACTTGCGACTTGTGCAAGGAAGGTTTGGAACAGCATTGTCCCAACATGATACAAACCTATGGAAGTCCTTTTCCCGAAGGCAAAGGCGACAATTTCAAAGACGCCGTGGCTTACCATACGAATGGTGGGTATTCTCAAGACATTGTCGTCAATGAGAAATTCGTCTTTCAGATTCCCGATACCATGGATATGAAATATGCGGGTGTCTTGTTGTGTGCCGGCATTACTACCTTTTCGCCTTTGAATCGACACATTTTACAAAAGGGTGGCGGAAAAGGCAAGACCGTCGCCATTGTGGGTCTGGGTGGTCTTGGTCAAATGGCCATCAAAATTGCCCAAGCCATGAACGTGGACAGCGTCACCGTTTTGTCTCGTAACGACAAGAAAAAAGACGATGCTGAGCGATTGGGATGCAAATACCTCGTCTATGCCAATGACGAAGAAGTCACGGCGGCTGCCCGTTCCTTTAATGTCGTTTTGGATACCGTCGCGGCACCCCACGATGTCGCCAAATTGGTCAATACCCTCCGTGTTGGAGGTACCTATGTCTTGTTGGGGGCGGTCGGAAAACCTTTTGAAGTCAGCGCCTTTCCCCTCTTGTTCAATCGTCATGCCATTGAAGGTTCCTTGATTGGTGGGATTCCCGAAACCCAAGAAATGTTGGATTTTTGCGCCGAGCACAAGATTGTCCCCGAATATCAAGTCATTCCAGCCAAGGAGGCCAATGCGCAATTTCAAGCTCTCATTGGAGGTACCGCTGCAGGAAATCGTTGTGTCATCGACATGTCCACTTTGAAAGATATGACTCCCGTGGAACCCTAGATTGGAAAAGAAAGAAAACACGTACGACACGGAACCGTACCATCAGCAACAATAATCATCGAGTATAGATTTTGAGTTACTATCAATAGCAGCAGGAGCGGTAGCAGCAGCTCCAATATTTCTGGCCAATAGCCCAAAATCTACCCTCTAAAACAAATAACCTTACCTAACCGTCTATACAAAAACGGAGAAATAATTTGCTAGAGTGTGTTCTTCTCTTGTCAATTGTTGTGGCCTTGTTCGTTTTTTGGAATCGTTGGATCCAGTTTCTCCACTTTCGCCTGGATTGCATTAGTACTTTGTTCGACTTTTCGTCCACTGTCTGCCACGGAGATGTTTTTGTAGTATTAATCTTAAGGAGGATCTACTTATTTTCAGGTCGTCCTGATTGATATCTCCGCCTCCACACAAAGTCGAACCGGAAATGGATAGTCCAACCGTTCCAACTCTCCATGGTACTCTCAATTGTGTTCAGCGAGTGCACTGATTCGATGCACATAGTTTCCTGGCTGCGTTGAGGAGACTAAAATAATAATTATGTTAGGCTTCCTTTATGTTCTTAGCATTAACCTTATCGCAATAGCAGTCCCGCAAGACTTCTAGCTAGTATCCAAACTTCCGAAGCATCTTGTACTTGTATCACTCAGAGATCCGATCTTTTGGTTCGATGTTTGGGACCCTTTTCGTGAGAATACCTACTGGCAAACCACCAGGGCAAAAAGTGACGATATCGGTACCACGTACCCAGGTTCCCTTCCATTAGTAGCAAAGGTAATTTAGGTTTCATAGGCGAGCAGTTGGAATGAATGGTAGCCCAGCAAGAGGCTGCTTCCAGCTAGAGTAGCGGCGCAGTTGTATCATCTTGCTCCGGAAGTGTCACCCCTGGGTTGGTAGCAGCAAGTTCCCTTCACCTTTGTGCAAGCAACTAAAATTGCTCCCCCAGTAGAATTGATGTTGGATGACGAAGGAGTCGCGTAGAAAGAGTAAGCATATTATGTTACAAAAGACCATATTAAGGAACAACCACCTCCAAAGATATAAAAGTATTCGCGCCCAGGTCATTTGGCGACACAGGCTCGAAAGATGCCTAGAGGGGCAATCTATGAGGAAGATCAGCAGCGTGCATTGTGGACTGTAGATTGAGGGAATACCGCATTCGAGCTTCAGAACAAATTGCTGGACGACATGGAATGCTCGGAGCTATCGAAACCTTTTCGTTCCATGAAGCATCCATGTGTGTGGTGGATTGAATTCATTGCATTGATCAGACTGGAACCGCATCCATCCATCCTTTTGTCAGGAAAGACTCTTTGGAAGAACGGCGGATTGTGAATCTTAAGGACGCCAAATTCGCCTTGCAGGAATTGTATCTCGCCTCCCGCGATCTGAAGGGTCATCTACTAGTGATTGGTGATTCTGACTAGAGAGATTCGTCGAGGATATTTGACCTTGTTTTCAACCTTTCACATGCTATGAACCATTTGCGTCAACGCTTGGGATTTGGAACGACACCCCGGCCTACTAGAGTAGAAGGTAGCTCGCTAACCAGGGATCAGCATTTTCTCTCGACATCTGAGGGAGCATCCGTGTCGTTCGGGTGGCCTGCGTTATTGCCTCCCTCTCAGAAAGGTTCGTCCTCTTCCTCTTCTTCCAATACTACCGCCTCCATTGAATCGGAGGCTCTTTTATGAAACGAGGGTAGCAAACGCAAATGCGGGATCCAAGACGACCTCGTAGACATGGACGAATTTGAGAGACGCGAGTTCTGATGATGCGAAGAGTCTCGTTGAGAGGGTATCCGTGAGGAGATGGAAAGACGCCTATTGTCGTCGTCGGAGTTGTTTGGAGGGTGAAGTTGAGAACGACTCATGATCATCATGAGGACAAAGGATGGATTGTAGGCACTGATATCTTTCATTTCGTCGGTGAGTGGCTCACTCTGGTCCTCCTCGGCAAAGGAATTATTATCATCTTCTACTACACTAGTCGCCAAAAGCTTGTCGTTGTTATCCGCTTTTGCGGCCTGTGGACGATCGGTGATTTCCAGTTCAGCATCCGTCAGGTCTGCTGTAGATGTTGGCTCTCTGAATGTGTCGACCTCTTTTGTAGCTGGATTTTGTGTCTTGAATGTATGCTGTTCACCGGGTACATTGGAACTCCTCCCACTCCCAAGAAAAGTAGTAGACCTCTTGAAGGAGGTCAGAAATGTAGACCGAGTAAAAGATTGAGTGAGAGACCAAGTCAAAGTCGAGACGGGCGACTGGTGGCAACGCGGCCGAATGTAGACGAGAAATGTCAAAAATCCATACAATGGTCCAAATATACAGAACCCAATAATCGTCCAAGCTGGAGCTTTGCCGGTGATGGTTTCCAGGGTTCTCATTAGTATTGGAAAGAACCATGTCATGTAAAAGACAGAACAATAATGCACCGACTGCCAAAACACCTGAGACGAAAGGCTGTTGTTGCTTCTTTGGCTCTTCGTTTTGGGCTTATTGGAACCGCTGACACTGCCATTGTATCGATGTTTTTGGGTCCGATTCTCAGCACTGCGCACATACCAAACCACGCGCGTCATAATCATAGTGTTCAGCACAATGCCAACCACAACGGGACCACAAAACAAGACCAGTCGATACAACCACGCATTTTGTCCGCGTGTGCAAGCACCTTGCCCACCACTGGGCGAATTGCCGCCCTCACAACTTTGTGGCAAACTCGAGATCCAGCACCAAAGATTAGCATTGTTGTAGAGCTTCAACTTCAAACCCACCAGGGCCGTGCCCAAGCCAAAGAGCCATCCTGTTCCATGTGCGCACTGTTCCAGTCGTTGGATCCTCCCGTCCGGCCATTGACAGACCAACACCAAATGACAGCAGCACGAGAGCGCCGTGGTTTGGACAATCGTGCCAATGCCCAGTTGCATGAAGAATCCTTGCGTCGTGCAGGTGGCCGTGGAGCCAGAAGCCCACAGCACTGGTTCATCCGCCGGTGTAGGCCAGGTGGCAAAGAAGCCAGCCGTGGCATGGAACAAGCAAATGGAGTTCAGACTCACCATGAGCCGACAATGCGTCTTGGATCTTTTGCTGGGGTCAAGAAGGACATCTTGGATCACGTGGAGCGCCCCAAGGATGGAGAGAAAATTGGAACATTTGGGGATCAGGGCAAACACCACTAGCTCAGAGTGGGTGCAAGGGGCAGGGGAGGCCGCCATGTTGGTGATCTTTTTCCAGCGTTGTCTTTGTGGCGTGTGCAATTGCAACTCTGCCACGTCACACACGGTGCTAGCAGCAGCCCCTGCAGTTAGCATCCAGCTAGCTGCCAGGCAGCTAGTAGCCATGCTGTGCTGCAGTTGCAGCTGAACGATGCAGGGATGTGAGAGGCGCGATGAGTGCGGGCTCGGGCTGCTTCTCTCGCTCGGGGTTGACATTTCTGTGCCTGGAATGCGCAAATGTTGTTTGCTTGTGGAATGGTCTGGCCAAATCAACAACTGCAGAACTTGCCCGGAACGCTGTGACTCAAAGTGGCGACATTTAGAGGGGCAATTGTGACATGGTGGCACACAAAACGTGGTCATCTGATCGCACTTTAGCACAATTGGACGATCATTCATGAGTGAGAGTTTAGTCACGTGCTTCACTTGATTGACCACAATTGCCACCACACCTGGAGCAAGCTTTCACATGAGATTGTCTTGATTGCACACATGGCCTTTAGGCCATGCCTCAGACTCATCCAAAACACATCGCCAAACTGACCAAAACTCATCACAAGCTAGAAGAAACCCAGTTGAACATGATGAAAATGAGTTCAGCCATCGCAACTGAGTGAGTTTTCAATGTCTTTTGTTTTGTTGTGGAAACACATGAGACTCATTCTCGACTCACAAAAAGCCCAACTTGCTCAGAACTTGCAAAGCCAACTGTTTTTGACACAAAAATGCACAATGTTTGGTTTGCTCCATGGTGCAACCTGCAACCGGAAATGAAAATGCAACTGCAGTTGTGTTGTTGAAACAAGAAACAAGGAGCAAGAATCTCTGTGAATGATTTCATTGGGCACATCTTTTTCCACTTGCAAAACCTGACGAGTTCAATGTTCAACAAACACCAAAACGACTGTTCCTCAGACAAATTGAAATGCAATCTGCTTTGTCATTTCTGGCTTTCAAGCATCTGCTGGTTGAACACACAAAAACGCTGCAACAGTGCAAACATGCAAGCTCAATCAATTGGTTGCACAGGTCAGATGCAGACAGTCAGTTTTGAGTTGCAACTTTGTTGTGACACCTCCCTAGCAGTGGATTGCACTGTCCAGCAACTTTGGCAGCAGCAGTGCATTGTTTTCTTGTCTGCTGGGGCGTGCCAAACTGCAGGTTGCTCTCAAGGAGCACATGTGCAACCATGATCCAATTGTCACAATTTGCGGACGTGGCAATCATGCGAATTGTTTGTGTGCGTGGCAAAAACCTAGTTAACTGCACCTCCTGGAACACTCATGATAAAGTCGGAACACGTATTTAAAGCAAGTCGCGTGACGGTCATAATAAAGAGATCCGTATACTGCGAATGTACGAATTAAACAGCGACGGATTAGCGAAAAGTCATAATCGTGAATGTCGTAACTGTTGTCGGATTTAATTCGGCGATGTCGTAAGATGTCGGATTTATTGTCGTAATGTCGTAGAATGTCGTAGCTCGTCGGAGAATGTCGTACAATGTCTGATAATGTCGGAAGCTTTCTTTTTTTAAATAATGCGCTTCGGCTAGTATGTCATCGCGCATGCCGATCAAGGTCATAAACTACGTTCTATGACCATGTTAAGCGTAAGGCGTTTTTCGATTAGAGCAAGCAGACTTTAACGGCCCGGCTCCTATGTCGTAGAATGTCGTAGGATGTCGTAAAATGTCGTAGGATGACGGATAATGTCGGAGATATCGCCAAAATGTCGGAGAATGTCGGAAAGTCGGAATCCGACATTCACGATTAGTACTGTTCAACTATACGTGTTATTTGTGGTTTTCGGCGAATGTCTGAGGCTTCGCTGAATGTCGTAAAATGTCTGTTTCCGACATTCACGACTACTACTTTTTCAGTGTACCGACTTTTCCGTGAGTGTTCCTGGTAAAAATGGATTATTCTGCAAAATTAAGCTATTTTTATTTACCCCGAGGCAGGTGCAGTTTGCGAACGTACAAAATTGGGCTTCGTTATTGCAACCACCCGCTACGTCCGGACAACCCGAAGCTAATTAATTAGCTATTGCAGATACAATCAGATATTGGTAGTTGTTGTACGTGGAAAATAAACTACTAACACATTCAACATCGTTCCTTCTACTAATGGTAGTACCAGGTACGACGTACTACTAGCTAGCTAGCTACGCTTGCAGGACTCAGCAAGTCTTGTGAAACTGGATCTCATTTTTTTGGCTATTTTCCACAGTTTTGGGGTGGCCATCCCCTACTTTGGCTTGCGTCCCCAATTATAATACCTAGCTAGCTGGATTTAAACTTTGCTATATCAGTATGACGGTCGTTCAAACAATTCATTTGACGCAAAACTAAAGGCATGCAGACAAGCTAATATCGGCGATGCTGCTGCTGCTTTTGTCGTTGCGAATGCCGAGAATGATTAGTGCTTTTTCGTGTCAAACAACGTCCCCGATTGAAAATGAACTAGGACTGCAGAGGCTAGCCCGCGTTGGTCATTCACCACCTGATTCGTGGTCAGTGTCGGTTCTGCTCTGGCTGAAGTTGTTACAGTAGTCATCGAATGCGCTTTCCTTCGAGCTTGACGTGGAGTATGAAATCCCACCGCTACACTTGAAAAGACGAGCCGTTGGGGCCAAGAAGCGGCCTTGAAAATGAAAGCCAAAAGACAGCAAGCACTGCTGCTCGAAGATTAACAGGTGTCCTCGGGATTTCCTCCGATATACCTGAAGTGAAACGTGCCGCATGGCTCGAACCTCACGTTTGCCACCCACCCATTCATCAATGAATTCTCGCTCCAATTTTCGCCCCAAAGCGCAGTGGAAACAAAGAATCTTTGCATAAAAAAACTAAATTAATCAGAAGAGGATGAAGACAACTATGAAGACCCGATGTTCCGCCAGTCGCTTCGTAACAAATGACTGGTATTTATCTGTGGAGTTTGACCAAACCACGATCGACGAAATTGAGGATGCGACTCCGGTTACGATTCACTTTGTAATTGGCAACAAACTCGATGTCCATGGGCTCCGCCACAAATCCAGTCCACGATATCGTCAGTGAAATGGTCGACCGCGCCATGTCCAATGACAATATTTGACACTGACGCCACGGTGCTCTCTTTCGCCATAACAAGCCGAAAAAATATGCGTAATTTGTATCTCCTATCAAAACATGCCAGCGGCCATTAAGAAAGCACTTCAAGTCATCTATGAGAAAGGGAGCAAGGCGAAGACAAAGTCTGCGAAGCTGCGTTTTGACTCTGTTCTCGTCCTCTTCCAATCACAACCGCGCCCAGGGATCGATCGTTCCAAACGACACATAGAAATCAGTGGTTGTCGTTGGATATACCTGGAATTCAAGCACTTCCACGGGTAATGTACTCAAGAAGAAATGTCGAAACGGTGCTATTTGATTCCAATTCTGCCCAGACCATATACTTTGCTCCTTCTTGTCACACGCAAAAAGTGCTCTTGCCAGCACCCAAAGCTCTTTGAAAAAATCGCTCAAAGGTTCTGTTCGGGAAATCAAAGCCAACACTGCATCGCTATCGGAGAGCTTTGGACGGCCGCTGGGAATGTGCAGCTGGAAATCGGTTCCAACTCTGCATCGCTTCTATACAGTGGGAACACGCAGCCTGGGACGTTGGCGATTGATGGTGTGCAGGTTATTGTTATAATGGCGCTGCAAGCCCTAATCAATCAACCAAAAATACAAAGCGTTGCCTTGCAGAACGAAGCCAACTTGATTGCCAACTCAGTAGCACGTCTCGAGGCGCCGGTTAACTTACTTAAGACAAAGAGTGTGAGCTCAGCTGATATTAAGCTCCAAGGAGTTTCGCCCAAAAAACGAGTCCAGCCTTTGTTGCGAGATCGATAACTTCGTAATCAGGCTCTCGACATTGCCCACTCCTACGACCCAAGCTTCCAAGAGCAGGCTTCCTTTTTGAATGGGCGGTCGATGAAGTTTGCATTTCGACGAGCAGCTACAGCGACGATTGGCGTTGTTGATCCAAAGACTGAACGGAAGGCCATCCTAAAGAAGTTGCTGAGCTCCGATTTCATCGAAAACTTAAAGGGTGCTTTAATATTGGATGTACTCACGAGCTTAATGGGCCTTTCTGGACATCACTTCAAGGACGTTCTCGTTCCACAAATTCGAGCATCCAACTCATCTCATGCCTAGCTGATGATGGAGATGCGCAACAAGGTTCGATGGACACCAAACAAGGAAAGCGTCATAAATATGGACAGCCTTAGTCTCGACCTTCAAGGTGGTGTCCGGATCTCTGGCTGCATACCTCAATGGCATATGCCGGGAAAGCGTCGGTCGTATCACCCCCTTTGCAGCATAATGAAGAATGTATCTCACTTCGGTGAACAAGCAAGCATTGAGTCAACCTAGGAAATGCGTCTGTGTCTTGGATATCCTCTCAATCTGGAGGAGCGAACGTCTGAACGTCAAAGGAGCCCTAATGCGTTTCGCTTTGGCCGATACGGCGAGTATTTGCTGTGCCAATCATGTCAAGATTCCAGTACATGGAACAGCAGGTGGCGAGCGCGAGCCTATATCCAAGACATTCTCGTGATGGCTGACCCAACGACGCCCCGAGCTTCCAAATCGATCTGTAACGGGACGCTTCTAGTAGAAAAGTTCACTTCTTCCACCATCTCGCGTAATCTTCAAATGCACGCTTCAATCATCATAAACATTGTCCTTTCACAGCAACAAGTTGCTCCATCTTCTGGTCGAACCAGACAAGGAAAATGTAACAATTGATGAAAATAATGTATACACGTGTCCCGAATGTGGTTTTGGGCACGTGGGTGACTTTCCCTATTCTGATTTGCTATCCCACCACGGAGAAGATGTTGTAGCAGGTGCCACCGGCAGCAATGCTTGTTCATCGTGGCCGTGTGCCTAAAAGAGGCTCTTCAATAGTTGAGAAGCAAGAGAGTGTGAAGTATGTTTCCGGCAACTCGGAGTCGCATATTTTTTTAATTGCGAAACAAGAAGGCGCTGAATACCTTTCAGGGCTGCACTTTGAGAGTGGTTTTTGGTTTGGCGCTGAGAAAAGAATGACAAAGATCTGGTATGAAAGTTAGTTCAAGTACTAATCATTATGGGATGGACTGATTCCCGCGAGGTTATAGACAGTACTTTGTCGAATCGTGCTCCTGGTCTTAGTACCAGCTGGTTTTATGAGTGAAACGAGTCTACTCCTCCCCTTGAAAGCAGCAAGGATGTATGTGAATCACCTGATGATTCCTCTTTCGACTTCAACTATTCGCTTGAGGCTCTGATTAGATGGAGAAGCCGCGATCTATCCCGTGCGACTCACTATTCGAAATATGACCTGGCAGTGGCGGAGTGGTCACGAACGATATCACGGCGTACTACAATCGTGGCAATCTATCTATCGCTCAAAGATTCGACTTTGCACCATCTCATCCAAGCACTACTGGCTCCCATAAAAAAAGAAAACTCAAGTAAAAGCAAGCAAGACCTCAAAACTCTTCAAATCAATAAGCCATGACCTCCCACCGTTCTTTGTGTTACCGCAAGCCTCTTCTGGTCGCATTCTTCTTCATCTGGGCTTCGGGGAATGCCCCCGCAAATTCGGTGGTTGCAACATCCTCTGGAAGACAAGGATTCGTTCACCCCGACGCAGGAAGCATTGTTTTGCTGCATAAATGGCAATTAGCTGACAGATCTTTGGGAACCTTAAATGCCAATATGGACAGCGACAACGAGGAGAAGGACGAAGCTTACGGTCGTATCTACAGTGATGAAACAGATGTTTCTGCTTGCATTCAAGTCCAGACAACCAACGGCAAAGTGAAGAAGGGTACTAAACTTATTCTTGGCGATTGCAGTAGCGACGACAAAAATGACAAGTGGCGCTTGGACAGTCACGGTTTGATCCATTCCCAATACAACGACGAGGGCCAGTATTGTATGCAAGCCGGACATGGAGGGCCTGTCAAGAGCGGTGAATTCCTTCGCTTGTATGAATGCCATGATAAGAAGCCACTCCAACACTTTGTGTATCACAATGGTGGCGGCATTCGTCCCAAATCCAATCCAGACTTGTGTGTTGTATGGCAAGGCGTGCATGCTAACATTGGGAAAGATTTCATCATCTTGAAAGAATGTGAAGAAGTACCGGATCGAAACGATTGGAGTCCAAGTGGTGATTCCTTTGTTGCGGGCGGTGAAACAGATGTCGATCACCACGATGATTCCATGGACGAAAAGAATGATAACTCCATCGACGACGAGGACGACGATAGCTCTCCTTGTGTCGACGCTGCGATTCCAGAGTTCATTATCCACGGCAATACCGACATTGGCGATCCTTCACCCGATGAGGGTCCTGGTTCGGCTGTCAAATGCGGCCCGAACTGTTACACAGTCCAAGACAATAATGGCGATTATTATCCACCACCCTTTGATCCATTCATGGGTGACAAACTTCATTTTGCTTACAAAGTTGTGGCAAGCAATGACTTTTCCATTCAAGCACGAGTGTGTGGCGTGGACTGCGTCGGTGGATATAGTAACGGTGAAGTATTATTCCCTGGCAGAGCAGGTTTGATGATTCGAGAAAGTTTAGATCCTTTTGCAACCAATGCCTTTGTGTCGCATCAGCCCAATTGGCAAGCTGACTGGTCCTACCGCACGGTGGCAGGGGGAGAAACCATGTATGGCATGGATGGAAGCCCTGATGTGACTTGTCTTTGGATTTATTTGGAACGCAAGAATGGGAACATGTTTACCTCCGCTTATGCATATGATGACGGCAGTAATAGCCCTTGTGGACGGCAATCCTTTGAGGAGATGGAATGGTTGAATTTGACTCTATCCATCGAGATGCCGGAACAGGTTTTTGTCGGCTTGGCTGTCTCCTCCACCGGAGTCTCACCTCCAGTATGCCAGTCTACAAAAGTCGACTTCGAAAGTGTTGAATGCCGAGGCTGCCACTAGCCGGCAGGCAATTAGCATCGGGATCTCTATGATTATTGACTCAGCTAGCTCGTGTTTCTTTCATTTGAATTATATCCACAATAGTACCCATTTTACAACCACTTGACATGCTGTACTTCCGACCTCTTGCACATAACACTGATAGTCGGCTTAGTACCGCTATGGTCGAATGGAACTCCTACCTTGCTACTGGAGTAGTAGTTGCCTCGCAGCCGTCCAATGGTGAAGGCTCGCCCCCTTCTTTGGTATACTTAAGGGATAGCTACAGCTAAAAGCTAGCTAGCTAGATAGGACTTCATCCTTGGAGTTCCATGCTGTCGCAAATCGGTTGCTAAGATTGGTCCTTCGATTGAATTCATGCACTTTGCCATTCCGTCCTTGGATTGAATGCATGCACCTTGCCAGCCAATGAATCCATGCTACTGATATCTTCGTGAGAATGGATAAAAAGGACCACCACAATCTACCAGAACCAGTGCGATATGTACCCCAGCATACCCTAGCATACTACCGAATCCTCTTCACGAAGCGAGCAGTGCGGATCGATCCATCGTGCTCTTTCTTCATGCTTTTTTGTTTGCATATTGAGGTTCTCAAAATAATGCGAACTACTCAACAACATGTTCGTTACTTACTCCTTCATTCCGCTTATAACTACCTGGTACGATTCTGATGGCTTTGGGGGGTTCGATGGCATCGACAGGTACTTGCAATGATAGAGCTCTTACAAAAGCACAGTAAAAGCAGTAGACGAAAGCAGTTTCATCGCGTCACTTCATCGTTGGGCCCGACTATTTGAATCTTCTAGCTAGCTGGTGTCAGTCAAACCATTATCACAATCTGACAGCTAAGCTTCTGTCCTCCAATGACAATGCCGGTCCTCAGAAAGCCAACCTTTTATGCTTCTAACTAGTAGCTAGCTAACAAGCCCAAGCTGCCGGTGGCCACAGCTAGCTAGCTAGCTAACTAACTAACTAATAGCGCGGCGTCCAGTCTGTTTCATGCATCTGGGCCAGCCTACCTTCTCTATAATCCTGTTTGTTTGGACCATAGCGGCACTGCTTCTAGTTAGTGGGATGGCATTGTAGTAGAAGGCCAACTAAGAGAGCTGCACAGCACGGCATCCATCCCGCATTCGTCTTCTCGCAATGGCCGCCCTTTGCTCGTCAGACTGTGTGAGTGGGCCTGATAGCCAGCTTTCCACTAGAAGGAGGGCAGCCTGTCTCTTGCGCATCACGACTAGCACCTACTGAGCTACCTATCTGGGGGCATGCCAGCTATGACATGCAACACCGTTTGCTATGTTTGCATGTTTGAAGTTCGAGCACCTCAGTTTGCTATGTGCTGTGCTAGTTGCACCTTCTTCCTGCGCTGCTTTGGACAGCCGGCGTTACCAGTCCCCAGTCTGGCCGAATTTGCTGTGTCCGGAGTCGTGTGCCAACCATCACATCAAAACAGAGCAGCATTGGTGCACCGCAGTTAGCCTTCGCTACAATGCAGCTACCATGCATTGCCTGGGTCATTGCCGAAAAAGTCTAATTTTGCTAAGTGAATCTCACTTATCAACAGATGTTTTGCATTTAGTGTCTTTGAATGTCTGCAATGTCTGCAGACATTCTGCATGTGTCAGAAAATGTCTTGCGACATCTGCAGACATCTGCATGAGTCCGAAAACGTCTTTGAATGTCTGCACTGTCTAAATGACTTTCGGACATTAAACAGAAACATTGTCAAATTCCAATTGCAACTGATTTTTTAGACTGATTCAACAGCAACAAATTTGTTGTGTCCAAAACACGTGTTTGAATGTCTCACAATGTCGGAAAACGTCTTCTCATGTCATGAAAAGTCTGCAGCAGTCAGGAAACGGCTTTGTTTGTCTGAACAATTGTCGGATTGTCCAAGCATGTCGATTTTGGCGGCAGAAAGACGTTAAAGTTTTTGTTCGAATTGAACATGGACATTTTCGGCAGTGAGCCAGGTGATGTGCGGGTGATGGTCAGATGGCAGCCACCACAACACAAGCGCACAACCACCACATGCACTTTTGATTCAATTCACATTGGTCTCCACCACCAGTTGTCATTTGCCACATGAACACAAGATTCATTT
>Ga0163148_10003952_pt1 | contig 15894 bp, 18 predicted proteins | sample OliLakLV19MP7P2_FD_148606 | JGI IMG/M metagenome (GOLD analysis project Ga0163148, IMG submission 148606) | Freshwater microbial mat bacterial communities from Lake Vanda, McMurdo Dry Valleys, Antarctica- Oligotrophic Lake LV.19.MP7.P2 | ecosystem: Environmental > Aquatic > Freshwater > Lake >...
AACTCGGCCAGCTCATGAACGCCAGTCACGAAAGCCTGCGCGTAGATTACGAAGTTTCCTGCGCCGAGCTCGATGAAATCACCGCCCTCGCTCGCACCCAGCCCGGCTGCGTCGGTGCCCGCATGAGCGGCGCCGGTTTCGGCGGTTGCGGGGTGGCCTTGGTTAAAACCGAACAAGCGGCCGACCTCGCAACCATCGTCGCCGCCGGCTATCAAAAACGTTTCGGCATCGCTCCCGCCATCTACGTCACGACCGCTTCCGCCGGGGTCAGTCACCGTTAGTCGTGAAGAAAAAACTCATCCGCCAATCAGGCGCATGACGCGAAACAAAATCATCGGGCACCATCTCCCAGAATTTTAACCACGAAGAGGCCCAAGTAATCCATGACCAACGAAACTGACAAGGCGCCTGCGTGTCAGCCGAAACCTTGGCGAAGGGTGATAGGCGCGGGGGAATCCTTCGCTCACCGGCAAAATATTTTCCGTGCTCCTCGTGGCTAAAACTCCGAAACCCCCGTTTCCTTACTTTCTCTCACCAATCCCCATGAACACCCAACCCTTCGGCCGGCTCCCTGATGGTCGTACCGCCCAGCTCTTCACGCTCAAACTTCCCAGCGGCCTGCAGGCTGATATCACGGATTACGGTGGCACGGTCGTCCGCCTGCTGGTGCCCGATCGCACCGGGAAACTCGACGATATCGTCCTCGGGTTCGAGAGCGCGGAAAAGTATACCGCGCATTCCGCCTTTTTCGGCTGCACGGTCGGGCGCTACGCCAATCGGATTGCCGCAGGTCGTTTTTCCCTTGATGGCCGCACCTACCAGCTCCCCACGAATGGTCTCGAGGCGGGCCAACCCTGTCACTTGCATGGCGGACCCCAAGGTTTCCACCGTCAACGGTGGTCGACGGAATCGCTGCAGATGAACGGCAACCCCGCACTGCGCTTGACCTACTTGAGTCGCGACGGCGAAGCCGGTTATCCCGGGAATCTGACAGTGACAGTCGTTTATTCTCTCTCGATCGAACAAGGATTGCGCATCGACTACACGGCGACGTGCGACCAACCCACGCCGATCAACCTGACCAATCACAGTTACTTCAATTTGGCCGGGGAAGGCAACGGCGACATCCTTGGTCATCGGTTGACCCTCATGGCTGCGCACTACACTCCCTCGACCACCGGCCAGATCCCGACCGGTGAAATTGCCGAAGTGGCGGGCACGCCTTTCGATTTTCGTTCACCGGAAACGATCGGTAATCGCATCACTCAGCCCCATCCACAAATCACGAACGGCGCCGGTTTCGATCACAACTTCGTGCTCGATGCCGGCCAACCGGCCCATCCGGCGCTCGCTGCCATAGTGTACGAGCAAAATTCCGGACGACGCATGGAAATCCTCACCACCGAGCCCGGCGTGCAATTTTACAGCGGAAACTATCTCGATAGCAGCCTCGTCGGCAAATCCGGCCGCCCCTATCCCAAGCGCAGTGGATTATGTTTGGAGACCCAGCACTACCCCGACTCCCCGAATCAGCCCGGTTTCCCGAGCACCATCCTCCGCCCCGGCCAGACCTACCGCAGTACGACGGTGCACCGGTTCAGCGCGAAATGAGCTCGCCTTAAGGCGGAACCCAACCTCCGGGCGGGTTTGATCCGAATGTTAAATAAGAAATAACGCATCCGGAGACTGCGTTCCACCCCGGTCAATGGCCGACACCACGGCGGATTTTTTGCACGGGATTGCAATCCGATACCGAAACATCACTTCTCACTCGTGGGAGCGGCTTCATACAGTGATTCTTTCTACGTGAAATTGAATCGCGGCTACAGGGCAAAGCACCGTGCAAAAATCCGCCGTGGGCCGACACGATCCTTTCCGTTCCATGCTTTGCAAAAAGTCCACCGGACGCTACACTCTCATGCGATGGCTCACCTTATTCTCACCACAGAAGAATTGGCCGAATACCTGCACGTCAGTGTGCGCATGATCGAACGGCTGGTGCGTGAGAGCGATATCCCCAAGATCGAGCGTGGAGGCAAACTCACTTTCCAGCGCAGTGAAATCGACGCGTGGGCCTCGCAGCGCATCATCGGACTGCCGGAAGAACCGCTCGAATCCTATCACCAGAAATCAATGCGCGGCACACAGAAAATTTTCGTCAACCACGCTTTGATTCCCGCCCTGCTCAGCCCGACCAGCATTAACCTTGAGCTGAAATCCAAAACCCGGGCATCGGTCATCCGCGATATGGTCGCACTCGCCGATGGCACCGGGCGCGTGATCGAGCCGCGCGAATTACTCACCAGCGTGGAAGCCCGCGAGGCGCTTTGCTCCACGGCGATGCCCGGTGGGGTGGCTCTGCTCCACGCGCGCAACTACGATCAATACCGCTTCGATAGTTCGTTCATCGTCTTTGGTCGTACCATCCAAACAGTACTTTTCGGTGCGCCCGATGGGGGTGCGACGCGACTATTTTTTCTGATCTGCTGCCAAGACGACCGCATCCACCTGCACACGCTCGCCCGACTTTGCCTGATGGTGATGAAAACGGATATCCTCACCCAGCTCTTCACCGCACCCGACGGCACCACAGCCTACGACGCCATGGTCGCCGCCGAACAAGCTGTGCTGCCCGAATCCGGCAGAGTGACGTAGCCTCAGCCCTCCGGGCCTGTGCGCTTGGCGTGATTTCGTAGGTTGCGAACTTGCCTCGTTCTGCTGGCCAGCAGAATGGTCGTGGTGCGGCAAGCGCACCACCTACGACGGATTCCAAATCCTCACCCCGCTCGCATGAACGATCCCGACAGAATGGATCATGGGTCGGGAGACCCATGCCACTACGCCCGCGGATGTGCCTTGGCGTAGATTTCCTTCAGCCGCGCGACGCTCGTGTGGGTGTAGATCTGCGTCGTCGTGAGACTGGCGTGACCCAGCAATTCCTGCACCGCCCGCAGATCGGCACCGGAATTCAGCAGATGCGTGGCGTACGAATGCCGGAGCTTGTGCGGCGTGATATCCATCGGCAGATCGGCGAGCGCCAGATATTTCTTCACGAGCAATTGCACCGCCCTCACGGGCAATCGCTCCTGCTTGGCGGTGATGACGACCGGTGCATGCGGTCCGGTGGCGTGGGCGTGGTCGTCTCGAAACTTTTTCACCACGGCCATCGCCACCGCGCCGAGCGGGCAGATCCGCTCCTTCTTGCCCTTGCCCAGCACCCGCGCACTGCCGTTGCCAAAATCAATGGCGCTGTAATTCAGTCCCGCCAATTCACTCACGCGCAATCCGCCGCCGTAAAGAAGTTCCATCACCAACCGGTCCCGCCAGGCGGTGAAGGCGTCGAGCGTTTCGTTTTGCAGCAAGCGCAACGGCCCACCCAGCAACGCCAGCATTTGCGTCTCCGTGAGAAACTTCGGCAACGGTTTGTTCAGTTTGGGCAAGGGGACTCCGGTGAAAGGATTCCGGGTGAGCTTGCCGCGCTGCATCCAGAAACGGAAAAAACTGCGCAAGCCTGAAACGTGATTGTGCAAGGTGCGCCGTGCGAAACGGCGCTGTCCTTCCACCACGAAGTCACGCATATCCCGCGAGGTCAGCTCCGTGAATCCGGTCGCGCCCCGTCCACCCGATTGCAACCACGTATAAAAATCCTCAAAAGCCTGACGATAGTTGCGAACCGTGTAGTCGGAGTAGCGCCGTTCCTTGGCCAGATAATCGAGAAACGGCTGGAGCCATTCGGCAGCAATGGCGGGAGGAATCAGCATGGGATCAGTGGCCATCAGGCATTAAACTGTCGGCTACAGTTTGCCTTTTTTGTAGGGCTGCCGCTTGTCGGCATGCCGTCTTCACATATTTCGGCACGGCCACAAGGGCCGGCCCGACCATCGGAAAACTGTCGCGGCATAAAGCCGCTCCCACAGTAAACCAAGCCTTCCTCCATTCGCGTCCATTCGTGTTCATTCGCGGTTCTGCGCTTCCTTTCATGTGCTCGCCATTTTCGCCCGCGTTTCCACTTCCTTCATCACCTTCGTCGTATGCAGGCGGAGCGCCCCTTCGGGATCGAGATTTTTCGCCCGGGCGGCGGCGGTCAGTTCGAAAAGCATCCGGCCAAGCAGGGTTTCGTCGAGCTGGGCGCCGAGCGCTTTAACTTGGGCGGTATCGACCGATGGTTCGGCGGGGAGCTGTTTCTTCTCAATCTGTTTCCAGACTGCCTCGGCCAACATCAACGCGGGGAGTCGCGGCGGCAGATCCTTGAAAAGCCCGGAAGGCGGCGGACCGTTTTTCTTTTCCAGCGCCTTGATCTGCTCCCACTTGTTGATGACCTCGCCGGAAGTATCCAGTTTGTTGTCCGTACCGAAGACATGCGGATGCCGGCGGATGAGCTTTTCGTTGATCTCGCGGGCGACGTCTTCGAGATTAAAATGGCCTTTTTCCTCGGCGAGTTGGGCGTGAAAAACCACCTGAATCAACACGTCACCGAGTTCCTCGCGCATGTGCGGCATGTCGAGTCGGTCGATGGTATCGAGCAGCTCGCTGCACTCATCGATCAGGCAGCGCGTGAGCGATTGATGGGTTTGCTCGATGTCCCAGGGGCAGCCACCGGGGCCGCGGAGTCGGGCAATCGTCTGGCGGAGTTCTTCCATGGCAGTCATTCCCGGCAGGTTGCCCACGGAACACCCGGAATACACGGAAAAAACAGCGGGGATCTGGATTTAAAAAACCCAAACGCACAGGACTCACCGCCGTCATTTTCTGCTTTGTCTTCTGGGTAATCCGTGTGTTCCGTGGACCCTTCACATGGACAAATTGACTGAAATCATGGCCCACAAACGCGCGGAGATCGCGCCGCTTGTTCGCCCGGTGCCGCTGGAGGAACTGGCCCGGCTGAACGCGGCGTTGCCCAAGCCTCCGTCGTTCGCGTCCGCGCTGAAACGCCCGGATGGCCGCTTGGCGGTGATCGCCGAGATCAAGCGACGTTCCCCTTCTGCTGGGGTGATCAAAGAAGGCATCTCAGCCTTGGCCCAAGCCCAACGGTATCAAACTGCGGGCGCAGACGCTCTCTCCATTCTGACTGACCAGAAGTTCTTCGGCGGCCAACTCTCGGATCTGCGGGAAGTCACGTCCTATTTCTCCACCACGCCTCCGGCCAAACCATGCATCCGCAAAGATTTCATGGTGCATCCGATCCAAGTCCTCCAAGCCCGGGAGCACGGCGCGAGTGCTATTCTCCTCATCGTGCGGGCGCTGAATGATACCGAAATCGCGACGCTCGCCGCCGCTGCGGGAGCTGCCGGACTCGATGCGTTGTTCGAGATCCATACAGCCCCCGAGTTGGACCGCGCCCTGCACCACGGTGCCCGCATCATCGGAGTGAACAACCGCGATCTGGCCATTTTCAAAACCGACATCGGACTTTCAGAACGATTGATTCCGCTTTTTCCCCAAGACGTCATCGCGGTCAGCGAGAGCGGATTCTCCACGGGGGCCGATGCCGCGCGCGCCCGGGCCTGCGGCGCCCACGCGTTGCTGGTCGGCGAGTCGTTGATGCGTTCTGAAAATCCCACCGCACTCCTTCAGGATTTTCGCTCCCATGTTTGAACATCATAAGCAGGCGCTATTGCCCAAACGGGAATTTTTTCAACGTCTCAGCCGAAGTATCGCCGCAGGCTTGGCGCTGCTGGGGTTCTCGCTAGCCAGCGGCATGATCGGTTATCACTTTCTGGGCGGCTTGGCGTGGATCGATGCTTTTCTCGACGCCTCCATGATTCTCTCCGGCATGGGTCCGACTGCCCCGCTGCACGCCGACGCCGCCAAGATATTCGCCGGCTGTTATGCGCTTTACTGTGGGATCGCCCTCATCGCCACCACGGGGGTCATGCTCGCCCCAGTGATTCATCGCGGTCTCCATAAGTTCCATTTGGAATGGGACCAAAATAGTTAACCATGCCTCTTTCCCCTTCCGCCACGCGCGATCTGCTCGCCAACCTCGGCCACCAACCGAAACGTTTTCTTGGTCAGAATTTTCTCGTGGATGGCAATATTGTCCGCAAATCCCTTGAGCTTGCCGGTATCAAGCCCGGCGACGCGGTCGTCGAGATCGGGCCCGGTCTCGGCACCCTGACCTCCGCCCTGCTGGAAGCCGGAGCCGAAGTCTGGGCGGTAGAAAAAGACCGCCAACTCCACGCGCATCTTGAGGAAACATTGGTGAAGCAATATCCCACGCTCCACCTGTTGGAAGGCGATGCCATCGACCGGCCGCGCGCGGGCTTCCACTCGCCGGACGCCTCCCCGCGCTCCTTCAAAGTCGTCGCGAATCTTCCCTACGCCATCTCCACCCCGTGGATGGATGAAATTCTCAGTGGCCTCTTGCCTGAACGCATGGTGCTCATGCTCCAATGGGAAGCCGCGCAACGCTACATCGCTCAACCAGGAACCAAACTCTTTGGCTCCATTTCCATATTCGTTCAGTCGGCGTTCTCCATTGATAAGGGGCACAAGGTTGCGGCCGGCTGCTTTTATCCCCAGCCTGACATCGAATCCTATCTGCTCAATCTGGCCCGCCGCCCAGAACCCTTTCTGTTCGACCCGGTCACCAAGCGATTGATCCGCGCCTGTTTTCAGCAACGACGAAAACAGATCGGTTCACTGCTCCGCGGCAAGTTGCCCGATGGCGGGGCCGCATGGCTGACCGGTCTGCCTGCACTCGGACTGGATGCTCGCGCCCGTCCGGAAGATATCCCGGTGCAACATTGGCAATCACTCAGAGTCCCACCACGCGAGCAGTCCTGAAAATTTCCCTGCTCTGCGCATCTTTTCCGCCCATGTTTAAGTTTCGTCTCCTGATCATCGCCTTTCTTGGCGGCACATTTTCAGTGGTTAGCCCGGGTGCCGTCGATCTGCCCACGCAGGGTTTGTATGGCACGCTTAAGCGCGACAGCTACATCGCCCCGGGCGGCCTTTACACCGTAAAGATTCCCGTGTTGCCCGAATTAGGCGGAGAAATCACGGACACGGAAAGTGTGGTGACTTTTGACGACAGCGTCAGCACTCACATCAGCTTGGCCTGTTTCCCGCTGGATATGTCGCAGCGCTGGGACTTGAGCGAAAAAGGACTGCGCGATTACCTCGCCTATTTTTATGTCACCTACGTGCTGTCGGATTTTCAGACCCGCTACCCCGGCTCCAAGGCCGAAGCCACGTTGTTCGTCCCGGAGCTGATGGGCGGAGCCCTGATGGGCTTTTCCTTGCTCCCCGGCGGTTCCGCTTTTGCCAACCAACTCGCCAACAGCGTCGTGCCGGATGAAATCCCTCCCGTCGCCAAACGGGGCAATTTGCTTTTTGTGCGCGCTGATCGAATCTACATCATCAGCATCGAACTGGCGGAACGGGTGACACAGAAGAAGTTTTTCCAGAAAACCCCGGAAGAGGAAAACATCATCTTGCGTGAACGCCTCATTCAATTCGTCGGGCGCATCCAGTTCCCTGCGCCGAAACCTGTGCGAAAGAACTGAGCCGAACAGACGTTCGTTATTCGAAGCTTTCTCACCGGAGAATCCTCCCACGCTTCCCCGCCTCTCCCCTCTTCTGGCCATCCTCCCTGTCCACATGAAAATGCTCCTCCGTTTTCTCTTTGCCTCCTCTATGTGTGCTACCACTGCTCCCTGTTTCGCCTTCGATCTGACCGCCCCTAAAACGCCAAGCGCTACGGTCGAACCCAAGGATGTCTCCATCCACGCCGACCCGCGGATCGACGACTATTTTTGGTTGCGCGAAAAAGAAAACCCCGCCGTCCGTTCCTATCTTGAACAGGAAAACGCGTACACTGAAGCCGTGCTCGCTCCGGAAAAAGCCGTGCGCGAGACGCTCTTTGCGGAGATGCGAGGCCGCATCAAGGAGGACGACACCAGTGCCAAGACGCCTTATCTCGGCTGGCTCTATTACACCCGAATGGAAAAAGACCGCCAATATCCCCTCTATTGCCGGGCCAAGGACGAACCCGGAGCCCAAGAGGAAATCCTCCTCGATCTCAACCAGCTCGGTGCCGGCAAGGAATACATCGCCATCGGCCACTATCGCGTGAGCAATGACGGGGCCCGTCTCGCCTACTCCATCGATTGGACCGGCTACCGCCAATATGAAGTCTTTGTCATGGAGCTCGCGACCAAGCAATCCGTGGCCCAACAAATCGGCAAAGTGTCCGACCTCGACTGGGGCAACGGGCACGACGTCCTTTATTATGTGACGGAAAATGCAGCGAAACGCTCCGACCAGTTGCACCGTTGGACTCTCAGCACCGCCACGCACAAGCTCCTCTACACCGAAGCCGATGAACTCTATAATATCGGGGTGTTTCGTACGCGTGACAGTCGCTACCTGATCTGCGAAGCACTCAGCAAAGTCACCTCCGAGGTCCGCGCCCTGCGAGCAGATGACGCCACCGGCCAGTTCAAGATTCTACGCCCCCGGGAAGAAAACCACGAGTACCATGCCGATTTCCGCGAGGGACATTTTTATTTCGTCACCAACAAAGATGCGAAAAATTCCCGTATCGTCACCGCGCCCGAAGCCACGCCCGACAAATGGACGGAACTCATGCCTCATCGTCCCGCCATCAAAGTGGACACGCTCGACCTGTTCGCCACCCACATGGTCATTCATGAACGCGCGAACGGTCTGCCCCAAATCGAAATTTATGATTTCGCCACCAAACAGGCCAAACTTCTCGAATTACCCGACGAGGTCTATGAAGTTGGCCCCGATCAGAATTTGAATTACACGGCCACCGAGTATCGCTACCGTTATGAATCGCTGGCCCGGCCAGTCTCGGTTTTTGCGAATAATTTCGCCACAGGTGCACGCCGCTTGATCAGGGAAACCGAAGTATTGGGCGGATTCAAATCGGACAACTATAAATCCGAACGCGTCTGGGCGACCGCGCGCGATGGCACCAAAATCCCCCTTTCCATCGTCTACCGCCGCGACCTCGACCGCACCAAAACCCAGCCCCTGCATCTCTACGGTTACGGCTCCTACGGGCTGAGCATGCCCGTCACCTTCAGTTCGAATCGCGTCAGTCTGCTCGATCGCGGATGCCTTTATGTCATCGCCCACATTCGCGGCGGCGGCGAACTCGGTGAAGAATGGCGCGATGCCGGCCGGATGGAAAAGAAGATGACCACCTTCACGGACTTCGTGGATTGCGCGCAGTGGCTCGTCGATCACCACTGGACGACGCCCCAACAAATGGTCACCTCCGGTGGCAGTGCCGGCGGATTACTCATGGGGGCGGTGGTGAATTTGCGACCTGATCTTTTTGCCGCCGCCAAACTGGACGTCCCCTTCGTCGATGTGCTCAACACGATGCTTGATGCCACGTTGCCGCTCACGACCGAAGAGTACGTTGAATGGGGCAACCCGAACCTCCCGGCAGAATATAAGTGGATGCGAACTTACAGCCCCTACGACAATTTAAAGCAAGCCGCCTATCCTCATCTCTTGGTCAATGTCTCATTCTTCGACAGCCAAGTCCCCTACTGGGAAGGAGCCAAGCTGCTCGCCAAAGCCCGCACGCTCAACACCCGCCCGAGCAGCGCGCTGCTGCTCCACACTAATTTCGGAGCCGGTCACGGCGGAGCCGCCGGCCGCTACGACGCCCTGCACGACATCGCGCGCGACTACGCCTTTTTTCTATCAGCCCTTGGTCTTAAACCATAGAAGCCACTAACGGAGTTATTCCACTACGCAGGTTCTTCTTGATCGTGGATTACCCAAGCACCAATGAAAGCTGCCGTGCCATTTGATCCGCTTAAAGCCGTGGATCATCTTTGTGTACAGGACGCGGAGCTCGCCGCCCTGATCAATCGGATTGGACCTTACCGTCTTAAACCGCACCCGACAAAAAATCTCTTCGCCGCACTGCTGCGTTCCATCGTTTACCAGCAACTGAACGGAAAGGCCGCCACGATTATTCTGGCGCGCGTCCACACCGTCTTGGCCCCGTTCGGTGCCCCGACCCCCGCAGCCATCGGGTCGGTTTCTGACGAGCAACTCCGCACCGCCGGGCTCTCGCGTGCCAAAATCGCCGCGGCCCGCGACCTCGCGGCCAAATGCCTCGATGGCACCGTCCCCACCTGGCGCGAAGCCAAGAAGATGGAAGAGGAGGCCCTGCTCACCCGTTTGACCACAGTGCGAGGCATCGGGCCGTGGACCGTGCACATGCTCATGATGTTTCATCTCGGCCGACCTGACGTGATGCCGACCGGCGATTTCGCCATCCGGCTCGCGTTTAAAAAGCTCTATCGCAAACGCCACGATCCTACGCCGGAAACAATCCTGAAACACGCCCGCAGCTGGCAACCCTATCGCAGCGTGGCCTGCTGGTATTTGTGGCGCTCACTCGATCCAATCTGAAACCTGAAGTCCATCCCACCCCACCCCGCCATGTCATCTATTTCTCCTACCCCGGCCCAGCTCAAGAAACTTGAAAACCTTGCCCGCCAATCAGCCGGACGCGCCTATGCACCCTACTCGCAGTTCTGCGTCGGCGCGGCCATATTGACGGTCGCAGGTGAAATTTTCTGCGGCTGCAACGTGGAGAATGCGTCCTTTGGCCTGAGCAATTGCGCTGAGCGCACCGCGATTTTCAATGCCGTCGCTACGGGGAAAAAGTCACCGGTCCAACTAAAATGCATCGTGGTTTATACGCCGACCAAAAACGCCACCACCCCATGCGGAGCGTGTCGGCAAGTGATTCACGAGTTCGGCCCCGACGCTCAAGTAATCTCGATCTGCGACAGTCAGGAACGGATCACGGTTTCCATTGGCACCTTGCTCCCCGGCGCGTTTGGCCCCGGTGATTTGGCGTAGCTCCGTCGTTGCAATCATCACTCGCGACCAGAGGAGTCATCCCCAGTTTTTTCTGGCTCGTGGACTAGTTTGATCGGATTGCTCCGTAGTAGGTATGATCATATTGCTCCGTGGTAGGTAGCGCGCTCGCCGCGCTATTCTGCTGGCCAGCAGAACGTGACAAGCACGTAACCTACCATGCTTCCGAACGACAAAAGTAGATCAGGCCAATCGCGTTATTCAGAGGGAGTCGGTGAATTTTTTGAGCTCAGCCCAATACAGCGGCCCGGCCAAATCAGCCAGCCCACCGTGCTGTCCACCTGCGACAAAAAACTTGACCTTGCGCGCAGTCGTTGCCTCAAAAAGCGCCTCCACGTGCCAAAATCGCACGATGGTGTCGTCGGTGCAGTGAATGAAAAATACCAGCAAACGCAGCTCAGCCATCTTACTGAGATTATTAAATTCGTCCCCAAGAAACAGTGGGATTTCGATCATCGTGCGATAGGTGCTGGCGAAAGCGCCCTGCAGCACCAAGCCCGCCGCCGGCTGATGCAAGGCGAGTTCGACCGGCCGGTCCGCTACCCAACGAGTAGCCGAAAATGATGATGTGATCAGCCGACAGGCCTAATTTATTGCGCAGGTATTCGTAGGCCAGTTGCACATCGGCATACGTGTTCTGCTCTGTCGGCTTGCCCTCGCTGTGTCCGTAATTTCGATAGTCAATCGCAAAGACCGAGTAGCCTTGCGCCAGAAACTGCGGGACGTATTCACCCACCCGGCCGAGGTCCTCGAAATTTCCGTGAAGGTAGAGCAGGGTGTACTTCGCTCCCGGACAAAGCCAATGCCGCCCGACTATTTTCACTCCGTCAGGTGTTTCCATCTGCACGTAATCTGCAGACAGTTCATATCGGAGCGGCGGTCGTTGAAAAATCATGCTAAGCGACCAATAATGCGCACCCACCGCCAACAAGACGTAGACCAAGCCCAGGAAAATTATGATTCGTTTTCCTACGGCGATCACCTCAGCCCACTTGAATGCATCCGGATCATTCTCCCAATAAGGCTTCACGCACGATCAGCGTCCCGTAAGAATATCCCGCACGACAGCGAGCACCTGATCACGCGGCACCTCTCGCTCGGAACGATCCGTCATATTGCGAACCTTGACGACGCCCTTGGCGAGTTCGTCACCGCCGTAGATGAGTGCGAGCTTCGCCCCGGATTCAGCGGCAGTCTTGAATTGTTTACCGAAGGCCGAATCCTTGAACGGGTAATCGACCCGCCAGCCGGCCGAGCGCAAGGCATGGATATCGGCAAACGCCGCCTGACGTTCCGCCTCGCCGCCTAAAACCATATAGATATCGGGAGCATTCGCGAAGGTGGGCGTCAGGCCACGTTGCTCGAGCAACAAACCGGTGGTGACATCGCCAATCGCGAAACCTACCGCCGGCAAATCGGCGTAACCCAGTTTCTTAATGAGCTCGTTGTAACGACCGCCCCCCGCGAGTGCGCGCAAGTCGCCTTTGCGATCAAAAGCCTCAAAAACAAAACCCGTGTAGTAGGCCAATCCGCGCACCACCCCGAGATCGACGCTGATAAAATCGCTCAAGCCCATGGCCGCAAGACCATCGATCACTTTGCGCCACTCCGCCAGCCTGAGGGAGATTTTATCGGTCAAGTAAGGCGCGAGCGCGGCCTCCAACTCTGTGAGATTCTTAATCCGCAAAAACGCCAGTACCTTGTCTTTCAACTCTGGCGCAAGGGGACCGTGGGTTTCGGCGTAACCCTTAAATGCATCGTCCCCCATTTTCTCAAAGCGATCAACGGCGGAAAGAATATCGCGCACCTGAACTTCGTTGAAACCAAGCGCGGCGAGATAGAAAAACCACAGATCGCGATCACTCAGGCGTACGTAGAAATCATCCTTGGTCAGACCAAAACCAGCGAGACACTGAATGAGTAAAGCGATCAGCTCGATCTCGGCCTCGGGACCCGGCTCGCCAAAGATATCGGCGTTGAACTGGTGGAAAGCGCGCAACCGGCCTTTTTGCGCCCGTTCGTAGCGGTAGAATTCTCCGATACTGAACCACTTGATCGGCCGTTTAAGTGAGCCCGCTTTTGCGCCCACCAAACGGCAAACCGTAGGAGTCATTTCCGGCCGCAGGGCGACATCGCGCGCCCCTTTATCCGTGAAATTAAAAAGCTGGGCTTCGATCTCATCACCCGACTTGGCCTTATATAATTCCAGCGGCTCCAGCACCGGAGCATCGTATTCCTGAAATCCAAAGACCGTGGCATTTTTTCGCCAATGACGGAAAATATGCTGCCGACGGGAGAAGTCTTCCGGATAAAATTCGCGGAAGCCAGGAAGAGACTGAAAGCCGGCCATGAGTATTTAAACGAGAAACGAAAACCCGACTTACTCCGGACTCTCGGAAGACGCCGATGGTGGCGGGCTCGCTTTCAACTTCTCAATGCTCAACAGCTTGATCTTCTGCTTGAGAATCTTACCTGACTTGAATTTCACGACCGCACGCTCGGGAATCACGACTTCAGTCTCGGGCTTGTTTGGATTACGCCCGACACGCGCTTTGCGGACTTGAACTTCGAGCACGCCGAAATTGCGAAGCTCGACATTACGGCCGGCGGCAAGCGCCTCCATGATAATATCTAGAGTCATCTGCACAGTATCCTGAATCTGCTTTTGGGGGAAACCGGTCTTCTCGTAGATCTCAAGCACGATCTCACGTTTGGTAAGGTTGGTCGACATAGTCTTTCAGGGGGTTGATAGTTACACAATCGGATGACAGCACAAACAATTCACTAGCGCGTGCTTGCGTCAATCGCAAACATACGTAAATGGTTCGCACGCCCATGCCAGATCCTCTCTTAGTTCGTGCTATGTTTGCCCGCATCGCAGGTCGTTACGATTTGGCCAACAAGCTCTTAAGCGGAGGAACCGATATTTATTGGCGACAAATTTTAGTTCGAGTTGTCCACGATACGCACCCTTTGGCAATTTTAGATTTAGCCACTGGGAGCGGTGATGTGGCTTTCGCGCTAGCTGATGGCTTGCCCAAGAACACGCAGATTCTCGGCATGGATTTTTGTCAGCCCATGCTCGACGAAGCCGTGAAAAAACGCCGCGAGAACGAACGCTGGGCCTTCATCGAATTTCGCCAAGGCGATGGACTCGCCCTTCCCTTACCTGACCAAGGTGTCGATGCGGTGACGATCTCATTCGGACTCCGTAACATGGCTGACCGAAACCGTTGTCTGGTGGAGATACGCCGGGTCTTGCGCCCACAAGGACGGTTGTTCGTCCTGGAATTTTCTCAACCGCACTGGTGGTTCAGCCCGTTTTATTACACGTACCTGAAGTTCATTCTACCCACCATCGCCTGGGCGGTAACCGGCGATAAATCGGCCTACGAATATCTCTGTGGCTCAATTGAACAGTTTCCAGACCGGGAGGCGTTGAGCACGGAGATTCGCCAAGCAGGTTTTACTTCGGTTGAGGCGCGACCGCTGACTTTCGGCGTCGTCGCTCTCCATCAGGCCACGCGTTAAAATCGATAACGATTAATCCAGCCGTCGGCACCAGTCTGAAGCGCGCACGCAGTGGTGGCCCGGCCACGCTCAATTAAAAGATTTGCCGCAACCGCAGGTGCTCTCGGCGTTGGGATTCTTGATTTCAAACCCCTTGCCATGAAGTCCATCATCGAAATCCACACTCGATCCCTGCAAATAAGCCGCACTTGTTGGATCGAGCAGCACCGCGAGACCTTCACTCACGATCTCCTGATCATCTGGCTTAGGCACGTCCAGTGACATGCCGTACTGAAAGCCCGAGCAACCACCGGTCTCAACAAAGACGCGGAGTTTTTTTTGCACCTCGCCCGAGGCAGACAGCATGGTGCGCACTTGATTCGCGGCGCGTGGCGTGAGGGTGATCATCAGGCCAACGTAGAAGGCTCGGCTAACTTGTCAACCGATGCTCCGATACCCCGAGTCAAGCCTGTAGCAGGAACCGTGCAAATTCAGCCGCTGCGTTCTTGCGTCGCACGGAATCTGGAGTTCTCCTCTTCTCGTGTCCTCGCTTAAGCACATCATCAATGAACTGCACTACGAACTGACCCGCAAAATTTCCGAGGGCGGCATGGGAGTCGTCTACGAAGCCGTTCAAGCCGGCATGGGGCAATTCCGTAAGGTAGTCGCGATCAAATTGATTCGCGAAGAATACTCCAGTATCCACGAGTTCCAGAAAAACTTCATCGGCGAAGCCCGATTGGTGGCCGACTTGATCCACACCAACATCGTCCAGACCTACCATCTTGGACAAGTCGGCGGTCAGTATTTCATGACCATGGAATTTGTTTCCGGCATGAATTTGGAGCAATTTCTTGATCGCCACGCTGAGCTCAACCGCACGATCCCGGTCGAACTGGCTGCGTTTATCGTTTCGCGTGTCTGCCGTGGCCTGAACTACGCGCACGCCAAGCGTGATCGCGAAGGCCGGCTGATCGGCATCGTCCACCGCGACGTCAACCCCAAGAACATCATGCTCGCCTACGAAGGGGACGTGAAGCTCACCGACTTCGGCATCGCGAAGGCCCTCGATCTGATGTACAACGAAGAAGGCAAAGTGATCCCAGGCAAGGACGAGTACATCTCCCCCGAAGGCGCCAGTTACGCCGTCACCGATGCCCGGTCGGATATTTTCTCCCTCGGCATCGTTCTTTCCGAACTTCTCCTCGGCAAAAATCTCTTCCGCGCCGCCCAGCGCCTCGATTCCCGGCGCAATATCCTGACGATGCCGATCCCCAATTTCTCGGCGATGCGCCCCGAAATTGATCCCAAGCTTGAAGCCATTCTCCAACGCGCCCTCCAACGCGATCGCGCCAAGCGCTACCAAACCGCTTACGAGATGATGACTGATCTGGAACTCTATCTTTACAGCGACCGTTACGGCCCGACCAATGAAAAACTCGCGGTCTATATCCGAGAGGTTTACTCAACAGATAGCAGCAGCCACCCACCCGTACCCTTACC
>Ga0163148_10003957_pt1 | contig 15880 bp, 14 predicted proteins | sample OliLakLV19MP7P2_FD_148606 | JGI IMG/M metagenome (GOLD analysis project Ga0163148, IMG submission 148606) | Freshwater microbial mat bacterial communities from Lake Vanda, McMurdo Dry Valleys, Antarctica- Oligotrophic Lake LV.19.MP7.P2 | ecosystem: Environmental > Aquatic > Freshwater > Lake >...
TGTTTTCTGCTATGGTTGGTTGACCTTCGACTCGCTTGGCTATCCAGCTGTATATAGTACCGTCTGATATACCGTGGTCTTTGGCGACTTGTGTGACCGTCACTCCATCATTTTTAATTCGATTAATGATTTGATCCTTCACCTCAGGTGCTATTGTTTTTCCTCTCATGTTACTTGTATTAATTATCTAGTAATTATACAAGGATGGTGTCAAAAATTTGGGGGGAGGGTCAAACACCCGACTCCACATGGGAATTTCTCTTCGTGTGCCAATGCAATTATTAACAAAGTGATGCGAAGCTATTGAACCATCACGACTACATCGGATACCCCTAAAATCCCTTTGAAAATAAGCTCTAAACTGATACTATCAATCTCATGAAAACAGAAAATGATATCGCATCAATAAGTGGTGCATCACACATTGAACACAAGCGCCATTCACTCGCCCATCTGCTTGCTGCAGCTGTGCTTTCGCACTTTCCCGACGCAAAGCCAACACTTGGGCCCGCCGTAGACAATGGCTTTTATTATGACTTTGAATTTTCCTCCCCTATTTCTGAAAAAGAGTTACCGAAACTTGAAAAAGAAATGGGAAAACTTCTCAGGGGTTGGAAAAGTTTTGATGGAAAGGAGGTATCTGAAAAAGAAGCGCGGGCGCTGTTTATTGAAAATCCATACAAAATCGAACTTATTGAGGAAATTGTTAAAAAGGGAGAAAAAATTACTCTGTATACATCAGGAGATTTTACTGATCTCTGTCGAGGAGGACATGTGGAAAATCCTGCGCACGACATTGACTCAGAATCTTTTACACTCGACCGTATCGCTGGCGCATACTGGCGAGGGGATGAAAGAAACACAGTGCTCACCCGAATCTACGGCCTTGCATTCGATACAAAAGAAGAACTCGACACATACATAACACAACGCGAAGAAGCGAAAAAACGTGATCATAAAAAAATCGGTAAAGAAATGGGACTCTTTGTGTTTTCTGAGCTCGTAGGCGCAGGACTCCCCCTCTGGACTCCAAAGGGTACGATAATGCGTGAACTGCTCAACGACTTCGTATGGGAGCTTCGTCGTGCAAAAGGATATCAAAAAGTTGCAATTCCACACATTACAAAAAAAGCGTTATACGAAACATCAGGGCACTGGAGTAAATTTGCTGACGAACTTTTTAAAATTGAAACACGAGAAAAGCATCTTTATGCTATGAAGCCAATGAACTGTCCGCATCATACGCAAATTTTTGACAGTTCTCCAAAAAGCTATCGCGACATGCCACAGCGATATTGCGAAACCACCATGGTGTATCGCGACGAACAATCTGGTGAACTTTCTGGTCTTTCCCGTGTACTCTCTATCACTCAAGACGACGCTCATGTATTTTGCCGACAACAACAAGCAGAGCAAGAAATTTTTAGTGTATGGGATATTATTGATACGTTTTATGCACCATTCGGATTTAAAGATATACAGGTACGAATTTCAAAACATGATCCTGATCATTTTGAAAAATATCTTGGTACTCCAGAAATTTGGGCAATGGCAGAACGTCAACTCACAGAACTTGTAGAAAAACGTGGTATAAAAAATTGGATCAGTGGGGTTGGTGAAGCTGCAATGTATGGCCCGAAAATAGACTTTATCGCAAAAGATTCTATTGGACGATCTCTTCAGGTGGCAACAATTCAACTCGACTACAACATGCCGAACAATTTTAACCTTGAGTGTACTAATGAAAAAGGTGAGAAAGAACCGGTCGTTATGATTCACTGCGCCATTATGGGTTCAATCGAGCGCTTCATGTCGACACTTATCGAACACTACGCGGGTAATTTCCCTCTTTGGCTTTCACCAATACAGGTGAAAATAATTCCTATAATGGAAACGCACCGCGCTCATGCAGAAAATGTACGCGACACACTCATTGCTGTAGGTATCCGTGTAGAATTTGCAGATCACGATGAAAATCTTGGTAAAAAAATTCGAGCTGGAAAAGTAGATAAAATTCCGTACATGATTATTGTTGGGGACAAAGAAGTTGAATCAGATACCGTAACACTTGAAAGTCGCGACGCTGGAAATCTCGGAGCACTCTCACCTGCTGATATGCTCGCGCGCATTACTAAAGAAATTATGGAGAAAAAGTAGGAAACAAAAACGGCCTGCATTATGCAAGGCTGATTTTTGTATTAATGAGGCGAAACCTATCGTCGTGTATATCTAATCGATTGCCATAGCTATCGAGGCGAAATTCTATTTTATCTAAACGAAAATCAACTTTATCGAGTCGTTGTTCTACGTTGTCTAATCGGTTGTCTAATCGACGCTCTATAGTATCCAATCTACTTTCAATCCCATCGAAACGAACATTTATACGATCAAAACCCTCCTCCACCATAATGGAAAGGCCGTCGATAAGGCACTCTAATTTATCAAATCTCTCCATAAGCATGTTGGGTTAATAATAACACAGTCAGCTTTGCACAACAGGGCTAAAATATTTCTAAAGAAAAGCTAAAATCTAGTGATCGTGTCCGCCAAACAAAGAAATTGTAAACATCACCCCCAAACCCACAAAGAGTAGTATGACCTGAATAGCTCTGCGACTTTTGTTTTCTTTTGCATGAAGTGATGGGAGCAAATCTGACGCTGCGATATATAGGAAATTTCCTGCGGCAATACCAAGCAGTGGCCCAATCGCAAATTCAATAGAAGATAGCGCAAAATATGCAATAAGTGCACCAGCAAGAGTCGAAATAGATACAAGGAAATTAAGAAGGAGGGCTTTCGTTTTAGACATTCCTGCACGAATAAGCACAAAGAAATCTGACATCTCTTGAGGAAACTCATGGAGAAGCACAGCAATTGTAGTAACGATACCCAAATGCGTATCGGCCATAAAAGCAGCGGCAATTAAAATACCATCTACAAAATTATGTACGAAATCGGCGCTAAGAATCATGACCCCGCTTTCTTTACTGTATTCATGATCACAATGTTCATCTTCATGGTGATGATACCAAAACAAAAATCGACTCAAAAGATAGAAGGTAAGAAACCCACCAAGAACCCACAAAGGTCCTTGTTCATGCTCCGTAAGCTCAATTGCCTCTGGAAGTAAATCAAAAAAAACTACACCTAAAAAAGTGCCCACAGAGAAACTAATAAAATAATAAAGATGTTTTTGGACTCGTTCAAAGCCAGCAAGCACAATCAAAATACCGGCGAACGCAACAAGCATCTCAAGTAATACGGCGATAATAATATACGTAAACATGTTCAATACATTAATGATAAATTATAAATGCAAATAACTTGCATTTAGTATATAGACGTATATACTAATGTCAAATGAAAAAATTAACAACTACTATAAATTCAACCCTTCTTAAAAAATACGGCTATAAAATTACTCCGGCACGTCTAGCTGTCCTTTCTTCTTTTTCATACACACATAAACCACTGTCCGCAGAAAATATATTTATACAAGTACAAAAACATAAAAAAATAAACCCCGCCACGGTGTATCGCACACTCACCTCTTTTGAAAAAAAAGGACTTATAAAAAAAGTGAACTTACGCACTGATACAGCTTTCTATGAGCTTGCACAGGACCATCACCACCATATTGTGTGTACATCATGTGGCCGAATAGAAGATTTTACTGAGTGTGGAATGAGTCCTATAATAAAAAAAGTAATCACCCGCTCGCCTCATTTTGCACGAATACAAGATCACTCAGTAGAACTTTTTGGTGTTTGTAATACATGCTCTTAAATGCATACCCCTAAATAAACTTGCTATACTAGACCCTATGAAAACGCAAACGATCGATTACAGATTTTTTCTTATACCCCTCCTACTGTGTCTTATGGGTAACCTGCTAGCCCCCACATTTCTACACGCCCAAAAAATACATCAAGATTTACAGGGTGTATGGAAAGCACGTGTAGTAAAAGTTATTTCAGAAGAAAAAGAGATCATAGCGAGCACAGACACAGAACATACCATCCAACTTCTACAAGTAGAAATACGCGAAGGTGACCGGTTAGGTGAATATATTCAATTTGAAAATGATTTTATAGAACTTAAGGCGGGTGATAGTTTTTTTCTAAATTATTTAATCACTATAAACGGAGACGCGATATACTCGGTGCGCGATGTAGACAGGCGCGGCACACTTCTCTTTTTTGCACTTTTATTTGCGGGGGTTATTATTGCATTTGGTGGGAAACAAGGAGTGCGGTCACTTGTAAGTCTTGGTGGAACATTTATGGTGATCCTCTATGTTCTTTTACCACTTCTACTTAAAGGATACTCACCTATTTTAGTAAGCGCGGGTATTGCGGCGCTCATTTTAATGTTCGTTATTTTTCTTACCCACGGTTTTAATCGTGAATCTGTCGCCGCCCTAGCAGGAACAGTGTCAGCGGTTATTATTAGCAGCATTCTTGCGTATATTGCAATTGGAGTAACTCGCCTCACCGGCTTTTCATCAGATGAATCCGTATATTTAAATTTATATACCGGGGGAACACTTAATTTCACTGGATTACTTCTCGGTGGCATTATAATCGGTGCGCTAGGAGTACTTGATGATATTGCAATCACACAAGCTGCTGTGGTGCACGAACTCTATCATGCATCACCACAAATGCCCCCACACCAAATCTTCAAAAAAGCCCTTCGAATAGGGCGCGAGCATGTGGGAGCACTCGTAAATACGCTCGCCCTTGCATACGCAGGAGCCTCCTTGCCAATGCTATTACTTATTTCCATGTCACAAATACATATTGGAGTAATTATAAATCAAGAAATGTTTGCAACAGAAATTATCCGTACCATAGTGGGAAGTATAGGACTTGTGCTTACTGTGCCAATTACTACGTTTCTTGCAGTAAAAATGCTTAAAAACGTTCCGCTCAGTACACACGGTCACTCACATTCACACGGACATACGCACTAGAAAATAGCCTTTGAAAAATTTAGATCAGGAATTATTCTAAAGCCCTACTCAACCTTACTCATTCGAATCATACTTTCCCCAATAAGACTTCCTTTTCTTCCTTTTTTAACTTCAAAAATAAACTCGCCATCTTTAAAACCAACAGCAACCGAACCACCCTTCATAAGACCCTTTGAAATAATGAGGGACGCAACAGGAGTAAGAATTTTATTTTGAATAATTCGCTTAAGAGGTCGCGCGCCGTATTGTGGGTTGTATCCTTCTTTTGCAAGATACGAAAGAACTTCGTCTGATACATCGAGCGTAATTTCTTTTGTAAGCAAACGTTTTTTCACAATTTCAACTTGAATTTTTACAATTTCTGTAATTGCTTCCTGTGAAAGCACGTCGAATACGATAATATCGTCGAGACGATTAAGAAACTCTGGACGGAAATATTCTTTAAGACTATCCATAAGTTTATTTTTCACATTATCGTAATTTTCTTTTTCACCAGAAGCAGCAAAACCAAGCTTTTGCATTTTATCGATAAACTGTGCACCGACGTTTGAAGTAAGGACAATGATTGTGTTTTTAAAATTTACAAGCCGGCCCTTTGCATCGGTGAGGCGTCCGTTGTCGAGCACTTGGAGAAGAATATTGAATACCTCAGGATGTGCCTTTTCAATTTCATCGAAAAGAATTACTGAATACGGACGATGGCGAACCATTTCGGTAAAACTTCCACCCTCATCGTGACCAATATATCCTGGAGGTGCACCAATAAGTTTTGAAACAGAGTGTTTTTCCATAAACTCAGACATATCTACTCGGATAAGTGACTTGTCATCATTAAACATAAACTCTGCAAGTGCTTTTGTAAGTTCTGTTTTTCCAACACCTGTTGGTCCGAGGAAAATAAATGAACCTATTGGTCGATTTGGATCTGCAATACCAGCGCGAGAACGTTTTACCGTATCTGCGATCTTTTTTACAGCTTCATCTTGCCCAACAATGCGACGCTTAAGTACATCTTCGATACGGCCCAGTTTTTCTGCTTCTTCTTCGAGCATGCGTGATATAGGAATACCAGTCCATCGTGCCACAACTTCTGCAATGTCAGCTTCTTTTATTTCTTCACGAATAATACTTCGAGAACTCTGAAGTTTTTTTAGACGTTTTGTTTTTGCATCAAGTTCTTTTTCAAGCGCTGGAATTTTCCCATAGCGAATCTCCGCCGCTTTCGCAAGATCAATACGTGTTTCAGCAGCTTCGGCCTCGAGTCGAAATCCTTCGAGTTCTTTTTTGATTGTTTTTATAGCAGACGCAGTATCTTTTTCATTTTTCCATTTAAGCTCAATCTCTGAGGTTTTCTCTTTAAGGTCTGCAATTTCTTTTTCAATGTCTTTTACGCGTGCTTTGCTTTTTGGGGCTTTTTCTTTTGAAAGAGCTTGTTTTTCAATTTCAAGCTTCATAATTTTCGAATGCGCCTCTTCAAGAACGGGTGGCATATTTTCAAGGGAAATTTTAAGAAGTGATGCAGATTCATCAATAAGATCAACCGCTTTGTCAGGAAGAAAACGATCAGTAATATATCGGCTACTTAGATTAACCGCAGCAACAATCGCATCATCGGTAATTCGAACACCATGATACAATTCATATTTTTCTTTAAGTCCTCGCAAAATAGTGATCGCATCTTCAATTGAAGGTTCATTGATATAGACAGGTTGAAAACGTCGCGTAAGTGCTGGATCTTTTTCAATATGTTTTTGATATTCTTTAAGGGTTGTTGCACCGATAGCGCGGAGTTCACCACGTGCAAGTGGGGGCTTCAACATATTTGACGCATCAATAGATCCTTCCGCCGCTCCTGCACCGACGATAGTATGAATTTCATCAATAAAAAGAATAATTTTACCGTCTGATCGTTCAATTTCTTTTAAAATATTCTTAAGGCGCTCTTCAAATTCTCCGCGATATTTTGTACCTGCAATAAGAAGACCCAGATCAAGAGATACAAGTTCTTTATCCTTAAGAGATTCTGGTACGTTGCTCGTAGCTACACGAATCGCAAGACCTTCAGCAATTGCTGTCTTTCCTACTCCTGCTTCTCCAATTAAAATCGGATTATTTTTTTTACGACGAGAAAGAATCTGAATGATACGAGAAATTTCATTATCTCGGCCAATTACTGGATCCAGTTTGTTTTCATGCGCAAGTTTTGTAAGACTTCGTGTGTATTTTGCAATTGATTTAAATTTCTTTGGTTGATGTACATCAGTAGTTTTAGCAGTTTTAAGTTCTTCTAAAATTCGCAGTACTAAATTTTTCTCAATTTTAAATCGAGCCAAAATCTCCCGCGCTGTTCCTGGTACTTCAGTGATTGCAACAAATAAATGTTCCGTTGAGACAAACTCATCACCAAGGCTTGAAGCGATTTTTGCTCCATTTTCTATGGTGTGTGCGAGTTCGGGGGTGAGATAAATTTGATATGACGGCGCAAGTGTTGAATTTGCTTCAGGGGACTCAATTGACTCTAAAATAGAATCGGTAAGTAAAATGGTGTCAATCTCAAGCTTGTCGAGAATAGAAGAAACCACGCTCTCTTCTTGTAAAATAAGAGCCACCAGAAGATGGAGTGGGTTGACGTGATTTTGACCACGTTCAATAGCAAGCTCATGCGCCTTTCGTATTGCCTCTTTTGCTTTTGTAGTGAAATGATTAAATGGTGGCATATTGTTACTCTATATATATTATCCGTATATGTTATCCGTGTCGGTATAATACAATAACTAAGAATCGACGTCTACCCTGAGGCTCTTTAAAAACTAATTGGATCCAAAAACAGAAACTTCGGGGACAATCGTCCCTACGGCAATAAATGAATTCGGCTTTGATGCTGCGTATAATCCAACAACATAGCCAGAAATAGTGAGGAGTGGCCCACCACTCACAGCATACTCAAGAGAGATATTAGTGTCTATTGAAGAAATTATATTTTCAGCGCTACTATTTTCGGTGCCATTTTCACTACTCTCCCCAGTAACATCTGTAGCATTTTTACCCACGTCTTTGTACTCAAAACCAGAAATTCTCCCCACCAGCACTGAATTATGTCCCATTCCTCCTATACTTATCACTGTTTGCCCAAGTTTGAGTGTATCAGAATTTCCAAATGAAACTGGAGTAAATACAATATCTTCAGCTTCTTTGGTCTCAATAGTAAACAACATCACATCGGAATACTGTGTATTTTTAACAACAGATAGCAGATATGTTGTCCCATCAGCAAATAGTGCAGCGTATGATATAAAATCATCCGTCGTATTTTTTATGGCTACCAACCCCCCCTTTTTAGTCATTACAAGGCCGAGTCCATAAAACACTTCATTTCCCTTTGAATCATGCGCCGCAATACGAACAATACTTTGAGTATTTTGTTCAATCGTACTTACAATAAGATCCTCTTCACTCATTACTATTGTAGTAACTTCTTTTGTCACTCCGGCAACCCCACCATGTTCATCATCTTCTTTATCTAAAGATACTACCGTCTCAATAGTACGTTCAACAACTCTATTTATGGTCTGTGTTATTGTCTCAGGAGCCGTATCAAGTAGAGAAAAAGAAATGATGCCAGTACCGATAGATGTTACAAAGCTCACAAGAAGACAGAGAAGGACTATTTGTGTTTTAGAAAGATCCTCCATATACATACAATAATACGAGAAAAAAAAACTTTTGCAAAGGAATACAATTTGGATATAATGAAATAAAATTTAATATATTTATATGCCCATTCTTTCAAACAATATTCTGCTCTATATCACCATAGCGCTCGTTGCAATACTCATTACGCTCGTCATTCGACTTGAAATAAAAATAAATAATCTTCTTGGTGGTACCGACGCAAAAAATATTAAAGAAGGTATGAATCTGTTGCGATCAGAGTTACAAGCAATGCAAGCATTTTCTGAAAAAGCTACTGCCCATTTTTTCAATATTGAAAAACGATTACGAAAAAGTATTCAACATGTCGATACAATTCGCTTCAATCCCTTTAAAGGAACTGGTGCTGGGGGTAATCAAAGTTTCTCTACTTCTTTTTTAAACGAACAAGGAGATGGGGTGGTTATCTCAAGTTTGCACTCCCGCGAGCGAATAAGTATTTTTTCTAAACCAATAAAAGAGTACGGTTCTGAATTTGAGCTCTCCGAAGAAGAAAAAGAGGTTGTTACAAAAGCGAAAATAGCTAAAGAGAGTAAGTAATATAGAAGCCAAAAAAGGCCGACAATAAAGGTCTTCTGTGTTATACTACCTTTTTGTATCCTCACACACTTGTATTATGAGCACGAAAAGTAAAAAAAATAGCTTTACTGCACCAAAAAAGACGATTTCCCCACGACCGCCTATTATTACTGTAATGGGTCATATTGATCATGGTAAATCAAGCCTCCTTGATTACATCCGGAAAACAAATACTACTGCAAAAGAAGCGGGGGGGATCACACAACACATTTCTGCATATGAAGTTGTGCACAGCGCACCAGACAAAACAGAGCACAAAATTACATTTCTCGACACACCAGGACACGAAGCATTTCAAGCACTACGAATGCGTGGTGTAAAAGTTGCAGACATTGCAATTCTCGTCGTATCAGCGGAAGACGGTGTAAAACCACAAACAATCCATGCACTCAGCTGTATAAAAGAAGCTGGTATCCCCTACATCGTAGCAATTAATAAAATAGATTTACCCCACGCAAACATAGATCGTACAAAACAAAGTCTCGCTGAACACGAAATATTTATCGAAGGCTATGGAGGCGACATCCCGGCAATACCAATCTCTTCAAAAACTGGTGAAGGCATACCCGACCTTCTCGACATGATGATTTTGGTTGCCGATCTAGAACAACTTCAAAGTGATCACCATGTGCACGCCGAAGGTATTATTCTTGAAAGTAATCTTGATCCAAAAAAGGGCGTGAGTGCGACACTTATAATCCGTAATGGAAGTATCTCTTCAGGTATGTTTGTTACCGCCGGAGAAAGTATTGCACCCGTGCGTATTATGGAAAATTTTCTTGGAAAAAATATAAAGGAGGCTACATTTTCAAGTCCAATTCGAATTATTGGCTGGGACACACTTCCTCCTGTCGGCGCCCAATTCCACACATTTAAAACACGAAAAGAAGCGGGGGCACATATTCAAGAAGGTATAGAAAAAAAATCTGGCGAGAAAAAAAATTCATCTACTCAAAAATCTGTCACAGAACAAGAACCCGTCATTATTCCCCTCATTCTCCGGGCGGATGCTGGGGGTAGCCTTGAAGCGGTGACCGACAAAATTGCACAATTAAAAAACGATCAGGTGGAATTCATTATCACTCAAAGTGGCGTTGGTTCTGTTTCAGAAAGCGACGTGAAACTTGCTATTAGCAATGGAAATTCAGTGATCGTGGGTTTTCATTGTAAAGCTGATCCCCTTGCAATAAGTCTCGCCGAGCGTTCTGGTGTAAAAATCGAACTCTTTGATATTATCTACAAACTCCTTGAACGACTCGAGCACGTCCTTCTAGAACGTAAACCGAGTGTATCTGTTGAAGAATCTACAGGAAAGGCACGTGTTGCAAAAATATTTAGCGTAACAAAAGACAAACAAGTTATTGGTGGGAAAGTAGAAAGTGGAATCTTAAGTGTTGGCTCATCAGTAAAAATTTTACGGCGCGATGTTGAAATTGGCACAGGAAAAGTACGTGGTCTTCAACGTTTTAAAGAAAAAGCAAGTGAAGTCGAAGAGGGTCTAGAATTTGGAGGACTCGTTGAATCAAAAACAGAGCTTGCAGTGGGCGATCGAATAGAATCAGTGCGTATAGTAGAAAAACAACTTTAAAAAATATGAACATCCGAGAAGAAAAAATACGTGAACAAGTGATGCACCTTGCAGCAGAATTTTTACGCACCGAAGCAAGTCTCGCATCACTTATTACTGTAACAAATGCAACATTCAATGAGCATACAAATAATGCCATCATCTTTTTTACCGTATTCCCAGAAGACAAAGAACGCACGGCACTGGAATTTGCAACTCGAAAATCACGTGATTTTCGAGAATACGTAAAAGAACATATTCGAATTCGTGCAATTCCTTTTTTCACATTTCAAATAGATAAAGGCGAAAAAAATCGCCAACTCATTGATTCTCTTGGACAAGAGAATGTGGTATAAAGAGAAGGTTCTCTAGTTTCGACGTGTGTTATGGCGTAGTGGCGAAGTTGGTTAACGCGGCAGTCTGCAAAACTGCTATGCGCCGGTTCAACTCCGGCCTACGCCTCCAGAATTAGAGATTTCGGTTTTGAAGAAGCCGCAAGGTGGGACGCGCGAAGCGCGTCCCACTGATTTTCCCCCATTTTTCCAAACGAATTCGGAGTCCCACCTTGGGCGGGACGAACTGTTTTTTCGCCAAGAAGCAGGTTCGAGCCAATGTTTCTGCTTTTGTTGATTACGAGATATTTCTTCTTCGAGCGACTTCTTTTCGCTCATCAGTTTTGCTTTTTCAGAACGATAAACTAATTTTTCAATATCCTGTTCTAAATAGCCCTCAAGAAGTCGCTCGAGCTTCACTGTAATATCTTTTATGCGATTTTGATTTTTCTCAACAAAAGCAGAAACAGATTGGGCGGATTCCACTTTGTCTTTTTCAAGTCTTAGGTTCAAATAATCCGCCCAATCTTGTGGCAAAGAAACTTTTTGAAGAAGTGACGAAATTTGTTCGTCCAGCGACTCTTGGCGAATACAGGGTTCAGGACATTTCAAAGTTTTAGATTTCTTGGTGCAGTGGTAGTAAGTATAGAAATGTTGCGTACCATTTAGCTGGGTCTTCACCCTGTATTCGCCAGTGATTTGCATACCACATGAAGCGCAACTCAAGAGTCCACAATATGCTTGCGGTTCATTTTTCAACTTGTGTCGCGGACGACTTTTTTGTTTCAGCACTTCTTGCACCCTATCAAAAAGTTTCTTTGCCACTATTGGCTCGTACTTGCCTTCGTAAATTTCTTTGTTGTATCTAAAATGTCCGTAGTAAAACGGATTGGAGAGGATAAAAGTGGCTCGCGAGATGTGGATTCTCTTTCCGCTTCTTGAAACAAGGCGGTTTACTTCAAAATACATTCCGATTTTTTCCAATGTTTGATTGCCCTCGGCATACATCTCAAATGCGTGGCGAATAATCGGCGCAAACTTTTTATCCACAACGACAGTTTTTGTGCGTGAGTCATTAATATATCCCACAGGAGCAAGTGACGGATATTCGCCACGCCTTACTTTCTGTCGCAAGCCGCGCTTGGTATTTTCGGAAAGAGAATCCACATAGTATTTGCTTTGCCCGAAGGCGATGGAGAGCATAAATTTACCTTGTGGTGTAGCTTCAAACCAAAACTGGATAAATTTCAAAAACTGGAGTTTCTTTTCGTCCACAAGGTAAATTATGCGTCCTCCATCGATAGAATTACGCGCAAGTCTATCCGGATGCCAAGCGAGAATGCCGTTTGCGATTCCTTTTTCAATCTGCTCAATCATATCGTTGAAAATGGGACGCCCCGGAACTTTGGCAGATTGTTTTTCCACAAATTCGCAAACGATTTCGATATTCTCTCGCTTTGCAAAATCACGAAGCTCTTGAAGTTGCGCTTCAATACTCAAAACTTGCTTGTCCTCCACATCAGTGGACTTGCGCGCATACAGAAAGAATTTTTGTGATGAGATATTTTCCATATTGGTATTATAGCAAAAATTCTTTCTTTCGGGCAAAGCAAATACAGGAAAAATTGCATTGGATTTCGAACCTGCTTCTTGGCGAAAAAACAGTTCGTCCTGCCGAAGGCGGGAACCCGAATTCGATTGGAAAAATGGGGGGAAATCAGTGGGACGCACTTCGCGCGTCCCACCTTGCGGCTTCTTCAAAACCGAAATCTCTAATTCTGGAGTGTTTATACGATACTGCTCGAACCTACTTTATCAAAAATTCTTGAAGAACGAAAGCCTCGCCACCCGCCGAGTACGGCGGACACCAAAGAAAAAATGTTCCCTGCTTTTCAGATTTGCGCGCGACCAATTTTTTCTGAAAAAGGAAAGGACATTTTTTCTTTGGTGTTCTGCCCTCCAAGTATTCGGGCAGGTGGCAGGGCTTCAATTCGGACTCGGTTTTGCGAAAACAATTTTCTGGGGAAAAGGATTTCGCAAAACCTCGGCTCTGATTTCCCGCCCGCAGGAGGGGTCTGGGGAGGAATGCGGGAGGGATTCCAATTTCGGATTTTGAATTGCGTGGGGCTACAAATTATGATATTATAAAATCACTATGAACAAAATAACCATGGGCGCTGTCGTTATCTTGGCGGTAATCGGCTATGTTGTTTATCAACAGTCGCCAAAACAACCGCAAACTTTAGAAAAAATTACTATCGCGCAAGCGTTTGAAGTTTTTCTGTATGCGCCACTGTATGTTGCGCAGGAGCAGGGCTTTTTCAAGGATGAAGGACTTGAAGTAAATATAACAACCGCAGGTGGGGATGAAAAAGCGTTTGCAGCACTTTTGAGCGGCGACGCTCAATTCGCCATAGGCGATCCGACATTCGTTGCGATTGCCGGCGAGAAGGGACAGCCCGGAAAAGTTGTCGCCGCTGTGCTTCGGGGTGTTCCATTTTGGGGTGTCGCAAAGAAATCAAGCATTGGGACTATTGTAAATCCTTCGGGTTTGAACGGATATAGTGTTGCAACTTTCCCCACACCTTCAACCGCTTATGTATTGCAGAAGAAAATGTTCCAAGCGGCGAATATAAAACCGAATATCAAAGAAACGGCGTTTGGCTCCTTGCTTGTGGCTCTTGATACTGGCGCGGTGGATATTGCTTTAGAATTAGAGCCGAATGTTTCAACCGCAGTAAAAAACGGTAACCATGTTGTCTACTCGCTGAATGACTATTACCCCGAGTTTGCAATTACAGGAATGACAGCACTTCCAAGTTATGTTGAAAAAAATCCCGAGACAACGCAAAAAGCCGTAAACGCTCTCCAAAAAGCGATGGTGTACATTCGTCAACATCCAAACGAAGTTGCTGGTTTTCTTATCACTAAATTCCCTGATGTACCGAAAGATATAGCGGAAAACGCTGTACAAAACATGATAAGGGCGGGCGTGTTTCCGAATGATACAGTTATCACCAAGGTCGGTTGGGATGCCGCCATTCAAGCGCGTTTGGATGTTGGCGATTTGAAAGCTGCCGCGCCTTATGAAAACTATGTCATTACCAACTTCTCGGAGCGAGCAAAATAACATTGCTTCAATAAAAATCGAAAATGTTTCAAAACAATTTCCCGTCAACGGCGGGGAATTGTCGGTGTTAGATAATATTTCGCTCGATGTAAAATCCGGCGAGATTCTTGCTATTGTCGGCAGAAGCGGTTCTGGGAAATCAACACTTCTTAACATCATCAGCGGTCTTGAAAAGGCAACGACTGGACAAGTTTCGGTGCATGGTTCTGTGGGATATGTTCCACAAAAAGATTTGCTTCTCCCTTGGCGTACCGTAGTCGGAAATATTTTGCTTCCCGCTGAAATTAAAAAAGCCAATCTCAAAACTTCCGTTATTAAGGCGAGAGATTTATTGAGAAAAAATGGACTTGGAGATTTCGAAAAATCTTACCCGTCAGAAATTTCTGGCGGCATGAGGCAAAAAGTTTCTCTCATCCGAACTCTGCTTCAAGATTCGGACATTGTACTTTTTGATGAACCATTTTCGGCAATAGATTTTGACGCTCGTTTACAATTAGTCAAAGAAGTCCGCTCTTATATCGTATCCGCTCAAAAAGTTGGTGTTTTTGTTACTCACAACTTTGAAGAGGCAATCGCGGTATCAGACAAAATTGTTGTGTTCAGCGAAAGACCAGCGAAAATCATCTATCAAACAGAAATAAATATCCCCGATGAATACCGCGATCCGATCAATGTTCGCAAGAGCAAAGATTTTCAAGAACTTTTTGAGCGGATTTGGAAATTGATAAGCAAACAAATATGAAAAAGTTTTTATATAAAATTTCACCCCTTTTGCTTTTTGTTGCCATACTTGTAGTTTGGCAAGTGTTTGCTTCTCAATTTCCACGATTCAATTTTCTTTTCGGTTCGCCGTCAGAAATTTTTGCTTCCTTTGTCCGAAACACCGTGAGCGGACGTCTTCTCAGTGACTTTGTAATAACAGGTTTTGAAGCACTTACTGGCTTCGTTTTCGGCGTTATTTTCGGAACGTTAGCAGGGTTTGTTCTTTGGTATTCGCCACTCGTAGCGCGCATTTTCAGGCCATACATCGTGATTTTAGGTGCAATTCCAGTCTTTGCTTTTGCGCCTATGGTTATCGTTTGGTTCGGTATCGGTTTGAGTATGAAAATCGCTATGGCGACACTCGGTACATTCCTTATCGCACTTACACAGGCATATGAGGGCGCAAAAAGCGTTGATGTTGAGGAATTTCGCCTTTTGAAAATTTTTGGCGCAACGCGTTTCCAAATTTTTCAAAAAGTGATTTTTCCATCTTCTCTTTCGTGGGTTCTTGCGTCAATGAAACTCAATGTTGGTTTCGCGCTCCTCGGCGCGTTTATAGGTGAGTTTATTTCCTCAAATCAAGGACTCGGACATTTTATGATACGCGCCGGTTCGCTATATGATATTCCATCGGTATTTGCGGGAGGCGTATACCTAGTTTTGCTCGCTTTGTTGTTCAACCTCATTGTCGTTTTTGTGGAAAAGAACAAAATGAAAATCATTGAGATCTTTTCTGTTAGTAGAGAGACAAAGCGAGCCTTAAAGGATTAGCCCCACGCAATTCAAAATCCGAAATTGGAATCCCTCCCGCATTCCTCCCCAGA
>Ga0163148_10003973_pt1 | contig 15824 bp, 12 predicted proteins | sample OliLakLV19MP7P2_FD_148606 | JGI IMG/M metagenome (GOLD analysis project Ga0163148, IMG submission 148606) | Freshwater microbial mat bacterial communities from Lake Vanda, McMurdo Dry Valleys, Antarctica- Oligotrophic Lake LV.19.MP7.P2 | ecosystem: Environmental > Aquatic > Freshwater > Lake >...
AGAGCGGGTCGGGCACTTCGATTCCCCCGTAGCGGCATTGCCAGACCAGCGGGGCGTACGCGTCTCGCATCTCGCGAAACGGCTCGTGGTCTGGATCGAAGTACTCGGGATGTCGCAGGACTTTGGGACGACCAGCCGAATCCATCTCATCGCCGCCGCCATCGCCGTAGCAGAAGAACGCGGCGGAGCGTCCTTCAAGGTGGTTGACGCTGAGCTCGGCCCACGCGGGAGTGTGTTCGAGCGCCATCGCCTTCTCCGGATCCTTGTGGTCAATAAGCTCCTCGCGCGGGTTCCCTCCGTTCATGCACACGAGGCGATCAAACAGGAGCTTGAGGTTGCTCGTCGGTCCATACCAGTTGACCGGACCGATGATCGCCCATGCGTCGGCCAGGTCCAGTCGAGCGTACAGGTCCAGGTCCCACAGGAGATCAGGCTCCTTCTGGTTGCCCTTCTCGTAGCAGTTGCAGGGCCAGCAGCAGAGCGCCATGCTGGTGGAAACACACGCGTTGCAGCTCTGTATCTGCGCACGCGCATACACATTCCCGAGGTCCTCGACGTCGATCTCCCACTCCTGAGGGAGCCGATCCGCCATGCGCAGCATCAGGGCCCGCGCCTTGGAATCGACGCCGGGACAGTTGTACTGCCGACGATTCGAACCTGAGATGACCAGCACGCGGACCGGTCGCTGAGTATGTGGAAGACGACCGTTGGCGCTGTTGGGGTTCATGGTGTTGCTCCGGCCAGCGCCCCACCGCACGACGATCCGCACCCGGCCGTGCAGCCGAAGCAGTGCTCGCCGGTGGCGATCAAGCGGGTCCGCATCGCGGCCAGCGCGCCCGGCGCGAGCAGGTCGCGGATGTGCCGCGTTGAGTAAGCGGAGTCCGCGTTCACGCCCATCTTGAGGGCGTAGTTGAAGTCGCAGTCGTGCAGCGTGCCGTCGTGGCTCACGTGGACTTGGTGGCGGCACATGAGCGGCTCGACGGTCGCGGGGTTGAAGGCGTCCATGAGCTTCTGCCTGTAGGCCCCGCCTTGGCCACTTCGGTCGAGGTCGTGCTGGAAGCGGCCGATGGGCATGTTCGTGATCGTGTAGAGCCGCGTGAAGCGCAGGCCCAACTGGCGGTCCAGCTCGCGGCGGTAGTCGGCCTCGAGCGCGCCCTGCGGCGGCGGGAGCGACGGGCCGCCGGGGTTGTAGACCAAGTCCAGCGGCAGGCCGGGTTCGATGCCGTAGCCGACGGCGTTGAGCCGCTTGATGACCTCGACGCTTTCGACATAGACGTGCTTGCCGCGCTGCTTGTCCACGTTCACTTGGAGATAGCACGGGAGCGACGCGACCAGATGGACGCGCTGCGCGGCGAAGAACTCGGGCAGGTCTTCGTAGCCCTTCTCCAACGCGATTGTCAGGTTGGTGCGGACGATTGTCTCGTGGCCTTGGACCTTCGCCGCGGCCACGAAGCGACGGAAGTCGGGGTTCATCTCGGGCGCGCCGCCGGTGATGTCAATGGTCTCTGCGCCAGCGAACCGGGCAGCCTCTAACACCATCGCCATCGTCTCCCAGTTCATCTCCTCGGTCCGCTTGGGGCCGCTCTCGACGTGGCAATGATGGCAGGCGAGGTTGCACCGCAGGCCGACGTTTACTTGGAACGTGCGGATGTCAGATGCCCGCAGCGGATGCCCCGTCGCGGACTCGACGGCGCGGTCGAAGGCGTTGGAATCCCACGCGCGCCGGCCATTGAGCGTCAGCATGATTGGGTCGCCGTTCGGCTGCGCGTCGGAGGCGCAACGCGAGGATGGTTGCGAGCTTGAGTCAGAATTGAGGGCACCGGGAACGAGCATCAAGAGGAACTCCAGACGTGATTACTGGCCTATCGCTGCGGTGAGGGCTGGGGCATGCGTCAGAAGGTAGTAAAGGCCCGCGCCGAGCACGCCGCCCAAGGGGAGCGTGGTGAGCCAGGTGGTGCTGATCTTTCCGACGGTCGCCCACTGCGGCTTGCCGCCCGCGACGCCGATGCCGAAGATGGACCCGACCGAGACGTGGGTGGTCGAGACGGGCACGCCGATGCGGGAAGCGCCGATGACCAGGAGGGCCGTGACGAGGTTTCCTGTGAGGCCTTGGCCCGGGTTGAGCGAAGTGATGCCTTTGCTCATGGTCTCGGCGACCTTGCGGGCCTGGATCACGCCGCCGATGGCCATCGCCGCGGCGACGATCGCAAGTTTCCAGCCGCCGATTGCGCCCCCAACCATGAGCAGGGCCGCGATCTTGGGCGTGTCGTTGACGGCGCGGGCGAAGCAGACCGCGCCGGCGCTGGCGTAGTGCACGGTGTCCACCACCGTGTGGGCGTCGACCCCGATGACGCGGCCCGCGTAACGCTCCACGCACTCGGGCGCCTCACCTACCGTCACGCTCAAGCGGCCCGCCGATGACCCATACGCGGCAAGCGAGCTGGGAACGGCGCGGCCATCAATCGACAACGCGACCGACGCGAGCAAAGGCACGGGCGTCCGCTCCGGCCCAATGCACACGCAGGTCTGGCGTGTCACGCCCATCGCGATCCTGAGCCTGCGGAGAGCAAGATAGGACCCGGCCGCGAGCACGATGGCCAGCACCGGGCTGACCAGGAGTGGCAGGAAGAAGCTTGACCAGAGCTTGGCGAACGGGATCGCGGCGACACTCCCGCCGCTGACTACCAGCGCGATGCCCGTCAGCGCGCCCGTGAGGGCGTGCGTGGTCGAGGTGGGCATGCCCAGGACCGTGGCGAGCAGGACCGTCGCAGCCCCGGCCGCTCCAACCGAGACCAGGAGCGCCGAACTGCTGGCGACCTCCGCCGGCACGAGCCCGTTGCCGGTGAACTGTGTGGCCAGCGATGCCGCGAGCACGATGGAGACGAGGCTCCCGGCAATGGTCGTCGCGGTCGCCCACAGGCGGGCACGATTGAACGTGGCCGCGCCGCTCCCGTAGAGCGTCGCGACACCTTTGAAGTTGTCGTTGGCCCCGTTGCTGTAAGCCAGCCAGAGCACTGCGATGATGAGAGCGAACGTCATGGAGTTTCCGGTGCAAGACGGCAAGGCATGCCGGCGCACGCGCACTCGCGTCGATGATGACGCAGTTCAACAGCACGAGCCATCGGTGCAGCACGCATCGCCGTCGGAGGCGATGGTCTCGCGGTACTCCAGCCCCTTGGTCTGCCGCGGATCGCGGAGCGATTGCTTGTGGCACGCAAACGGCCTGGCTTCGGTCGCCGTGATCGGTGTGCGGGGTTCGATTCCCACGACCTGCCCGACGTACGGCCCACGCTCGTTGGTCATGATCTGGAATGTCTTGTCGCACACGGCCATCCGTTCGCCGCGCACCAGCGTGTGCCCGTCATCGTCGATCACCTTCTTCCACGGCCCCTTGTACATGACTGCCTGGTTGTGCTCGAAACATGGGCCCTGTTTGCCTTTGTACGCACGCACGGTCATCGAGCGGAACTCGATGCCTTCGATCACCTGCCACGGCTCGGCGGCCCGCTCCAGGATCTCGACGCCGAAGAACCCGGCCTTCTCGAAACGTTCGAGGAACTCGTCCTCGCGGAACGCTCCCGAGATGCAGCCGCTCCACAGGTGCGGATCGCTGCGCATGGACTCCGGCGGCGTCTCATCGCAGACGATGTCGGAGATCACGGCCCGCCCTCCCTTCTTGAGCACGCGGAAGATCTCGTCGAAGAGTTGCCCCTTCTCCGCCGTGCCCACGAGGTTGAGCACGCAGTTGGAGACGACAACGTCGGCAAACTCGCTGGCCACCGCTGGCGCCTCGGCGCGGAGGCGGCGCTTCTCGGCTTCGAGCGCGTCGGCGGCTTCGAGCGTCGTGACCGGGTGCTCGGCCAGCCACGCGGCCAGGGCGTCGAGGTCGAGCCCCATGTCCTGGATGCGGGCCTTGACGAAGCGCGTGTTCGCCCAGCCGATCCTGCCGGCCATCTCGTCTTGATACTTGCGGGCCAGCGCCAGCATCGGGTCGTTGAAGTCCACGCCGACGATCTGGCCGCGCGGCCCGACCTTCTTCGAGATCATGAAGCAGACCTTGCCTCCGCCCGAGCCGAGATCGACGACGGTCTCGCCCTCGCCCACGTACCTGCTCGGGTCGCCACAGCCGTAATCCTTCTCGATGACCTCCTGCGGCAGCATCGCCAGCAGGGCCTTGTCGTAGTTGATGGTCGGGCAGCACAGGGCGGGCTCGGCGGCGCGTGAAGCGTCGGCGTAGCGGCCGAGCACAGCGGATTCGATGGCATCGGTGCCGTGGCCCGCGCTGCTTGCTTTGCTGTTCAGGGAAGCGTTAGTCATTCGTCGTTTGCTCCGAATCGCGGTCGGTTCAGTGGCTTCGCCGTAGGTCGATCCGTTAGGCGCGGCTGATGCCTGTCCGCACGCGCGGGCTTGCTCTACGGGAATAGGCTAGGGGTCGTCGCTATTCCCTGCTCGACGGACAGGCCGTCGAGCCGCCACCCTCCGAGTGCCATTCTCGGCGGGGCGTGTGCGTTATGGTGAGCCAGACCCGTCGAACGTCTCGGGAGCCTTCATGCGGATTGCGATCATCGGCGGCAGCGGATTGGAAGACCGGCTCTCGGCCAGCGGGCTCTTGAAGTCAACCGGGACAATTGAGGTTGTGACCCCGTTTGGCTCGCCGAGCGCGCCGATCGCAGTCGGCCAACTTGCGGGTACCGACGTTCAGCTCGCGATCCTCAAACGTCACGGGAATGGCCACACGATCCCGCCGCACATGGTGCCGTACCGGGCCAACATCTTTGCGCTCAAGAATCTGGGGGTGACACACATCATCGCGACCGGCGCGGTTGGCTCGCTGCGCGAGGAGATCCGGCCCGGCGACGTGCTGCTCGTGGACCAGTTCATAGACCGGACGACGGGGGCTGGCACACGCGGGCTGAACCGTACGTTCTTCGACCACGCCGCCGTCCACGTCGAATTCGCCGACCCGTGCTGCCCGGTGATGCGAGGCTGGCTCCAGGCCGCCGCGCCGCGCGTCAGCGAAAGGGGCATCGAGGTGTACCCCGACGGCACCTACATCTCCATCGACGGCCCGGCATTCTCGACGCGGGCCGAAAGCGAGATGCACCGGGCGCTTGGGGCCGATGTCGTCGGCATGACCGCCCTCCCCGAGGCCCGCCTGGCGCGCGAGGCCGAGATTGCGTACGCCCTCGTCGCGCTGCCCACCGACTACGACTGCTGGAAACAGAGGACTCCAAAGCCGGGTCAGCCCCCCGAATCGCTCCTCATGGAGATCATCGGCAACCTCCACAAGAGCGCCGATGCCGCCGCCCTGCTCATCGAGTCCGCACTGCGCGACGTGTCGATGCTCCGCGACCATAAGAGCCCAGCCCACGACGCTCTGAAACTCGGCATCTGGACCAAGAAGGACTTCATCCCCGAGGCCGAGGTGGAGCGATTACGCCCCATCTGGGGCCGGTGTTTTGACATGCGGTAGGGCGAATGCCTGTCACGAGCGAAGTGCGCTCGGGGTCCCCTCATACTCCCCGTGATACATCACCCGCAGGCAGTTGTTGAACAGGTTCAGGCAGTTGATGTTCCCGATGAGGAACGTGATCTCCACGAGTTCCGCGTCGGTGAAGACGCACTTGAGGCGTGTGAAAAGTTCGTCGCTGACGCGGTTGGAGTCGGCCATTGCGGCCCGTGTGTATTCGAGCGAGAGGCGCTGGCGATCGGTCTGCCGCTGCGGCTCATCGAGCAGGCGGAGCGGGTCGTCGCCGATGCCCATCATGCGGGCGATCAACTCATGCACGCCCGTGCAGAACTGGCAGGCGTTGGACCTTGAGGCTTCGAGGATGACCAGTTCCTTGAGGTCGCGCTCGACGATCCCGCCGGGATAAAAGCCCTCGCCGAGTTTGGAGAAGCCCGCGAGCAGCTCGGGGCGGAGGCTCATGGCCTGGAGCATCTCGCCGGGCCGCTTGCCGGCCTTTATCGCCGCCACGCTCTCGGCGAAGCACGGGTCGTCCTTGACGATCTCAAAGGCACGCTGGATGTCGGCGTCGGTGACGGTGACTCGCATGTCGAGCTCCAGGTTGATCGGTTCAACTGACGGGCGGTCGCCATTCCGCCGCTACTTGCCGGTGCGGGTGCCGTTCAGCGCCGTGCGGATCTCCGCCGCGTCGGGCACGCCGTTCGGGTAGATGCGGCAGCCCATCGCGGGCGTGGAAGGTGCGGGCATGCCGAACAGGTCGTGCCCATCGACGAGGATCGTCGGTGTGGGCCAGCCGCGGCGCGGGTCGGACTCGGGAAGAGACTCTTGGTTCACATCGGCGAACGTGGACCCGAGGCCCGCCCCCGCACCCTCCAGCGCGGCCCGAAGGTTCTCGCGCATCGCTGGTGTGTTCGGGCAGCCGGGGAAGCCGAGCAGTTCGATCTTCATGAGTGCTCCGCCGGACGAATGGACAACAGCCGAGGAGGCACACGCGCCCAGCGTGAGTACGCCGAGCAGCAGCACACACCGGACGATATTGACCACCGACATCGTCATGGCTTGGCCTTCACGGTCACGACGACTTCCCCGGTCCAGTCCGCCGGCAACAGGCACACGCCCGCATCGCTGCACGACTGGAACTTGGCCAGCACGCGGAGCGGGATGGTCGTGCCGGGCATCGCGTCCTTGGGCACGCGAACGCTCGCGGTGATGCGGGCCGTGCCGCCGTAGACGCTGATCGCATCGTTGCCCAGCCCCTCGGCCTTGAGGGTCGAGGGTTTCGGGTACGTGATGTCCGAGACTTCGAGCGCCGTCGCATTCGCGGTGCCGGGCGGGGCCGCCGATCGCACGTCGATGACCGTCGCCACGAGGAAGTCGGCCGAGGCAGGGTTGGCGTTGATGTGCCAGCCATCGTCGATCCGCAGTGCCACCGTCACGGTGACGGTCTCGCCGGGCGAGGCCGACGAAGGCTCAACACTCACCGCGGCCTTCACGTGGGCCGAGGAGTCGGTGACGGCGTTGGCACCAGTGGCAGCGCCGGGAGTCACGGATGGGGATGGGGGGGCCGGAGCGTTGATGTTGATCGCCGGGGCACCGCCCGAAAGAGCAGCGCCGGGAGCGGTCGCGAGAAGCCGCTCCAGCGCGTGCACCATGTGGACGCTCCCGCGCGGCGACTGCGCCATCGAGCCGGAGAACGCTTTGAGCAACTCGTCGGCCTTCGTGCGGTACGCGGCCCCCGCTCCGCCGCCGGTCGAGGCGGCCAGCGTGAGCAGGTTGTGGGCCATCACGCTGTTGCCGCCGGGTGTCGCGTTGTCGCCGATGTCCTTGCCGCGCGCGATCAGGTCGGGCTGGGGTGTGGCGAAGAAGTACCCGCCGCCTCCGCCGCCGTTCTTGTCCCAGAAGAGTTCGTCCGCCTTGGCCGCGAGCGACTTAGCGGCATCGAGCCACTTTGCCTTCGCCGCCGCATCGGTCTCGACGCGGTGCAGGGCCAGCAGCCCCCGCATCACGAAGGCGTAATCCTCCAGGAATCCCTCCTGCGGCACAGCCTCGGCACCCTTCGCATCGGCGGCGAGCCGCACCGAGCGGAGCAGCCGTCCGTCGGGCGTCCGCATCTTCTCCAGCACGAACGTCGCCGCCTTCACCGCCGCAGCGCGGTACGCATCATCCTTGAGCACCTCGGCCCCGCGCGCGTAGGCGTCGATCATCATCCCGTTCCACGCCGCGATTGCCTTGTCGTCAAGGCGTGGGAGTTTGCGACCCTTCCGCACCGCCGCGAGCTTGGCCAACATCGCGTTGATCTCTGGCGTGTTCGCCTCGCCGCGTGCCTTCCGCACCAACGTTCCGCCCTCGGGGTGCTTGTGCCCGGCGAATATCGGGACATCGGCGAGCTCGAACGCGGCGAGGAATACCGCCGCGTCCTTGGGGGGGTCACCCAGCACGCTGGTGATCTGCTCGCGTGTCCATGTGTAGTACGCGCCCTCGACCGCGTCGGTCTCGGCGTCCAGGGCCGAGTAGAACTGCCCGTTGGGCCCCGTGAAAACTTCGCCCACGAAGCGGAAGATGCCGCGGGCGGTGTCGGCATCGCGCGCGTCGCCGGTCGCGGCGAACGCATCCAGATACGCGACCGCGAGCGACGCCTGGTTGTAGAGCATCTTCTCAAAGTGCGGCACCTTCCACTGCCCATCGGTCGCGTAGCGGTGGAACCCGCCGCCCACATGGTCGTGGATGCCGCCCGCCGCCATCGTGTCGAGCGTCGTGGTCACCATCGCGAGCGTGGCGGCGTCCGCATCGCCCTTTGCGACCCGGCGCGCGTAAACGTCCAGCAGGAACGAGAAGTAGAAGTCATTGGGGAACTTGGGAGCGAGCCCGAATCCGCCATTGGTCGGGTCGTAGCCCGCGGCGATCTGCTCCACCGTCTTGTCCACCAGCGCCGCATCGAGCGCGGCCTTGGGAATGGCAGACAGCCGCTCGCCCAGGACGTTCTTGATCGCGTCGGCCACGCGCCCGGACACCTCGTTGAGCTTGGGACGCTGGTTCTTCCACGCATCGCCCAACTGCGTCACGAGCGTGCCGAACCCGGGCCGCCCGTTTTGGTCTGTCGCCCCGAAGTACGTCCCCGCGAAGAACGGCTTGAGGTCCGGCGTCAAAAACAAACTGTTCGGCCACCCGCCGCTCTGCGTCATGAACTGCGTCGCAGTCATGTAGATCTCGTCGAGGTCGGGCCGCTCCTCGCGGTCCACCTTGATACACACGAACCGCTCGTTCATCAGCGCGGCGATGGCCTCGTTCTCGAACACCTCGCGCTCCATGACATGGCACCAATAGCACGTCGAGTAGCCCACTGACAGGAAGATCGGCTTGTCTTCCTTCTTCGCCCGCTCCAGCGCCTCCGGCCCCCACGGGAACCAGTCCACCGGGTTGTGCGCGTGCTGGAGGAGGTAGGGGCTGGTGGCGTTTTCCAGGCGGTTGGTGTGCATGGCCTGTTCCTGATCGGCGGTCTTTGGCGGCGCGGTGGTAGCGTGCGCGGGGGGCGGCTCCGCCTGGTTCCCGCACGCGGGCAGGGCGCACAGCATCACCGCGATCATCGAGGGGGGCACGGCGTTTGCACCGCACAAGCGCGGACGCTGAGCGCGAGGAGTGTCCATGTCCAAGGGTAACAGGTAGGTGGCCACGCCTATTCCCCGCCCGGGACAGCTGGTTACCCACAAACACAGCGGCCCCAGCCGGAGCCTCGGCCGCCTTGGTTGGAATGGACTGGACCCCTACGCCGAGCTGCGCAGCGATCAGGCGGCAATCGTCGCCTGCGCCTGCTCGCTCCACGGCCCGCGCTCGCCGTCGGGGGGTGATGCCGACCTTGTTCCAGATCTCGACGCCCAGCACGGCCGCGGCTTCGCCTTGCGGGTGGGCGTGGCGGAATCCACCAAGCGGCGGGTCTGCTGGAGGCGGTTGCCGCACTCGATGGAACAGACGGGCGCGGTGGTGGGCGGCCCGATGGTCCGGGGCTCTGCGCGACGGTGATGCCCAGTGAGGCCTTCTCGGCATCGCTGACCAGGGCGGAAGCCTGCAAGCGACGCACGAGGGGCCGGATCGCGGCGACGTACGCGACGGGGGCCTCATCCTTGGTCTGTTTGGCGGCGCGGGCGGCGTTGACGGCGGCGGCGAGGTTGGCGTTGGTGTAGGTGACGAAGTGGACTGTCACGCGTGAAAGTTCGCATCGGGACCGGGGATGTAATCAACTATGTTCTTCTACCTTTACTGCTGGATTCGGCGGCTCGCTCAGGACAAAGCCCATCCGCTACCCGAGAGCCGTCGATCGGGGCGCGGGGGGCACTGCGAGCCAGATCGGCGAGCGCGCGAGGCGCCTTGACGCGAATCCCAAGGCACCGGAAACACGCGGCCAACTACGCCTTGCGCTGCGGGTTCCAATCGTGCTTTTCGCCGCGTGCATTCTTGCACCAAGCGTAGAGGGTGTCACACACGATCATTCCGTGGGCCAGTTGCTCGGGGTCGTCGGCGAAGTTGCGACAAGCCGATCAAGATCGCGTAGACGCCGGGGCATTGCGGCGCGAGGCCGTGGGTGTCAGTATCGGCCCAGCGGATGATGGCTGCCATTTCCGCGAGCGGGGGGTCGGGCAGCGCGTGCTTCTTCATGATCGCGTTGAAGGAGCAGAGCGGCCCCTCGTGCGTGAGTTCGACGCCCTCGATGTCGTAGGGAATCGCGCCGGACGTCTGCGCGAAGGCGGCGACCTCATCGGCTGGCAAGTAGATGAACTGCGCCTCTTTGTCCACGAACCGCTTGATGAGCCAAGGGCAGGCGATGCGGTCGATCTTGGGGCGGCGGCGCGTGACCCAGAACATGATGGCCTCCGCTCGTGCGTGCGTTCATGGCTACTTCTTGGCGACAGCGGCCTGCGCATGCAGCGCCGACTTCACGCCCCGCGCCAACTCTTCGGCGCGCCCCTTGCCCCAGTAGTGGAGGAAGATGCTCGCGGGGGTCTCCCCTTCCATGTGGTTGTGTATGGTCACGACGTTGATCCCGGCTTTCCGCAGGGCGCCGAGCACCGGCTGCAACTCTCCGGGGAACGTCACGAAGTCGCCCGCGACGGCGGCGCTGTCGTCGGTGCCGCAGAACCCGGCCCAGGTGTTCACGCCCATCTCCTTGCCGATCTCGCAGCCCCACGACGTCGCCACGGTGCGGCCGATGGTGGCCTTGTACATGCCATCCTTCGCCGCGCCCTTCGTCTTGCCATCGGCGAAGAACACGGCGTCGAGTTTCGCTGCGGTGATGGCATTGGCGGTCGGGATCTCGGGACCGCCGAAGCCCGCCACGGCCTTGGGATCAGGATTCGCCGCCCGGACTGCCCTCCGTGCATCCAACGCGGCCTTGAAGCCCTTTGCCAAATCTTCCGCCTTGCCCTCTCCGCCGAAGTGCATGAAGTAGACCCTCGGCTCGTCGTAGAGGAAGTGGTTGTGCAGCGCGGTCACGGTGCAGCCGTGTGCGAAGAAGGCATCCATCACGGGAGCAACCTCGTCTTGGAAGACGACCAAGTCGCCCGCGAGCATCGCGGGCGCCTTGTCACCGAGACGGAACGCCGCCCACGACGTGAAGCCCATGAACGGCTCCATCTTCCGCCCTTCCACGGTGATGGGCACATCCGTTCTTGGCTGCGTGACCTTGAACACCGGCGCTCCGGGTTCCTGGTCGAACATGGTCCCTTTCAACCCCGTGATGGCCTCGATCGCGGCGGTGTCGAGCGCGGCCGCGGCCTGCCCGCCCCACGCCGTGGGAGTAACGAAGGAGGTCCGTGCATCGGCCTTGGTCCACAGGCCGACCCCGCCCTCGCCCGCGATCGTCGCGTCGGTCGCTTCGACGGAGGTGTGCCCGTCGAGCGTGCAACTGATGCGGTCTCCGATGTGCGAGACCTCGAGGCTGTGCCACATACCCGTCGAGTGCTTGGCATCCACGCTGGCGAGTTGCTTCCGCGATCCGTCCTTCACGACGTAGAGCCGGAAGTTGTCCTCCAAGGGGTTGGCGCGGCAGACGTAGTAGTTGTCCGCATCCTGCACGCGCCAGGCCGTCCCGCCCCCCTGATCGTCCCTCCCCGCGTCGGCCCGGAAGTGGACCGTGAACGTTCCATCCTTGAACCGCCGGGCATCGCTCAGGTAAAGGTTGAACGCGGAGCCGGACGAGTGGTTGGTCGCGGTGAGCGCGATCACCTCGCCGCCGCCGGGCGCAATCTTGTCCTCGCGCTTTGCCCAAGTGGCCAGGGGCACGCCCCCCCGGTCGTCGCGGCACGCCACGACTCGCCGGGGCGCGCGGAAGTCTGTCCCGCCCCAAAGAGACCCAGCGAGACGCTCTCGCGCGAGGCCGCGCACCCGACCATCGAGGCGAGCACGGCAGCGGCGGCGAGGACGGCGATTGCGCTCGCGTTCATGAAGACATGGTAGGCGAAGGCGGAGCGCCAACCACGCGGGCCTCGGTCCGTCCTACGCCGCGACCGTGCCGTCAAGGCCATCACGGGCCGCCAGTGAGCGCCGCGTGCTCCGGTGATGACGATTGCTCTCGCGTCGCACGGTTTTTACGGAATAGGTCGCACGCCTCGCCTGTTCCCTCTTGCACACGGCGGCAGACCGGCCGCCTCCCATCCCGCCTTGCCCGATGCCGCGCCGCAGTGTGCGATGCGGCGGGCGGGCAGAACCACGGTGAACGCGTTCCCGCGTGTCGCCGCCCGGAGCATCCGAATGAAGACCCGAATCGCTCGTTTCGTCGCCCCCGCACTCGCCGCTCTCACGCTCACCGCCGCCAGCGTCGCCTTCGCTCAGTCGGGTACCGCACCCAGCGGCACGCCCGCGCCCGCCAAACAGCCCGGCTCGGGCAGCAAGCCCAGCGGGGTCCAGGCCGCCGCCGAGGCCCCCAAGGTGATCGCCCTGCAGTTCTACGCCGACTGGTGCCCGGGGTGCAAGGCCCTCCAGCCCAAGCTCGACGAAGCCATGAAGGACGCGGCGGGGCAGCCCTGCCTGACGGTCAAGCTCGACCAGACCGACAAGAACTCCCACCAGGCCGAGTACATGCTCGCTGCGCTGGGCCTGGGCGACCTCTGGAAGGAGCACGCGGGCAAGACCGGGTACGTCCTGCTCGTGGACACCAAGACCAAGAAGGTCGTGGCCACGATCGATTCCAAGCAGGAGGTCAAGCAGATCAAGTCCACGCTCATGGCCGCGCTCAAGGGATGAGTGGACAAGCGGCGGACCCTCTTTGCCTCGTGCGTGTGCGCCTCCGGTTGATCCACGATTGCTCAATGCGGACGTGTTCTCCCACTCCGGCTGCGCGCGGCCCTCGCACATGCGGGGTTCGCGCGCTGCGCGGCGGTGTTACGATGTGGTTCCGCGACGCAGCGGCGACGACGTTGAATGCGGTTCTCGGAAGGACCCATGACCTACCGCCCAATTGCCAGCTACGGCGTCATCGGCGACATGCACACGGCCGCGCTGGTGGGGCTCGACGGCTCGATCGATTGGCTATGCCTGCCCCGGTTCGATTCCCCCAGCGTCTTCGCGAAAATTCTTGACGACGAGAAGGGCGGTTCGTTCTCGATCGCGCCCGTTGACGGACGGGCGACCGCCCACCAGTACTACTGGCCCGACACGAACGTCCTGGTCACGCGGTTTCTGTCCGAGGCTGGCGCCGTTGAACTGACCGACTTCATGCCCGTGGGGTTGCCGCCGGGGTCCGGACGTCAGGTGCTCCGCAAGGTGTCCGGCGTTCGCGGCAGCGTCCGCCTCCGACTCGACTGCCGGCCCGCGTTCGACTACGCCCGAGCGGACCACGCGGTTCACCTCAGCGAGCACGGCGCAGACTTCAAGTCGGGGACCACCTTGTTGCGGCTCGTCAGCCCGGTGCCGCTGACCACCGATGGGAAGAGCGCCACGTGCGACCTGCTGGTGAAGGAGGGTGAGACCTTCGTCTTCGTCCTCCTCGGTCCGGGCGAGCAGGAGCAGGTGACCGAGTGTTTGGGCTACATCCCCGCGACCGAGGGCGAACGCCTTTTCCGGCAGACCGTGGACTACTGGCGCGCCTGGGTCGGCCAGTGTCGCTACACCGGACGATGGCGGGAAATGATCATCCGGTCGGCGCTGGCGCTAAAGCTCATGACCTACGAGCCCAGCGGCGCGATCATCGCCGCCCCGACATGCTCGCTCCCGGAGGGAATCGGCGGTACCCGCAACTGGGACTACCGCTACACCTGGGTCCGTGACGCAGCATTCACCGTCTACGCCCTTCTCCGGCTGGGATTCCGCTCCGAGGCCAAGGCCTACATGGGCTTCCTTGCCCGCGCGTGCGTCGAGCAGCGCGGTGACCGGCCGCTCCAGGTGATGTACGGCATCGATGGCCGATCGACCCTGACCGAGGAGACCCTCGACCACCTCGACGGGTACCGGGGCTCGAAGCCCGTGCGGATCGGGAATGGCGCGTTCGACCAACTGCAACTGGACATCTACGGCGAACTGCTCGACGCAGCTTATCTCTTCAACAAATGGGGAGAGCCGGTGTCCGCCGTGATGTGGCAGACACTCCGGCGGCTCGCGGATTGGGTGTGCGACAACTGGCGACTCGCTGACGAAGGGATCTGGGAAGTCCGTGCCGGGCAGCGGCACTTCGTCTACTCCAAGCTCATGTGCTGGGTGGCGATCGACCGTGCCCTGCGACTGGCGGACAAACGATCGTTTCCCGCGGACCGCACCCGCTGGATGAGCACCCGCGACGAAATCTACGCCGAGATCTTCGCCAAGGGGTGGAACCCCAAGGTCGGCGCCTTCACCCAGTCGTACGGGAGTGACGCACTGGACGCAGCCAACCTGATGATGCCGCTCGTGTTCTTCCTGGCCCCGAGTGACCCCATGATGCTCTCGACCCTTGATGCCATGTTGAAGCCCCCGTCGGCGGGCGGGCTTGTGTCCAACAGCCTGGTATTTCGCTACAATGCGGAGCACGGGGCCGACGGTTTGGCGGGGGACGAGGGCACGTTCAACATCTGCACGTTCTGGCTGGTCGAGGCCCTCACTCGCGCCGGCAAGTTCGAACGCCGCCACCTCGACGAGGCAAGACTCATTTTCGAGCGGATGCTCGGGTACGCCAACCACCTCGGGCTGTACGCCGAGGAGACCGGCCCATCCGGTGAGGCGCTCGGGAACTTCCCCCAAGCATTCACACACCTAGCCCTGATCAGCGCCGCGTTCAACCTCGACCGGGCGCTCGGCGGGTCCGCGTGAGCGACGCCAGGACTGCAGGACGGATCACCGCGGACTGTCCGCCGCGCTGCTTGCGAATCGTTCACAGCCCCATCATCTTGGCCATCATGCGCAGCTTGTGGGCGACCGACATTGGCGGCGGGTCAGCGGCGTTGTGGTGCAGGACCAGCACGGTCAGGTCGTCGGTCCTGGCCGCGCCGGTGAGGCCGAACTCGTTGTCAACCGCGGCGATGAGAGAACGACCGAACCCCGCCGGGTCGATCCCGCCAACCTTGGCGGCCAGACGCAGCAGACCTGCCTCGCCGATCGAGCGCGACGGCGGCCCGCCCGTCTCGATGAGCGCATCGGTGTAGAGCACAACCAGGTCGCCCCGGCCGAGCGTCACGGCGAACTGGTGGTACTCGGTTGGGTGGATGATCCCCAATGGGACATCTTGCGAGGCGTTGGAGCCGTCCGACAGTTCGTGCGACAGCAGCGCCCATCGCTGTGTCGCGGCCTGATACCACAGCGGCCTCGGGTGACCGGCGAGGCACGTGATGAGCTGGTCGGTGGGCGCGAAGTACGTCGCCAGCGCGGCGGTCGCAAAGATGCCGTCGCGGCTCAGCCGCCCGAAAGCCCGGTTGAGCGCCCGGGCGAACCGAGTCTGATCGACCGTGCCCACGTGCCGCCGCATGAGCGTGCGCAACTGCAAAGCCAAGCCGGAGACGGCGTCACCGTGCCCGGCCACATCGGCCAGCACGAACCGGGCAATCCTTCCCGCGCCGCACATGGAGACGTAGTGGATGTCCCCTCCGCCCACGTCTCCGTGGTACGGCTGGCTGGAGATCCAGGCGTCGATGCCATGCACGGAGATGCCACTCTCAATGGCGACGTTGCCGCCCCAGACTTCCATGCACTGCATGACTTGCGGCAGCGACGTTGTCGGGCTGCCGGTGTCGGCTGACTTTGGCTGGGAACTCAAAGGCCCGTCCCTGCCGACCGCATGTGGGGGTCCAGAAGAGTTCTGAGCATCTGTCGTCGTTCGTGCACCCAACACCGCAGCTGCTCTGGTGCCTCACCCGTACCTTCGGCGATGCGTGCCACGCTCCACCCGCAGCCGTCGTGTAGA
>Ga0163148_10003976_pt1 | contig 15812 bp, 17 predicted proteins | sample OliLakLV19MP7P2_FD_148606 | JGI IMG/M metagenome (GOLD analysis project Ga0163148, IMG submission 148606) | Freshwater microbial mat bacterial communities from Lake Vanda, McMurdo Dry Valleys, Antarctica- Oligotrophic Lake LV.19.MP7.P2 | ecosystem: Environmental > Aquatic > Freshwater > Lake >...
GGCCAAACTTGCTAATCACATAGGAGGGTACGAAGGGCTGCCCCACTTTGCTCAGGATGGAGCCGACGTTGATCACGATCCCGGAATGCTGCCGCCTAAAAATGGGCAGCACCGCCCGTACGCAGAGCATCGCGCCAAAAAGATTGGTTTCGATCACCCGTCGGTGTTCCTCGAACGAACCCTGATCCAAGCGCGCAAACAGTGTTACTCCCGCGTTATTGATCCAAATATCTATCCGGCCAAAGCGCTCCATCGTTCGCTCCACCAAGAGCTGGACCTGCTGCTCGATCGTCACATCGGTCGTGATAGGCAATGCGCGCGCTTCACCCCCACACATGGCCGCGGTTTCCTGGAGAGCACTTTGTCGACGTGCCGCTAGAACGACGAAGGCGCCCTGATTCGCGAATTGGATGGCTGTTTCGCGACCCAGCCCGCTTGAGGCTCCGGTGATGACGATGATCTTCCCGCTGAGGGCGGTGCGTTCGTGTGAGTGAGCAAGGAGTGGCATGCAGCTGACAGCAAGCTTCACAAATGGAAAAAAAAAGGGGACGAGTCTCCGTACGCGCAACGCGCCGCCCCCGAACATTCGGGAACGGCGTATTGGCGGCGCAGCACCTAGCTTGGACGTTCGTCGGTCTTCTCGACAGTCGACGTCCGTCCTGTTCTTTTTAACTAGAGGCGACGTTCGTCGTTCTTCGCGCTCGGCACGGCGGCCTCACCTGTAGCGCTGATGTCGTGAGCTCCCTCGCGCTTAAGCAGCTCTTCAGCGCGCTTTTGGGCTTCACTGGTCTCGACATGCACCGCCATGAGGATGTTGCCGCCTTGCAGCTTGCCCTCGTACTTCTTCGCTTCGAGCTCGGGGATGCCGAGGCCAATCAAAGCTCCGGTCACTCCGCCTACTGCGGCTCCTGCGGCTGCTCCGCTGAGCGCTGCCATCAGTGGACCCGCGGCGATGAAGGGCCCGAGTCCCGGAATAGCAAGAGCGCCAATGCCTGCGAGGAGGCCGAGGGTCCCGCCGATGACGCCGCCGCCTGCGATGCCAGCCACGGCGCCTTCAGGGGCCTTGGTGTTATGCTCGTGCGCAAAGTCGCGCGTCCCGCCCTTGTCTGGGAAAAGCGCGGAGATATCGTTGTTGGCAAAGCCCGCGCCCTTGAGCGCAGTGACTATCTTTTCGGCTTGAATGTGGCTTTCCACGATCGCGATAACGGTTTTATTCTTGCTCATATGAAACTACCTTTCACTTCTTTACTTCGAGTTGGTTGTCGACTTGAGCGGCGCCTGCAATCTTGCGTGCCGCAGCTTCGATACTGGCGCGTTCTTGCAAAGTGTTAACTGGACCGCGCAGCGTGACCTTGCCTTTGACGGTGATGATTTTGACGTTCTTAGCGGTAAATGAGAGCGAGTCATCGCCAATGACCGCTTGCCGAATCTGCTGAGTGATCTTCAGGTCGGTCTCGCCGTTTCCTTGATCGATGGGCGTCAAGGCCGCGTCGTTCGTATCACGCTTGTTTACTTTGGTGTTGTCCGGCGCGGTGCCACTCTTTGCGTTGGTTTCCGCCGCATTGGGTCGGGTCGGGGAGGGAGGGTTATTCTGAAGCGCGGGGCCACCTTCCTCAGGATGCGCCGCATGCCCATCCGCGGATTCGCCTCTGTTCGGCCGGCCCGGAGCGCGGTCGCTGGTCGGGGCCGCACTGTGTTCCGCCGTGGGCCGTGGGCCCGCGGAGGCTCCGTACGAAGCTGGAGTCACCGCCGGCGCCGAGACGGGGGTCGTTTCATTCCAGGGCTTCGGCTGATTTTCCGGTGGTTTGTTCGTAGAGCACGCCGCTGCAACGAGGCAAAGGCACGCTCCTGAGTAAAGTTTCATATTCATTTCTCCTGAGGAAGGTGGACGCGTCACGTTCGCGCCGTAGCCCCTTCAGCAATGTGCGTGCCACGCTCACGTCGGTTCCCCCTTTGCTAGGAAAGCGCGACATCTAAGATAATCGTGACCGCAGAGAACAGGCGACCGCTGTACGGATCGTGCGAACCTGCTGGTGAGCGTTGCCCCGCTGAGACAATTCGACACAGGCTAGCGTCGCGAAGCAAACAGCGTGGGGGCGCCGAAAGCCCGAAAGCCCTCAAGCAGCAGCGAGAGGGCTTTCAAACAAAAAGCCGGCAGGTTTTGAATCCAACACCGAGTCGGTCGGATGGTGTCCTCAATCAAGAGGAATTCTTACTTACTGGTATCGTCGAGGCCCTTGAGAAACAGAACGACGTCGCTACGCGCAGCGCTCTCAGCTATGTAGAAAGGATGGGGTGCTGTCGGGCCGCGAGCGATCGCAACACCCCGGTTCAGGCCGCGCAAAGTAGCGTTGATAACGATCATCTTGTCGTCGAACGTGTTGCCTGCCGTATCGGAAACAGGGCCCGCCGGCGGAGTGCGCGGAAGCAGCACCACAGGTGCATCGGCAGGGAAGATCTTGTTCATCTCCACGATCATGGCGGGCACGAACTTCGATTGATCAACGTTGTGGCAACTCGTACCCGTTCAAATCGAGAAGCTTTTGGTTGTCGACGCGCAGGCCTAGCAAGTTTTCGCCCTCGCCGGGCTTCCCCTGAGTAGTAGCCGTGACGAAGGGGCCAGTGGGGGCGCTGCTGGCGGTGAGGATCTCCGCGTAACCAGCGGCGAGCGCGTCACCGACGCTACCAGCGGCGGTGTTAAGAAATGCCTTGCCTCCCGGGGTGAGCAGGTTCGTCATGTCGAAAAGCGCGGTGTAGACCGTGTTCGAGAAGTGATCGAGCTTCTGAAGCTCGCCCCCGGTTCCCCAAGGCGCCGCGAGGTTTGCCGCGAACATGGGGGTGTTGTGCATGGGGTTGCCGTTGCCATCCACGGTGTCGTCGAACATGCCCACGGGGTAGTAACTTGGATTCGAGAAGTACGCGTCGAACTCCGCCTCTGTTGACGTTTTCGTGAGGCCTGCGGCAGAAGGTGCCCTGCCGATCGACTTACCGTCCGCGCCTTTCAATTGCGCCATTGGAAAGAGTGCACGCGTATTGGCCGCCATAGCCAGAATAGCGCCGACATTGATAGTGTGGACCGCGGGCCCGTCAATGCGCTTACCGATTGAACCTCCGGAGGGAAGATCAAAGCCTGATTTGTCTGTTATCCCATGGCAAAGCGCGCAGGTGAGCCCGATCTTGTCCGCACCCGCCACATCGATGGTGCCATTGCCGTCTGAGTCCTTCGCCGCGACGCCGATGATGGCATTCGCGTTGAGCAGCAGCACGGTTGTGGCGAAGCTGTTCAGCAGCGGGCCGGCTGTGCCCATCGCTTTGATCTCATCAGCGACCGCTTTCTGCGTAGCCGCATCCAGTGCCTCAATGTCCACAGAAAGCCCGGCCGTCAGCGCCTGGACCGGTGTCAGCTGGGCAGCCACAACGCCCGCCTTGAGCTTCACCGCGTCAGTCCAGAAGCCCTCATTCCCGAACGTTTCGAAGCGAAAAACATCCTTACCTTTGGTTGCGTCGCCGTTCGTGTGCACGTTCGGATTGTCGCCACCAGGACCGTCTGAAGCTGGAATCGCTTCTACAGCCTTGTCATTGTTGTTGCAGTGTAGGAGCCCGAATGTCGCAGCGACGATCGCCACGGAGCTAAGCACACTGCGGCGACATATAAGTCTCTTATTTGTTTTCATCCGCTCTAAAGAGCACGTTTCATGCTGTGCGATGATTACAGCCTTGCACCGTCTGTCTAACTTTCTAACTTTGACGTCAGTCAGCATGGGCGTAGCGCTCAGCCCCACCTTAGGCGGGAGTGCAAGCAGCCTTAAAGCTGCTTTCAGCGACCGCGGTGTATTCCCGCGGCTCGCTTCTCGGCTACATGAGTCACATTTTTGTGGGCGGGCGCAGCTGAGCGCACAAAGGTCCCTCGAAAGCTTAGTTCGAAGGTGAGCGAGTCGCACCCAACGTCCAACGTCGCATCGGGAGAACTCATCAGCATTAAAGCGCAGTCCGCCGTGGTCGCCACACGAAGGCTCGCGTTGAGTCCGTCTGCCAACGCCCAGAGCAGGTTTTCGCCAGGACGCAGGTATTGTTTGACCGCGCTGGTCAAGGAACACGCCTCCGCTCCAAGCTCCGCTCGCTCTAGCTCAGTCACCAATGCAAGCCTTTGTCCACCGAATTTGGCGCGCGTGAGCGATGGGCGTATTAGGAGCGATACCTCAGGAAGCGCCGCGCGCAGCGCGATTTTGCGGAGCTCAAAACGGAAAGCGCCGCGCGCACGGATGTGAACGCCAACGCCCTCGGCAAACGATATGTCTCCCTCCAAGGGCGCTTCTAGTTCCAGCCAGCATCGCTCGTCGCCCTTAGAAGGCATATCGAAACGCAGGGGAGCGAGGTCGCGCAGTAAATCAGCCAAATCCGAGCGTGATAGTTGAGATTTCAAAATCATGACGGGCTCTTTGAGTAGTGAGTAATCCGGAGTGGGCGCTCTTACGGGCGCTCCGGAGGCGTGTTGCAGGCAACGTACCAGCACGCATTCCGCGCGATAACTAAGAAGGCGCGAGCAAAAACGCCATGGCGAGGCGCTTTGCCGCTCACCGGCCAAACGGCACGAACGTTGCTTCGCTCCCATGAAGAGAGTGAACGTGTGACCGCAGACGAGGAGCCACTTTTAGACATCGCCCGAGCGCTCGAGCGATTGAACTATCATTTCGTGAGTGTGACCCCCGAAACACGCCGTCGGGTCCTAGCCAGGCGGGGCGGGGGGGAGGCACTCAGCCAGGATCTGCGCGATGTTTTCGGGTGGAATTTACCTTTCGATGCGACGCTGCTCCCGCCGGGGCTTCTCGATACCATGTTGCGTGCGGAGATCGTGGACACGAGCGCGGGGATGATGCGTTCTTCGGTGGGGTTTTCTACGTGCATGGGGCGCCTCTTTGTTCGCTCTGCAGCGCCAACCACCGCCAAGGATGCAGTTTTCTTCGGCCCCGACACCTACCGATTTTGTGCTTTTCTAAAGCAGATGAATGCGGCCCACGGGCACCTCGTGGACATCGGGTGCGGGAGCGGAGCGGGAGGGCTCGTGCTGGCGGAGAACGTCACGACGGTCACCCTGACCGATATTAACGAGCGTGCGCTCGCTTATGCCCGCATCAACGCGCTGCTCGCAGGCTGCGAGGTGAACTTGGTCGAAAGTAATGTCCTCGAGTCGGTGCACGGCCGCATCGACACCATCGTGGCCAACCCGCCTTACTTGCAAGACTCGCTCGGTCGTCAGTATCGACATGGCGGGGGCAGCCACGGTGAGGCCCTCGGACTACGCATTGTGGAGCAAGCAGTCGAAAGCTTGCGGCCAAACGGGGTTTTGCTCCTCTACACGGGCGCTCCGATCATCGCCGGGCGGGATTCATTTTGGGAGCAAGCGAAACCCATTCTCGCCCGCAGGCATGCGCGCACTCATTACTCGGAAATCGATCCAGATATCTTTGGCGAAGAGCTCGAGCTGCCCGCCAATGAGGGTGTGGAGCGGTTCGCCGCGGTCGGCCTCTGTGCACGGATGCCGGGCAGCAGCTGGCCTTAAAGTTGCAATCAACGCGGGCATGCTCGCTCTGAAGCCAAATCCGTGGGAACAACCTTCCCGTCTATCCCTCCAGCTTAAGCTCGCGGAATTCAATCGTCACAGGCTGTCGCCCTCTTTTAATAACGACTCGGCCTTCCAGAGCGCACGGTTGGAGCAGACGCTCGGCGAACAGTCGGAACTTCAGTTGAAGGAATGCCGTTTCGTAGAACGAGAAAGGTTGGGGATTGCTCACGCCGCAGCGTGCGCTCCGAGCGATGCCAATTCATTTATCGAGTGGTTCGAGAAGCTCGAAGCCGAGGGGCCCGGTCAGGGGCATCCGCTGTTTCCGTGGCTTGCGGATGTTGCCGATATTGAGCAGATGCGCTGGTTTCTAGGTCAAGAAATGATGGGCGAGGCCGGCTTTGAGGATCTCGTCGCCCTCACGCAAGTGAAGCTGCCCACCCGCGCTAAGCTTGAGCTAGCTCGCAACTACTGGGACGAAATGGGGCAAGGCAAAGAAGCCGGCATGCATGGTCCCATGCTGTCACGCCTGGCTGACGACCTTCAAATCGATGTGCTGCGAACTGAGCCCGTTTGGGAAGTATTGGCGCTCGGCAACCTGATGGTGGCACTCGCGATGCACCGCCATTACGCCTTTCAATCCATTGGAGCTTTGGGCGTTATTGAGCTCACGGCGCCCGGGCGAGCTACGTTGGTGAATCAGGGCCTCAAACGGCTAGGGCTCCCTGGCCAAACGCGCCAATATTTTGCACTCCACGCGACGCTCGATCGACGTCATTCTGCCGCTTGGAATCGCGAAGTGATCGCCCCGCTTATTCGTTCCAACCCAGCGTTAGCGCGCCCGATCGCCGAAGGGGCGCTGATGCGGCTCCGTGCAGGTGAGCGGGCGTTCGAACGCTACACGTCAGTACTGGGATTGAAGGCTGCATTTGACAACGCACCGCCCGAAACGCAACGGCACATGGCTTGCTAGGGTGCGGGCATGGAGAAAACCAAGCGTGACCACCTACTTTCCATCGTTCAAGAATTCGACACGGGTGTTCTAGTCACTCGCACTCCGGCTGGTGACCTGCGGGGTAGACCCATGGGCTTGGCCGAGGTCGAAGCGGACGGCAGCCTCTATTTTTGTGCTTCCGTGAAGAGCGAAAAACTCGCAGAGCTCGTCGGGGATGCCCACGTCGCCGTGGCCTTTCAAAGCAAGACCAAGTTTGCCTCGCTGTCGGGGGTTGCCAGTGTCGACAAAGACAGGGCAACCATTCGCAGATTGTGGAGGGAGGCTTGGAAAATTTGGTTCCCGGTTGGCTCTGAAGATCCCGATCTTTGCCTGATCCGGGTCGATCCGACCGAGGGGGAGTATTGGGATAACAGCGGCGCTCGCGGCGTGAAGTTTGTGATTGACGCCGCGAAAGCTTATCTCAGCGGGGAACGCCTCGTGACGAGCGAAAACGAGAATGCCAAAGTGAGACTTTAGTCGCTTTGGCTTCGGCACTACAACCCGCTTTACTCTGGTTGGTTCGGCACGGCGAGAGTGCCGGCGACGTCGCCGAGCGAGATGGCTTGCACCTCATCGACATCAGCGGTCGGGATATGGATGTTCCGCTCTCGCCCTTGGGTGAGAGGCAATCTCGTGCGCTGGGGTCTTGGTTTGGTCAAAAACCTGAGCATGAGCAGCCTTCTGTGGTGATGAGTTCACCTTACGCCCGCGCCAAGATGACGGCGGAGCTTGTTGTGGCCGACAGCCGCATCCGACAACGTAGCCTCACCTTTGTCGTTGATGAGCGGCTACGCGAAAAGGAGTTCGGACTCAACCGTTTCACTCGGATTGGCATTAACGCCAAGTTCCCGCACGAACGTCGGAGCAGTCGCTAAGATTTCCAAAGAGATTGAAGCGTGTCGCGCGCTGTTGGTGGGCCCTGGCATGTGCCAAGCAGCAGCGGCGAGCATCGTTCAACACTGTCAGAAAACAAAATCGCGTCGCACGCTGGTCCTCGATGCTGGCGCCTTGCGAGTGCTCCGCGGACGGCGGCGCACCTTGGCGCGTTACGCCGCGGGCGTCGTCGCTACCCCGCATGCCGGAGAAATGGCGACGCTCTGGGGCTGCGAACGCGATGAAGTCCTAGCGCGTCCCCTTGAATTTACGTCGCCGGCAACTCCGGGCTCGCAACAGCGGGCTCAGGCGACACGCTTTCGGGGATGATTGCGGGATTAATCGCGCGAGGCGCGGAGCCCGTGCAGGCGGCCGTGTGGGGCGTCTATCTTCACGCCAAGGCCGGGGAAGCCTTGTCCTCCAAGCTGGGCCCTTTGGGATTTCTAGCCCGCGAGCTGCCCAGTGAGGTACCGCGGCTACTCGATTCGCTGACGCGTTAAGGCAGCACGCATGACTGCGAATCTTTGTGGTATCGTGCGACGACCGACTGCCGGACTCGGGAGACTTCCTCCGACTTCTGGATTCTCGCGCGCGCAAAAACTAGAGAAACATTGACCGCGCGAGGATTGATGTTCGTTAATTCACCTACGAGGCGAAGGAACTTGTGCCTGTCGGTATCACTCATCGAATCCGGCACCAAGAGGCGCAGTGAAGCTTCGCCTGCCGAATGCGTGAGCCATTCCATCGCCACATCACAAAGAGCACGACGAACAGCTGCGGAGGTCACCGATTGGTCCTCGCCCATATAGTAGGTCACGCAGCGTTGCGTGGATTCTTCCGCAATAGACGAAAGTCGGCGGCGCACGCGAGCTGAGAGCTGAGCAATGGGCTCCTCTGCGTCTTGAATAATGGTGGCGCATTGGACTCCCGATACGGCGCCCCCAAAGATTTTTTCGGGACTTTCCAGTACAGGGGTCGTGCCATTTGTTTCGACGATTGTTACAGATGCACAGTTCATAGGGGCCATCCAGAAATCGTTCACACGTCACATCGGCAAGCGTGGGAACCGCGCTGCCGGTTCCCCTATTCGAGTGCTCCCGAACACATGCTTAAAAGCACTTGCCGTGCCAGGTGCGGTGCGCCCCCCTCCAGACCATGGGGAACGCTTCCCTTGAGCGCGTCCGTAGCGGCCTGCTCCCCACGCCCCATGTATAAATGTCACAGTGCGCTGCGCACCCGGGGTGGGCTTGCGGGTCGGATCACACGGGAGGGCGAGGCGCGTCCCCCGTTGCGGATTGCCCGGAGCCTAGCGTAGTCGGCCTATCGTCCGTAACGGCTTCGTAGAATTGCCACCTTTTATTGACAATGAGGCGCGCGCCGCGCGCGAACGTGAAATAGGAGTACGCCCACTGAATGAGGACGAGCGCGCGGTTTTTGAAACCGCTCAGGTAGTAAATGTGAACTAACAACCAGGCCATCCAGGCGAGAGGCCCTGCTAACCGCAGCCTCCCCGTTTGCAGGACTGCTCGGCTGCGTCCGATGGTGGCCATTTGGCCTTTATCCGCATAAAAAAATGGTTTGCGGGCTTTCTTTCTTAGGTCCCCAACAATCGCCGAGCCCACGTAGCGGCCCTGCTGCAACGCTACCGTTGCCACACCGGGCAACGGTTGTGCATCTGGCCCCACTGTGTGCGCCTGGTCACCCACAACGAACACGTTGGAATGGCCAGGAATGCAAAGTTCCGGGCTGACCACCACCCGACCCTGGCGATCGAGAGGCATGTTGAGGCTGGCTCCCAGCGAAGCCGCCTGCACGCCTGCAGCCCACAAAACCGTTTTTGTTTGCAGGCGGTTCCCGCTCGCGTCGACACCTTCTTCATCAACTTCGGTGACCGCGGTGTTAGTCCACACCTGCACGCCCAGCCTCTCCAAATCGCGTGTTGCAGTGGCAGAAAGTGCCGCGTCAAATGATGGAAGAATCCGCGGACCTGCCTCGATGAGTACAACGCGTGTGAGCTGCGGATCGATGCGCCGAAAATCGCGTTTGAGGGTCGAGCGGCTCAGTTCTCCGAGCGCCCCCGAGAGCTCCACTCCGGTCGGGCCACCCCCTACTACTACGAACGTGAGCCAGGCTCGCCGTGTTTCGGGATCGTCTTCAGCCTCGGCGCGTTCGAACGCGGTGAGCACACGTCTTCGGATTTCCGTTGCTTGTTCGAGTGTCTTTAGGCCGGGGGCGTGCTCTTCCCAGGCAACGTGACCAAAATAAGTGTGCTTTGAGCCACAAGCGAGGATCAGATAATCGTAGGTAAACGTTCCTCGATTGGTGTGCACTCTGCAGTGATCAAGGTCCACGCGCTCCGCGAGTGCTTCGAGCACTTGAATGTTCTTGTGTTTAGAGAGAACGGATCGAATGGGTACGGCGATATCCGCGGGGCTGAGGCCTGCCATGGCGACCTGATAGAGCAACGGTTGAAAGAGATGATGATTGCGCCTGTCGATCACGAGCACGTCTAACCCCGGCCGACCACCCAGCACTTTGGCGCAATTAAGACCACCAAAACCCGCACCGACAATGACCACCCGTTTTGCGCCGTTAGCGATCGAAGCTTCCATTCTCTTTTCTGCCAGGCGGTCGCTATGAGGATGCGCCGCAAGCGTCTCGGTCAAGTAGCCTGCGCCGGCACTGAGGCCGTTCGCTGCGCCCGCTTGCTGAGCGCCGCGAGCAACTGCGCATCGAGCTTCGACACATGCCCCTCGTAGAGGAGGCGCTCAGGCTCAAGCCACCAGCCTGAACGTCTCTCCGGCGCGCCGCCGTGCGCGAGATGGCGGACGAGATCCGCGAGTGGCGTCGACTGCGGGCAACCGTGCTCGACGCGGAAGACTCCGGGTTCATAGTTGGTGCACCCCTGGGTCACCAAACAGTCCCAACCGTAGGAGCCCAGGAGCGCCCAAGCCGTTACCGCTCTTACATCCACGCCATGGCGCCTGGCCTCCCGCGCAGACGTCCAAATGTACGAAAGCCACGCTACTTGCTCCTCGGACCGGCAACCGAGGTGAGCCTCAGTGATGGCCATAGGGAGGCCGTACCTCTCTTGTGCTGCGCTCAGAAGGAATTTGGGCCCGAGTAGGCCGTGGGCGCAAACACGAACAGCCTCCACGTCGACATAGGGGACGCGGGAATTTCCTCCCCAGATTTGGGGCGGGTACAAATGCGTCCGGCTATCGAGAAAGCGTTCACTTGTGACGTAATAATTGAAGCCCAAAAGATCAGGAACGCATGGCTCCTCTAGGAAAAAGCCCAAATCCTTAGCTGTGGCACCGTTGCTCGTCAGGTAGCGGTGAAGCGGGTGGTGTGAATCCACGCGACCACAGAGGAGATCTAAACTCAGCCACCTGCGAAGATTCTCGAATTCGGCCTGATATCCTAGATCTTCAGTGCTCCGGCAATGCGCTAGATCCTCCGTTTGGATAAGCTCGGCGTCAGGGGTGACCCTTCGAATCGCCTTCATCGATAGGGCAGTGGCGGTACATTGCGTGAGAAGGGCCCGCACGAAAGAAGCATCACTTCGCGCGTGAGGATACCAGTGACCGTAAAGCGCGCTAAAGCGTGCCGTAGTAAGCGGTTCATTCACCGGAGTGAATTTAGTCACCCACGGGTAGCGCTCCGCGACGCGTTCAGCATACGCGCTCAAAAGCCGGGGGAACGCCGAATCCAGCAGGGCGGTGTGGAGCGGCCCGCTACCGTGGTGAACAAGCCCGATGATGGGCTCGATGTCGAGGGCTCGGAGCCGCTGCAAACGCTCATCGGCCCACGCAAAATCCAGCTTTCCTTCTCTTTCAACTCGCTCCCACAACACGGGATAGCGCAGCGTTTTTATGCCGGATCTGGCAAAAAGATCCAGATCCGAAATGCGCGAATCATGTCCACTGTAAACCAGCTGATCGAAGAACTGATCGCCGACACGATTGACGGTGCACTCAACTCCGCCCCATAGCGTGAGCGATCCGGGATGTGGCAGCACTGGTTACCTCCTGAGATCGAGTTTGGCCAGAAGTTTCCTTGATGCGGCCATAGAGTGTCAAGGCCTGCGCCACGACCTGATCCATATTGTAGTATTTGTACGTCGCCAGGCGGCCGACGAAGTGCACTGGGCTCAGCGAAGCGACCTCTTTGTACTTTTCATACAGAGCGGCATTCTCCGGTTTGGGGATTGGATAATACGGATCACCTTCGGCGCGGGGGTACTCATACACCACGCTAGTTTTTTCGTGTTGTTGGCCGGTTAGGTGCTTAAATTCCGTGATCCGCGTGTAGGCGTTATCGTTGGGGTAATTGACGGTACCTACGCTCTGGAACTGAGAAATAGCGTGTGTTTCGTGTTGGAATTCGATGGATCTATAAGGCAGCTTTCCGAATCGGAAATCGAAGAACGCATCTACCGGACCGGTGTAAACCATCTCCTTGTAAGGGATGAGGTTCGCCACTTCTCGATAGTCTGTATTCAACATCACCTTGATGTTCGGGCTCCGCAGCATATTCTCGAACATGCGAGTATATCCGTGAAGAGGCATGGCCTGAAACGTATCGGTGAAATAGCGGTTATCGCGGTTGGTTCGCACCGGGATCCGGGCGGTGACCGAGCTATCTAACTCGGAAGGATCTAAGCCCCATTGTTTGCGCGTGTAGCCGCGAAAAAATTTTTCATAGAGCTCGCGGCCCACGCGCCCCACCACAACATCTTCGGAAGTGCGTGCAGGCTTTTTCTCCGCCACCCGGTCGAAGAAGACCTCCAACTCCTCGGATGTGAGTTTCATTCCATAGAGCTGATTGATAGTATCGAGGTTGATAGGGATCGGAACCAGCTGCCCATCCACCTGCGCCAATACCCGATGTTGATACCAGCGCCAGCTCGTAAACCTAGACAAATAGGCGAAAATATCCTCTGAATTGGTGTGAAAAATGTGCGGGCCGTACTTGTGAACGAGTAGCCCATTATCGTCGTAGTGGTCGTAGGCATTCCCTCCAATGTGCGACCGTTTATCGATGATGAGCACCCGTTTTCCGAGGTCCGAAGCCAGGCGTTCGGCGATCACGCTGCCCGCAAAACCAGCGCCGACGATGAGGCAATCAAACACTCAGCGAACTCCTGCCGCCATAGGCAACGACGTGTTGCCCGCGGATGTGCCCTGTGATGTGTGGCTGAAACGGGTGAGCGTGATGGGGTTTTTTCCTTGAATCGCTTCTTCGATATGATCCGCCATTTGAGACCACGTCTTATCCCAGGACAGATCAGCTAGGAACGCATCCGCCTTGCGGAGAATCTGGATGGGCGATGTCGACAGCGCCTGCTCGCACGCTGCAACGAAATCTTCAACGGTATCCGCAATGCTAACCAATCCCAGGGATTTATACGGTCGCACCACATCGCGAATTGACGTAGAAACGACGGGCTTTCCCGCAGCAAGATACTCCGGGGTCTTGGTAGGGCTAATGAATTGGGTTGACTCGTTTTTGGCGAAGGGCATCAGGGCGACATCCCAACCGCTGATATAGCGCGGGAGGTCCGCATACTTCTTGGCTCCCAAGTAGTGTATGTTCGCCGCAACTGGGAGCTCGTCCTCGTGGATCTTTACCACTGGCCCCAGCATAACGAGCTGCCAATCGGGCCGTGCCTGCGCGACTCCCGCAACCAGGGAAAGATCCATGCGTTCATCGATGACACCGAAGAATCCCAAGCGCGGACGGGGGATATGCTTCACATCGGCTGGGTCGTCTTGCATGCGCCGGCCAGCAGCAAAATGAGGCACATCAACGCTGCTCGGGAACGCGTGCACATTCTGATGTAAAGTTTTCTTGGCTTCAAACAGGGAAAAGCCGCCGGTGAACACGACATCGGCGTGTTCCATTAACTGTTTCTCTCGGTCTAAGAGTTCCGGTGGTGCGCCCTTAAATGCAGCAAGCTGATCCATGCAATCGTACACCACTGCAATGGGTGAAAGGCATTCGCCGAGGGGGAGAGCCATTGGCGTGTAGTACCACAAGACATAACGATTGAGATCATAGGTGGTAACTAGTTCGCGCAACAACGCTCGCTGCGTGGCCTGAATGTCGGCGGTTCCGCGGGTCAGGTTGGGCACCACGACGTAAACTCCCTCGCGGCTCAGATTCACCACGAGTTCATCAGGGCCATCTATGAATACCGGCTCTTCGACGAAAAAGACTCTGCGTTCAAGAGCACACCGGCTGAGTAGGTGCTGGGGGCGTTGAAAAACGAAATCCCATCGGAGGTGGGAAAGGCAGATCAGATCGTACACGGCGGTCCTTTTGTTGTGGTTGGTGAGCAGCTCGATGCCAAGGCAATTAGCAGTTTGCATGCCAGGGTATTTGCTCACGAAAACAACACGCGGAAGTCACAAGGAACGACACGCGTGAGTTGAACACGGTAAGTCTAACTGTCGTCACCCCGCTGCAATAGCGCATCTACTGGGGCGTTTCGGTTGGTCCGGCATGTGCAACGGTACTTTGTGCCCCGGCGAAGTTACGCGACTGCCGCGCTCGATCAGGTCGCCGGGACGATCAGTCTGATGCCCCGCTGGACGACCTCGATATGGATGCGGCGATGGGCGGGCCATTCTTCGCCGTCCAGCTGAGTGGCGAGAGCCGCGCCATCTTCGGGGAGGAAGAATTCCAGTTCCATGGTCGAGGCGCGCAGCGTCTTGGAATGCTCAATCCCGAGATCCTCGAGCACGCCTTCGTTGAGCGGCACGGCTTTTAGATCGCGGATGGCCTTCGAGGTCCAGTCCAGTTTCCCGACGAACGGTACCAGCTCGAAGATGCCGTCGTCGTGGCGGGAGGTCTCGTCGAGCACCCAAGCACCTGCGTAGACGCGCGTATTTTTTACGATGAGATCGGTGAGGCCCTCGAGCTCCATGCGCTGTCCGTCGAGGGTCGCGACCACGCGGAACTTGTCGTCGATGACGTACGACTCGAGGAATGTCTTCAAGAATGCGCCGGCGTACACAACCTGGTCGCGATAGAGCGCCTTCAACGGACCGAGCGTCTCGACGGCTGCCCGGTCCTTGTTTCGCTGCGCGAGCACACGCGCCGACAAGCCCCAGCCACACGAGTCGAAGAAGTATTCGGGCGCGGCGCTGGCAGCCCCCGCGCGATAGATGCCGACGTCGAGCCGGGTCTCGTGAGCCGCACGGATCACGTCGACATTGATCGGCAGCGCGGCGTCGTTCGGTTCCAGGCCAAAGCTCCGACCTTGGTACCGCACGGGAGCATACCTAGCGTCACTTCCTCGCGTCGCGTGCTCGTGTACAGCCCAGCCGCAACCTCGCGAAACGTCCCGTCACCACCCATCGCGATGACAGTGCGATACGTGCCGGCCTCCAGCGCCCCGCGCACCGCTTCAACCGTCTTGCCTTCGGGCAATGTGGGCAGAAAATCGGCCGGGATCCCTGCCTCTTTCAGCGTTGCGAGCGCCTGGTCGATTCGTTCCTGATTCTTTCCACTTTGTGCTGTGGGGTTGCCGACGAGGAGATGAGTGACCATGACGCCTGAGTATACTGATGGCTACCCGTTGATGAGGGCGAGGACGACGCCCGCCCCAACGATGCCTGCCATCAGCACGAAGAACAGCGCCCAAACCAACCGCTGTATGCCGTCTCGGTCGGTTGGGTTGACGGAGCCTCGAACCGATTTGCTCGAAGGGTTGTCGTAGTGCGCACCTTCGCGAGCCGGCGGCGGAGCCTCTGGGGCGGCAGACGTCGAGTTTGCCATACCGCCACCAGGATGCACGTTGCATGCCGTCGTAACGCCGAGCCACTCCTTAGATCATTCGCTAGCGCCGCCGGCACGGGCATTGCATCCCGCATTCGCAGCAAGCGGCATCGCACGCCCACACATCAGCTCCCTCACTTGGCACCTCGGTTCGACCTCAAGGAAATACCATGAAAACGCCCTGGATTAGTGGAGGCCTGAGGAAACACTCACGTGTTCTCTGCATAAATATTCTTCTGGGGGCGGCCTTCGCCTGTGGGTCCGAGCGTGCAAACCAACCGCCGCCAACCCACGCTGACGTGCGGCGGAATGATACGGAACGCGACGGGCAGCAGGTCGCGAAGCGCGAAGCTCCCGACGAGGGTCTTCAGGTGAAAGCACCGAGTGGGGGAGGAGATTTGGTTGGGGTTAAAAAAGACGACGTCTCGCAGAGCCGGTGTCCTGATGAGCTCCAGGAGGCTGACGCAGACGTGAAAGGCATTGGGGGAAAGCTCGCAGTGGATCTCACTACGAAAAAGGACGTTGAGAGCTTGAGGAGTAAAGTCAGAGCTGTCGCGGAAGATTTCGTGACTCGCGCAAGCCGCCCCGAGGGGATTGCCC
>Ga0163148_10003978_pt1 | contig 15808 bp, 12 predicted proteins | sample OliLakLV19MP7P2_FD_148606 | JGI IMG/M metagenome (GOLD analysis project Ga0163148, IMG submission 148606) | Freshwater microbial mat bacterial communities from Lake Vanda, McMurdo Dry Valleys, Antarctica- Oligotrophic Lake LV.19.MP7.P2 | ecosystem: Environmental > Aquatic > Freshwater > Lake >...
GCAGAAAAGAAGCCGGCTGCTAAAAAAGCAGCTCCAAAGGAAACAACAGCAGTAAAAAAACCAGTTGCTAAAAAAGCAGCTCCAAAGAAAAAAGCTGAGTAATGTTTGTATTTTTTCAAACGATAAATCTTAAATTTATTATAATATAGTGTTATCAATTTTTAATCTCTCGTTACACTTATGATTGCTCCAAAAAAGAAGATATCGAAAGCAAAAGGTGCTAGTAGACATAGTACATGGCTTAGTATAAATATGAAAAAACTGGCTAATCGTGCACAGGTGCATCTTTGTGATCATTGCGGTACAGAAAAACTTATGCATAGAGTATGTCCACACTGTGGATGGTACAAAGGAGTTCAAGTTATGACTATCAAGACAAAGAAACAAGAAATTCTTGAAGCATAATTATTTTGTCCTCCCCCATATATCTCATGAATATAAAAGCTAGAATAGTAGCAAGGAAGATAATCTTTTGCTACTTTTTTGAACAATACTTTATTGCCCTTAGTGGTGAAAAATCTTCTATGCTCGAAGAAATAGATAAAATTGCTCATCATATGCATGCTGCAGATACGCCAGAAAGAGATGTTTCTTCTGTGATGAATCATGACTATTATGGAGAAAGTGATGAGGAGATAGCATATTTGATCAAGTGGTTTTTCGAGTATCAGTGAACAGACGAATTGAAAAAAGTAGATCCAGATCGAACATATATAAAAACAATGGCTCCTTGTTTTCGAAAATACGAACCTATCGTTCGTGATCTCGTCAACGCGTATACAGTTACCTTTTCATTTGATGAAATGGATGTGCTTGATAGAGTGATCTTCGTACTCTGATATGCAGAATTTACTGAAATGAAATCGCCAAAAGAAGTAATTATCAACGAGATGGTAGAGTTTTGAAAAAGATATGGAGATGAATCTAGTTCCAAACTCTTGAATGGTATTGCGCACAAGTTATTTACCCCACCAGGAGAGGAAAAAAAGAAGATTTCTCCTATAGATCTCGTTGTGGGAAATTAAATTTATGATTTTTGTAGACAGATGGATACTTCTTTAGCAAAAAAGCGATGTACACATTTTTTTTCCACCAATAGTCTTCAGGTAGAAGACCATGACGATGTGTTGCTTACTGAAGTTCTTACTCATAAATCATATGCAGCGGACTTTCCTCAGCAACAGATAGCGCATAACGAGAGAGTTGAGTTTCTTGGTGATGCGGTACTGGGTGCTATCGTTGCAAATCGTCTTCGAGAAGACTATCCTGAACAATCGGAAGCAGATCTCACGTTGATGAAGATATACTTAATTAAAGAACCAACTTTGGCGAAAGCAGCAAAAGCGATCGGACTTGGTGATCGAATTCGTCTCTGAAAAGGAGAGGAAAGATCGTGATGACGTGAAAAAGACTCAGTTCTAGCCGATGCTTGCGAAGCGTGGATTGCCTATCTCTGGCGTCAGTTTGGATTGGATATTGCAACGTGTTTTATTATAGAGCATATTTATCCATATCGTACCGATAAAGCTGCTGTTCGCGGAAAGAGTTATAAGTCACTGCTTCAAGAACGAGCACAACAAACCTATCACCAACTTCCACTCTATGATGAACAAGAAGTTCAGGTAGAAAAATCATGAAATGTCCTTACGTATAGGAGTAGAGTCACTGTGGACGGGAAGTTGCTAGGAGAAGCTATTGATACCAATAAGAAGAAAGCACAGGAAGCCGCAGCAAAAATAGCATATCAAGAAAAAAGTATAGAAAAGGAGTCCCTTTAACGGTATCTGTTCCTGCTATGCGAACAAGATTTTTTCGTCCCATACAAGATAATCGGCTTATGTATCTTACTGGTGTCTGCGTTATGTCGACATGGTTTATGTTCGATATTTTTACGGTATGGGTCATAAAATACGCTGGTAAAGCGATAGAATTACAAGACTTAGAACTTATCCGTACTATTGTTTTGTGGTATTCAATTATTTTTGTTTTCTACTTTGTGGTTAAATATGCGATTAGAAAATGATGACGGCCAGTCAGTAGATACGAATTTGCAAAGTATTTCTGGAGGGATATCCTAAAAAAGTTTTTCTGATTGGAAAATACGTATGTAGAAAAAATGGGAACAGGAAGAACGATTAGTTTGATCCAAGATGGCATAAATAATCGAGTAGATGCATTGCTTATGATACAGTATGAAGTCCCAAACATACTCATTAAGGTTTGATTCACGCTTATTTTACTGTCACAAATATGACGATGGTATGTGGTGTGATTTTTTGCATTATGTATTTTTGTGCAATTTTTTGTTTCTCGAATTAATGGACAATATTTGTCTTCTTTGAGAGTGGAAAGAAAAACTATCTGAGTAGAGTCTTCAAGACACTTTGTCCGCATGGTGATGAATAAACAGGAGGTTATTCAAGCTAAAGCGATATCATCTGAAATTTCTTGATATATTCAAAAAGTACAAACACAACAAGATTTAAACTTCAGGATTACTCATTTTGTTTTTTTTATGTTTAACATTCCGTTAATTATAGTTCAATCGCTGAGTATTGTTGCTTTGCTTTACGCGTATTTTTCATTGCGTGACGGGACGTTCTCTTTGTGATTATTTTCTGCGCTTGTTGCTATGATCTGATACTTGTGACAGTTGATGCTGAAATCTACTCAAGCGTTTAAAGATTTGGGAGATCAAATGATTCATGTCGAAAGACTGTGGTCGTATCTTGACGAAGGATGAACTATAGATTATGCGATATGAGATGACTTTACTTATAAGACATGACATATACACATAAATTCTCTTTCTTTTTCATATACGGAGTGATCACCTGTGTTTACCGATTTTTCTTTAGTATTTCAGTGATGAAAAAAAACAGCGTTGGTTGGGATGAGTGGTTCGGGAAAAAGTACGTTGATCAAGCTCATTGCTTGATATATTATGCCTGATTCTTGAACAGTGGTAGTTGATAATCAACCTCTTCAATCTCTTGCACTAGAATCTTATTTTTCTCATATAGGCTATCTTACTCAGGAGCCAAGCGTCTTTGATGGAACGATAAGAGAAAATCTCTTATACTGAACATGAAATAAGGAGATTACAGCAGTTCTAGTAAGTAAAACCATTTCGCATGCGAAATGCGAGTTTATTTATGATCTTCCCGCGTGAATCGATACAGAAATAGGTGAACGTGGTATCAGACTAAGCGGAGGACAACGTCAACGCTTAGCTATTGCAAAAATATTTATCAAAGATCCACAAATTATTTTACTCGATGAACCAACGTCTGCGCTTGATAGTTTTGCTGAAGAATCAGTAACTGAAGCTATGAATAATCTTTTTGTATGACGTACGGTAGTGATTATTGCTCATAGGTTACAGACAGTGAAGCATGCTGATGATATTGTGGTCTTGGATTGAGGAGAAGTTATTGAGCGCGGAACTCACGAGGAATTGATAAAGAAATGATGATATTATGCACATATGCTAGAATTGCAGAGCGGTTTTTAGTTTAGATTACTACATGAAAGCTCACATCTCTTCAGAAGAAATTATTGCTATACTTACCCATCGGTCAAAACAAATTTCTGTATGATCTGTCTGGTATCACCGGAAAAAGCAGGAAGTGTTATACACGATTGTCGATCTTGTAGTGGACGAAGCAACAGATACTATAGCTGTAGTCTATGAAAAACAAGTAACAGGTATTCGTTTTGTGAGATTAGCTTCTCTCTTTGTAGAAGAAGTGCCTTACGATGCAACAACGAAATGACCAAGATTTGTCCTTACTTCTCTCTAAAGCTTTTATTGCTTTATGGATAAAAAAGTATACAACACAATGATATTGTTTTAGTATTTTCTTAGTATTTTATGAAAGTCTTATTTCCTATAATCCCACGCGCTCGTTTATGGGTAGCGATTGGGTTATTTATTCTTTGTGCCTGATTTACCTTGTTTTGGACAAATCAGAGATATTCTATCCAGTTTACTGGATGAGTAGAGATGGTTATCGATACCCCACAAATAGATCAGTCTGTTGATGCATTAGTTACGAAATCTCTTACGGATAGTTGATTCGTTCCTGGCAAAGTAACGGTGTGAAAGAAAGATGATTTTGCTACCCTCTTGGTACAATTACAACTTACTGACGATGCACAGGTACAAAAAGTAACAGAACTCCTCACGAAAACACTTATCGATGGTAAGGTGATTACTTCTGCTGATAATATTCTCGAACAATCAATTATCTGACCGAGTATCTGAGCATATATGAAAAAATCTGCGATAATGGCATTGTGACGGGGTATGGTCTTTATGGCAATATATATATTGTTTGCCTTTGCAGCAATGAGGCATTTGATTTCCCCTACACTTTTGTGAGTGATCACTATCTTGACCATGCTTTTCGATATTGCATTTCCTGCAGGTATGTATGCTATTTGGATGTCAATAGATCCTATCGTTCAGATAGATGCGGTATTTATTATTGCATTGTTGACGGTCATGTGATACAGTATCAATGATACTATTATTATTTTCGATAGAGTAAGAGAAAACTACGTAGCAAAAGAAGATCAATTTACCTCTGGAAAGTGAGATGTGGAAGAGCTTTTTGAAAAGAGTTTATGGCAGACCATGAGAAGATCTATAGGAACGTCACTCACTACTTTTTTGGTTGTTGTAGCGATGTGGATATTTGGTACAGGATCACTTAAGTTATTTGCCTTTACTTTTGGTATGGGTGTTCTGTCTTGATCATTTAGTTCTATTTTCTTTGCTGCTCCACTTGCGTATCTGTTTAGTCAAAAGACATTACAAAAAAACAAATAGTCTTCTTTTGTATTTACTATTTGAGGACGCATACAGTATCCATGAATTTAGTAGGAATGTTTTGTCTGTCGTAATTTCTTATGAAAGAATATTTTCCGCTCTTTGGTAATTATCCTGATCTTGTTTATCTTGATAACGCTGCTTCAGTACAGAAACCGCAGTATGTACTCGATGAAGTGCATCATTTTCATACCCATGAGTATGCAAATATTCATAGAGGTTCATATCCATTAGCGCTTGCTGCTGAACAACAACGAGATCGTGCGAGACAGATTGTAGCGAGTGTAATTTGATGAGAAACGGAAGAAATAGTGTTCACGGGTAATGCCACGCAGAGTAGTAATCTGTTGGCGTATTCGTGTATGTATTCTTGAATTATTTCTGAAGGCGACATAATTGCCGTAGGGATCTTTGATCATCATGCAAATATTGTACCTCGACAGCATGTTGCTAAACATACGTGAGCGACGGTTATATATGTTTGATTTGATCCGACTACCTGGCAGTACGACTGGTCTGTTTTTGAAAACGTTGATCGTAGTCGTCTCAAGATTATTAGCTTGTCTTTGGTGTCAAATGTTACTGGACAAGTGCTCTCCCTAGACTTTGTAAAGAAATTGTCAAAAGAATGTCAAACGTATTTTATTATTGATGCATCACAAGCTATTCCTCATCTATGTATCGATGTAAAAAATTTATGAGCTGATTTTCTCTATTTTACAGGACATAAGTGTGGAGCGATGACAGGAATAGGTGTTTTATGGTGAAAAAAAGAACATTTAGATCGTCTACAACCTGGTTTTGTGTGATGATGAGCAGTAGAACAAGTGACGACCTTGTGACATACCTATCAATCGTCGCCAGATAAATTTGAGCCATGAACACCACATGTAGCAGGAGCAGTTTCCCTCCGTGCTGCATTTGAGTGGATTGCTTGATTAGGTAATTCGACGTGATCATTTTATGATATACTGACTACCTCATATACGTTTTTGGCACAGAAAGAAAACGATCTAGTTATCTATGCTTGTGAGCAATTTACGTTGCTTCAAGAATCATGAATGCTTACGATGATCGGGACATGTTCTCCAGAAGATCGTTTATGAATATTTTCACGAACGCTACCGACATGATCTTTACATAAACTTTGATATACTTTGGGTGAACAAGGTATCTGTATCAGAACATGAGCTCATTGTACTCACCCCTTACACCACACGCTTGGTATAGAGTCGAGCGCGAGGATGAGCCTCTGGCTATATAATGACTTCTGAGATGTACAGAAGTTTTTCCGTACGTTACGTTTATTTTTGGAAAATGATAAAGTTACTCACTCTTCCTAGTATTTGCACCTCTTTTTTTTACACTTACGGTAGTATAGTATATTGCTTTTAAAACTAAATGTATAGATAGTCCCGAACGGCAATATAAAGTAAATTTTCTCTGTACAGATCCTAAGTAAGTTTACTATATCTATCTCTCTTTTCTTATGTTTACTCTATCAAGTTCATACCAACCTGCAGGAGATCAACCAGAAGCTATTCGTCAGATTGTTGATTGATTTGAGCAAGGTGAAAATATCCTTACGTTACTGGGAGCAACAGGAACGTGAAAAACGTTTACTATGGCAAATGTAATTGAAAAATTACAAAAACCTACACTTGTGTTATCTCATAATAAAACTCTCGCAGCTCAGTTAGCAACAGAATTTAAGCATTTCTTCCCCAACAATGCGGTACATTATTTTGTGAGTTATTTTGATTACTATCAACCAGAAAGTTACCTTGCTGATAAAGGCTTATACATAGAAAAAGAGGCGACGATAAATAAAGAAATAGAAATGTTTAGACTATCTACGATGGCGTCTTTACTTAGTCGTGAAGATGTGATTGTGGTGTCATCAGTTTCTGCGTTATATGGATTGTGATCGAGGGAGTTTTTTGCCAACAATCGTTTGTTTGTCGAGTGTGGAAAAGAGTATGATGTAGATGAACTCAAACAGCAGTTGATTCGTATGCAATACAAACCCTTGCATGGGACACTCGAGGCAGGAATGTTTGCTATTCACGGCGAAATGCTTGATATCTATGCAAGTACTGACAAACATTTACGAAGACTATATTTTAACGATACAAAGTTAGAACGCATCCAGCTTAGAGATCCGTTAACTTTTGCTCCAATAGATACAGTTAACCGTTGTACGATATGGCCAGCAACACAATTTTTACAAAACTTGGACGATCTTGCAGACATCTTAAAACAAATGGAGCAGGAGCTTAATGATCGTGTGAAATGGTTTACGAAACAAGGTATGTTGGTAGAAGCGCAGAGATTACAAAAAAGAGTGATGTACGATATAAAAATGATTCAAGAAACGTGATTTGTGAATGGCATAGAAAATTATAGTCCGTATTTTGAGAAAAGATTGGACAATGCACCACCAAATACTATTTTTGATTATTTTCCTGACGATTTTTTACTTATTATTGATGAGTCGCATATGACGATTCCTCAATTCCAATGAATGCCAAAAGCAGATAGATCAAGAAAAACAGCGTTAGTTGACTATGGATTTAGACTTCCCTCTGCCGCAGCACATAGACCATTATGATTCTCAGAATTAACAACAAAGTTACAACGAACCTGACGAGAAGAATCATTACATCCAGTACTTCGTACGGAGACGAAAAAAACAAAAACACTGTTTGTTTCTGCTACACCAGCACAGTATGAATTAGATATGAGTACCCAAATTATCCAACAAATTATTAGACCAACAGGACTCCTTGACCCTATTACCTATGTATACCCTAAGTCATGATCATATGAGTTACTTAACGCTTCTATACAAAAAGTATGTAAAAAAAATCCTTCTCTCGTTCCTTTGCTTCAGTGATACGAAGATCATTTACAAAAAAATCATCACCTTTTTTGATAAGGATTACTGCTTGTAGCTAAGAAAAGAACCTTATACAACTTTGCTTCAGTATATACTTACCTTAGAAATATTTTTATCTCTTATTGTTCTCTATTTATGCTTGTTTTGGATGTTGATCTTCAAAGTATTTCTGTATACCGTACGGACTTGTGAAGTGGAGATATTTCTTCTAAGAAAACATATTTATGTTCTTTGCCAGAGGTAGTCTACGAATATAGAACTGAACAAAATCATCACGTGCTTCTTCCAGAATCAGCATACGTATTTCATACTATAAAAATGGAATACGCGAGCGATGAACCTTTTACTATTACGATGTATAAGGAACTCTTACAAGAGAAAAAAGAAATGCTTGTTGTTCAATATTGATGTGATCCTGTTCATATGACTATGCTTCTCTACATTCAAGAAGAATTTTGAGAGGCATCGATGAGACACATTTTGTGAGTTTCAGGAAAATTTTCTTGGATATGGTATATGTACGCAGTTACACCAGAAACAATACTTACCTTACATCAATCATACGGTAATGGTTTATCTACAGTACATTGTTTGCCAAGAAATTTATCTCTTATTCGTTCACTTAGTTCGTTGTTACAACGTCCATCATATACATTATTAGTGCTTTGAGATCAATGTGTGTCCTTATGTCAAATACAACACTGACGATACAACCAACTGGCGACAGCGCCATTAGGCTTGCATATTCTTCTGGAAGCAGCTGAAGACCAATGAGTACAAAAATATCTTTTTCGTGACAATGAAGAATTGCAACGTAATAGTGTTGCTCAGAAACTTCTCTTAGATTCTTTATGATTTTATGCGTCTGCACTTACTGATTGGGTAGATTGATTTCTTATAGCGTGATCACCATTAGTAGTATGTTGTTCGCTTCTTTCCCATACACTTTTTTCTGAAGTAGTTCAGTCTACACTCCAAGCAAAGTGAGCTTTTGTTATCCCCTTTGCTGCTCTACCGCAAAGTAACTGAAAAAAACAATCAACACATACCGATTTTTGTATTGCAGCATACTTGAATAAGTAACTTGAGAATTTGCATTTTTCACTCATTGTCTATAGACTTAAGGTATCTATCTATTTCACTTTCTTGTGTGATGATAAAATCCTTAAGATGTAGTCTTGTAGCGCTCTGTGCATTTTTTTGTCTGAGTTATCCGGTGGTAAGTTTTGGTACGAGTTATGTATCAGAACAATTTTACCCAAATTATAAAATTCAGTGAAAATGGTCTCAAATGATCGAGATTTTAGAAAATATCGAAGCATCAGTCAGAGTTGGAGCAGATGTTGCTCCAGGAACCTTTGCTGAGTTAAATAGGCTTTTTACCGTTATTTTTCCATATTTTCCAAAAAGTCCTAGTAATAATATTATCTATAAACAGTGTGATCTTACTACAAAAGATCTTTCTTCAGAGGTGACAACGTATAAGTACACTGTTTTCAAAGAGAGGTGTTTTAGTACAATCGGACAAATAGTGCAGCAGATAGAAAGTAAATACACGGTAAAACCAGCAATTAGTGTGAAACCACAAGAGTGACCTGCTCCATTGAATGTGACACTAGATGCGAGAGGAAGTGTAGATCCATCAAATGATACTATTCCTTCCGATTATTTTTTCTGGTATTTTAAAGATGTCTTGGGTAATGACAGACCTATTGGTAAGTGACCAGTAATAAACTATACGTTTGCTGATCCAGGTAACCATATTGTTCATCTTACGGTAAGAAGCGCAAATCGAGAAACAGAAGGTGTTTTTGATGGTGAAAAATCAGTCTCAGTCAACGTAGCTCCTGAATCTGCTCAGATAACACTTTATGTAAACGGAAAAAAAGCATCTCCGGAACGTTTGATGAAAGTGGGTATGCAGGATGGAAGCGCAACCGTTATGCTTGATGCAAGTGCAACCAGGCCAACATGAGCAAGAACGATAATTTCTCATGTTCGAGAAATTAGCAATAATCAAAGATATACTTTTAAACAATCTGGTGATGGAGCGCCAAGAGAGTTAAATCATGAATTTCCTCAACAAGGAGTTTATAAAATAAAACTTGAAGTAACAGATAATGAAAACAATAAAATAAATAAGATTTTTCAAATCTCAGTATCTGACCCAGTCGCAATAATAAAAGCAAAACCAGATGTATGAACAACATCAACTCCTTTTGTATTTGATGCTTCTGCTTCGTATTCGGTGAGTTCAAAAATAAGAAAATATCAATGGCAAGTATTTGATCCACAGGGAAATCAAGTAAGCTTGGTGGATGCAAAAGAGTTGAAACAACAATTTGTAGTCCCAGGCATATATACTATCAAACTAACCGTGAGTGATATTGGTGGAGCAGTAAGTACAGATACGTTGGATATCAATATTGGTTCTACACCACCAATTCCTTCGTTTACTATAGAATCAACGAGTGAGCTTAAATATCCTTCAAGATTTACTCTTGATGCATGAGGAACGATTGATGATGATCTTCGTCATGGTGGAGATACGTTAACATACGCACGAACGTTTAGTTCTCCTGAAAATATCCAAATGGATACAACAGAGTCAGATAGTAAGCGTATTATCATAACTATTAATGAACCTGATACCTATAAAGTACATCTTACCGTAACGGATAAGTTCGGCGAATCTCGTAAGATAGAAAAAGAGATAAAAGTAATCTCGACACTCAGACCAGAAATGATTATTACTCCATTGGTTAGTGCGCGATGATCGGAGGTGACTTTTTTTGCGAAAGCAAATAAGTCAGTGGTGTTTTATGAGTGGGATTTTGGAGACGGTAAAAAACAACAAACCCAAGAACCTAAAGCAGTGTATTCGTATGCTAAGGCATGAGTTTACAAGGTAACCTTACGTGTAGTGAACGATCAGCAGGAAGAGAATGTATTAACGAGACAAGTATTTGCCGGGCAAAAGGATGTCCCATTGGTTGCTTGGATAGTAAAATCTTCAGTAGGTAATGTGGAACTTACTCCTACGGGAAGTTGTGAAACTATTTCTGGAAGTGCTGCTGCTTATGTGGTGGATAGGTATCAGCAACTACTTATTGATGCTACAGCATCTCGTACGATCCTTGGTGATAATTGATGAATTCGCGTCTGATTCCACCCTCAGAATGATGAGATATATAGTAAAACTGTTTTGAACTATAAGTTTGCTGAATTATGATGTCAGTGGATGGATATTACGGTCGAGGATACAAATGCATGAAAGTCTACACAAGAACGTGTTTGGTTTGACGTACGTAACGCGCTTCCTACTATGCAAAATCTTACTCTCCAGTTTCCTCAAGCGAAACAACAACAGCAGCAGGTAGGGGTTGGACTTTCAACTACGTCGCTTTCTGATGAAGGATTGTCACTAGATACGTCGTTATCTTCTATTGTTGTAAAAGCTATGATACAGGGACCTCGTGATCCAGATGGAAGTATCTCGTACTATAGATGGTGGTATTACCCAAATAGTGATGATACAAGAAAAGAATGATTTAAGATCACTCCTGCTGCTATTACCTCAGTTACCTTTGTTATCCCAAAACCTTGATCTCCTACGGAGTATGCATTTGTCGTAGAAGCTGTAGATAACGATTGATGAAAAGTAAGTAGTGAGGATATACTCGGTAAGGGACCTATAGTATTTTTTCCTCCAGGAGAGGTGCAGCTTGATCAGCCTTTAGTTTCTCTAAAGATAGATACCGTCAATGCAAGAGCTGGTGAAGACGTTACGTTTACCGTAAATGCCTCAATTCCTTCTGAAAGACCTGATTTCGAAGCAACGAGAATAATTAAGTATGATTTTGATGGAGATGGTATTTACGATCAGACCACAAAAAAAACACAAATCACCTTTGTATATGTCAGACCATGAACGTATACACCAAAAGCAGCTGTCTACTATAGAGATCGTGCGTGAGTCGCCTTGTCAGAGTCTATCACGATAGTTAAAGCAGTTACTCCTCGTTTACTGTACGCAGTACATGATCGTACAGTTTTGGTAAGAGATATCACTATAGGTGATGTCGAAGAATCTCACGTGTGTATGGATATGGAGTTGTGTACCTGATCAGGAGATCAACAACTGTTGACTGGACAATCATTTGTCTATACATATCCTGACTATGGTGAATACCTTACTCGTTTATCAGTGATAGATGCTTATGGTAATGAGTTAGAAAAAAAGGATAGACTCACTATTACTGAACAGGCAGGTTTTGCGTTTTTGAGTATTCCTGAAGCGATAAAATCGGCTTCTTGATGATATGAAGTATCTCTATGAAGCAGTATAGAAAATACGCGAACAGCATACTTGGTCGATGAGAAGAACTGTTACGTTGATCTAGATATAACTACTGACAGTGACGGAGATGGTGATCCTACGATCGATGATGATTTTCATTGCAATGAGCTGATTACTCACATCTTTACTCCTGTGCAAAAAACACAAGAATGAAGGATATATCGTGTTGCGGAGGGAAAAGTTATTGAAGAACCTTTGGTCTTTAATTTCCTAGATCTTGAAGACGACTGGATACCTTTATGATACGAGTCTATTGCTGAACAGATCGATGAACTTATTTCTCATGTTCCTCATACATCATCAGATGTGTATGTATGATATTATAGAGATATGCTAGTAAACTTAAAATCATCCCTTGGAGATGCATCAGAAAAGAGTTCTTTGGTTATTCAATTGCGTGATCTTGTAGGAAACTATCCTCATGTTGTTCCTAGTGCCGATAAAGAATCACTCGCTATACTCCTTACTATTCTCTCTGATAGTACGGTGCAGTCTGCTTTTGGTGGTACAGTGTACGAAACTGAAAGAAATAACATTCTCGTCTGGTTTCAAGAACCTACTAAATCTGAAGTTCAGCTTCTTTTTGACCAATTTGAACGTGTTCAGTGAAATCAAGACGAGATGAAAAAACAACTGGATGCTGTAGCAAATCGTGCTGCAGATGAGAGAGCAAAAGGGAATATAGATGAGATTGATTTTAACTATATCAGAACGAGTCTGTGTACCTTAATCAATTATTATGAGCTTCCTTCTAAAACATGTGGATCGCAAGACGAACTTGCACCTGGTGATGAGTCAGAAATAACAAAAGACTTAACCTCACAAAAGAGTTCCTCTCTATTAAGTAAGGTGCTTAGAGTAGTTCTTATTATCGTCATTATTCTTGCTTTAGTATTTGGTGTGTTGATTGTTATTTTTGCTATTAAAGCAAAGAAACAACAACAAAGCTTATCAGATGATGAAGAGAAATAAAGTAACTCATTTTTTGACAAAGATGGAAATGTGTATATAATATATATGTCGACGAAAGACTGAGATCATTACAAATAAAAAACATACTATGGATTACTTTTTGGGAAGCCCCCTCTTTCCCACCGATACTATCGGTGTAGGCGTCTGACTTATAGCTCAACAAAAATAAAAATAAAAATAAAAGTAGCGGTTTGTAATGAATCGCGAGCGTATTCTATATAAGCTTCGACTTATCAATTAGAAAAGTTTTGAGCACAAGATAAGCAGATTGATCCAAAAAAAGGTAGTCCACATCTATGGGATACTTCATTCCGACTGTTTAGTCTTTGAGAAATCCTGTAGAGTATATTCATGAGGGGCAATGGGATATACAAAAAATTATCGATTGCGATAATTGAAAAGGATATGGGTTTACCCATATCCTTTTTTTTTTGTATTTCTTTTTCGAATACTATTTAACTATAGTAAGTTTTACATCATAAGTGATATTGTCGTCAATTGCTTTATCTGCAATATCAGAGAAAAACTTCAATGATCTAAATTTGATATCCCAGAGTGTTCTATCGATAGTGATAGGAGCTATAAACGTCATATCCTCATCTACTGTTGCTACAAACGTTACTGGATTTGTTATTCCTTTGATAGTAAGATCTGCAGTCACTTGGTAAGCATCTGTGTCGAGTTCAGTAACTTGTGTGATCGTGAGAGTTGATGTAGGGTGATTTTCTACTGAGAAGAAATCGTCACTTTGTAGATGTTTCAAAAGTGAATCATGCGTATCTCCCTCAAGATCATCGTTAGTAATTGAGTTCATATCCAAAGTGAATGTACCCCCTATAAGTTTGTTGTTTTCATCGAAGTTCAGTGTTCCATTATTAAGTTTTACGGTACCATAATGTGCTCCACCTACTTTTTTTGCATTCCATCTAATGGTAGATGTTTCTGTGTTTGCTTCTTTTGCTGTAGATCCTTCTGCTAGAGGAGCAGTGTCTTCAGTAGGTTGTTGCTCTGTTCCTTCAGGAGTAGGTTCAGTAGGTGGTACATCTACTGCAGGAGCGTCTGTTGTAGGAACTTGTTGTGTTGTAGGCGCAGAACATCCTGCCATAAGAAAACTTACAAGAACTAGACTACTCATAATTGATAATGTGGAAAGTTTCATACGAAAAAAAAATATAAAATTAGCCACCGACGGGAATCGAACCCGTGACCTCTTCCTTACCATGGAAGCGCTCTACCTGCTGAGCTACAGCGGCGAAAAAACTAGCATATAGATACTGAAATATGATTAAATTGCAATTGCCTCATGAAAAAGATACTTGACTTCATCCATTTCCTCATAAAATCTAATCTCCTGCACCACCGCCACCACTACTTCATCAACCAAATCACCCAAAACCTCCTCAGCTGAAACTTCCTCAGCCAAATCATCATCCACTTCGTCATCAACTAGAGTATGGTGTGCTAGATCATCAAGCGCGAGGATAGGCTATGAGTCATCAAATAATTCCCGTAAAGTATCCAAAAAATGCTCCTAAAATACCTGGTAGTCATAAGGCGATAAGTAAAAAAACTCCGAGAAAAGGAAAAAAAGGAGTAGCTACCATGATCGCGGAAGTTGTTTTGGTGCGTAATGCACGAAATGAAAGGAGTGTTCCACTTGCTCGTATGAGAAAAAAGAGCATGTCTCGTATACTAAATATATACTCATCTGAAGCTGGTGTTACTCATGACTGACTGTTTCACTCTTTTACAAGTTGTTCGAGCACTTTTTGGTGATATGCTTGAATTGCTTGAGCTCGTTGACCAATATCGACGGCAGGTCTGAGAGTAGATTCTATGAGATTACGTACCCAAATGTCTGGAAAAGCTCATTCTAAACCATATCAGACGATGATACGAAGTTTTTTTTCTTCAGTCGATATAAGAAGTAAGAGTCAATTATTCTTGCCTTGTTGTCATATACCGCTTTCGCGAAACAAACGCATACCTATATCAAACAGTTCATTTCCGTTTCTATGAGGAAAGAGGATGGTCGCTATTTGTGCGCTTGTTTGTTGTTCAATAGCTAATGCTTCTGTATTCAATCAAGAGAGCGTTTCTGTATTCAAAACATTGCTTACGTCAGTAACTAGTTCAGTAAGTGGGGGGAGCGAAAGAGGACCTGTAAAAGTGTTTTGTGCACCGCAAAAAGAGATCAATGTACTTACACTGATGGTGAAAATATAGAAAATTGCTGATAAATTCAGGAAGATGAATCTTTTCAAACTGTGCTTACAGTATTGTTTTTTGCAATTTTCTACGTAGTAAATTCATTTTGAATTTACTATAATTCTTTTAAACGTGAAGAATGCATTTGATATACGCATAGGTAATGGCGAGAAAAATCTAGTTTAGGAGTTCTTCTACATTCGGCACATCCTTAATAGCTTTCTCATCTGGCGGAGTGATACGATCTTTTTCTGAAAATCAAAACAGACCGCTAAGCAATTTTCCTCGTGGAAATGATCTTACTTTTAGGTTATATCCACCTACCGTATCATTGAAATCTTTGATAGCGGTTCTGATGCGATTCTCACTTCCTTCCAACTCCGTAAGTAATGCGGTAAATTGCGTGTCAGCTTTGAGTTCTGGATATTGTTCTACGGTAAGTTTGACGGTACTGAGTGTCGAAGCCAAGAGATTGTTGAACTCTGGTGATTTTATGTCTCATACAGAAGCCATTCCTTGCAGTTTTTCAAGGTTT
>Ga0163148_10003981_pt1 | contig 15793 bp, 27 predicted proteins | sample OliLakLV19MP7P2_FD_148606 | JGI IMG/M metagenome (GOLD analysis project Ga0163148, IMG submission 148606) | Freshwater microbial mat bacterial communities from Lake Vanda, McMurdo Dry Valleys, Antarctica- Oligotrophic Lake LV.19.MP7.P2 | ecosystem: Environmental > Aquatic > Freshwater > Lake >...
CTCAAATGCGCCATGTACGATTCAAATTCTTGAAGATCATCCATAAAAGCTCACCCTCCACGTGAAGATGCGCTTATAATACTATGATATTCATATTAATAACACAGTACAACTAGACACGTTCGTCGTAGTGATTTCACATGACTGCGATTTGGCGGCTGCCGCTGACAAGGAGGCTGAAGCGGAAGTCGTCGTTGGGTGGCGCATCGCAACGCTCGGTGCGGATTCTTATGCAAAGACGGCGCGTCGCCTCCATTTCGAGTATCAGTCGGATGGCGGGCCCGTTCCATTAGAACTGTTGGCCACTTCGAAACAGTCCATTAGCAAGGCAGCGTTATTTGCAACTGACCCGCGCCGGGATATGACGCTGGAAGGGCAGGGATTGAGAATTCTCCAGCGCTGGCTTGCAGCACGCTATTCGCGCGCGGCTTTTCCGGAGGCTTTCGAAGATCGACTGCGCGATGCAACGATTCCAGGAAAACTCAAGCTTCTGAAGAAAATTCAAAACATTTTGGCGGCAAGTGGTGATCACATTCGCGCATTGATGTTTGATCTCGACCAGGGCGTTGATGTCGAGCGCTCGGCAGCGGATGATTTATACCAACTGGGGATAGTCGTGCTGTACGACGGTGGTCGAGACGAACCAACAGCGGCAGCAGCAGCGACAAAGGCGTCCGAGGAACTGGAGTCACTTTTCGAGTTGGCATTTCTGAAGCCAACCGGTGCGTGGAAAAACATCCAACTCAAATACTGCGACCCGGTTTCGGACAATGCGATTACGGTCGCCCAAAGCGAAGCTCCAAAGCAATGGCGCTTGGAACACATGAGCCTCCAGGACGAGTCGCCGTTGCCGATGCTCTCGCTGTGAACGGAGAATGGCCAGGGCGGCGGCAAGCAACCATGGGCACGAACCAGGGACCTGCTGATTAACAGAGGCGAAAAGCGCCCTGCAAAAAATCGTCTCGGCCTGCCCTCGCTCGCCAAATCGCCCCATCGAATTCACGCGTTGCCTTTATTCGGTACGGGTGTTGCCGCAACTGGCAGCAGTTCCCGAAAGGCGCGAGTCGAAAGTAGGGACTGAGCTCGTTGTATTTGTTCTGTCGCAAGAATGAACGCGATCCGGTCGCGCAGTCACGGCCGACCGATACCAGCCAAACCAGATTGCAGGCTCCAAACAGGGAGAAAAGTTCCTGCTGCACATATGCTGGCAATCAGTCGGATCGCTGCAGTGCGCATCGGGCCACGATGCGGCCGCTGTCGAGCAATTCGAACAACGCCGCCGAGGAAGTCAACAAAGGCCGCTGTCGGGTGGCCAGCCAAGGGAACAACTTGAGTGCCAGGTCGCGGTAGAAATCCACAGGCGGGCAGTTCTATGGCTTCGACGGTGTTCCAACACGTACGACTCGATGGAATTTGCAGTAGCGCCATGCCTCCGGGCAGATTACGATTTCTGTCTGATTATTGCCAGGCTCAACCGGCGTCCAAATCGCCCGACTCTCTCGTTGGTTTAGTGTGAATCGTTTGCCGTTTGACCAACGCAGAATTGCAAGAGAATAATCCTTGACATTTATATTTGCACAAATGTACCCTTCCGCCAGCATGTGCTGAGGCTCCGGCATGGCTGGGAGCCGAAACAAAACCTCTTGCGTCCGTGTACGGGCGCCAACTACCGGTGACCGCGTGTGAGGGTTGCAGTAGCCATCCTCGTTTCAATCATCGCCGTTGTCTTGCTTGTTGCCTGTAGCGGCACGTCCAAGCCAATGCCTACGCCGGCCCTCGTTAACCCGGCACCCGCTTCAGCGCCCGCTGAAACCATATGGCGTGAAGGAGTCGAAGATGGAAACCGTCAGCTTCGGCAGGAATCAACTTTTCGCGACTGGCCGCGACGAGTTGTCGTGGTCGCAAAACAGGCGCGCCGATCTTCGTTATCCGGCGCGACAGAGTAGGAGCACATATGCACGTACGATTGGAACCCAGCTTCGGCCCGGATGGAAAACTCCCTCAGCCTGGCATCGAGTCAACCGGAAAATTGAAGCCTGAGAAGGGCGGATTTCGCGACCACCTGGCGCTTTGGATTGTGCTGGTGCTGAGCCTGATGGTATTGGCCGGCGGCTACTGGGCGTGGACACACTTGTTCTCCGCGGTGGGCGTATCGATGCCGAGCCGAATCGCAGTGGCTCCGCGACCGGTGGCACCGCAAGTGGCGGAACCTGCCGTCAAATACCCAATCGCGGCCGTCAATGGTGTCGACCCTGGTACGCTGCCCGCGGCCGACAAGGTTGATGCGTACGTGGCCGACGCGCTGGTCAAACTCCTGGGTCAAAGGGCCGTATTGTCGATGTTACAGACGGGCGATTTTGTACGTCGCGTTGTGGTGACCGTCGACAATCTGGCGCGCGAGCACGCCGCGTCCGGCCTATGGCCGGTTAACCCGACGCCCGGGCGATTCTCCGTGACCGGCAAGGCCGGCGCCCAATCACTCAACCCCGACAACGGCTTGCGCTACCTGCCCTTCGTACGGATAGTCGAGTCGGTCGACCTTGCCGCGGGCGTTGCCCTTTACGTACAGCTGTATCCATTGTTTCAGCGCGCTTACGAAGGCTTGGGCTATCCGGGGCGATACTTCAATGATCGCCTTGTGGAAGTGATCGACAATCTTCTTGCCGCACCTGAACCGGCGCGACCGGTCGACCTCCGGATTACAGAAGTGAAAGGGCCAATCAAGGTAACCCGACCATGGCTGAGCTACGAATTTTCTGACCCTGGTTTGCGTTCCCTATCTTCAGGACAGAAGCTTCTGGTTCGTATGGGGCTGGACAATGAAAGACGCCTGAAGTCCAAGCTGGCGGAGATTCGGCGGTTGGTGACTGCGAAAAGCGCTCGTCGTTAGTGCTTGGTGTTGGCGCCCAATGCCCCGTGGGTGGGCTACGAATGAGGCATTCGCAGTTCACGGCCGTTTATGATTCCTGCGTCCTGTACTCCGCGCCACTTCGGGATTTCCTGATATGGCTCGGGCTGTCAAGACGCTTCCGTGCGCGGTGAAGTCCCCAGATTCACCACGAGTGGACCCAGCAGCGCCCGATCGATCACTTCGAGGCCGAGCGCGCGCATCTGAAACCGCTCAATCCCGCGCCTTTCGATCTGGCACGGGTGTGCTCGGTGCGGGCCACCAAGCAGTTCCGGGTGCCGCTGGATTCGAACCACTACTCGGTGCCCGCCTTGTATGCCGGGCAGCGCTTGTTGCTCAAGGCCTACGCCGATCGGCTGTGCATCCATTTCCGCGACCAGCTCGTCGCGCGCCATCCACGCGCCTGCCTCCGGCAGCATATAAACGCCGGCCTAGAACCATTGGTAGAAGCGCCTCTCAGGCCGATTTCCGTCGTGTGGAGCCGCTCTTCGCCGGCCTGAGGATCATGTCGTACAGCGCCTGCGCCGCCTCCGAAGCCGCCTTGGCGGCTTTACGGTTTTGCGATTTTCCGCCCAAAACGCTTCAACCCAGCCTTGTCAACGTTGTAGATTTCGTCGCGGCGCCCTATTTTGAGCACCAGCACACGCACCTTGCCGGGATCGATATCAGCAATCAGGCGGACGTGTCCTTCTCGACGTTTCCAGAACCCGTGAAGACTTCCACCGAGACGTTTGAAGTGCACCGTCGGATCGGTCGACGCTGTCGCTGTTTTCAGAAAGCTGCGCACGCGCAATTGCAGGGCGCCGTCGAGCGCGTCGAACTCCCGGCCCGCCGCTTCGCTAAAGCTAAGCTTGAAGGCCATTGCGGCGGAACACCGCTTCCGCACTGACTGTCTTTTGTTTGCCGGTGTTGATTTGCGACAAGGTGCGGCGGGCGTCGCGCAGATCCGTCGCATCCTCGAGGGCTTCACGTAACAGTGACGTGGCCAACGCCGCCGCCGGCTTGCGTGACGTCTTTGCCTGTCTGACGAGAACGCGCACAGTGGCCGCATCGAGTTCGATACTGGCCGTGCCGTCCGCGCGGATACTGAGAGTTTCCAACGCCTCAACATTGCCCATGATCCACCTCGTGTAGGTACGTATAGCAGATATTGTAGACCAGCCGTATTCTGAAGTGCCCCCTCGGAAACGTATCCCACGAAGTAGTTAAATTTCACGTTGTGGAGGTATGTGATGAATGTTGCTGTTGACGCCGACCGAAGATTGACCAGCCAAGAAGGGGGATGCCGAAGGATAGGAATTCCAACGCCATTGTTGGAGTAATCCGGCCATATCCGTCTGGGTGTTAACGGCGGTGCAAAAGCGAACATTTCTGGCGACGAAAATCGCAAACTTCCATGGTTGCAAGCGCGAAACTGCCGCGCTTGCAACCATGACCAAGTGTATCGCCCCTCCGCCGCGCCAAGGGTCCGCTACGCCAGGCTGCAAAAGACCGCAGCCTGCCCTTGACCCGGCTCCTGGGCTTTCTGGCGTCACGCATTTTCATGCCCGAAAAAAGCGCATCGCCATATAGTGGCGGATTTGGACCGCCGTTCACACGACCAGATCAATCGCGTCAACTGGAACGTCGCGCCCACGCACCAGGTGCCCGCGCTCAGAAGTATCGAAGCGGACGCCGCTGAAGAACCAAACGGCACCGAGCTAGTCGCGCTGCGCTGGGGGCTGATCCGGTTCTGGGCCGAGGTCGTCGCGCCCAAGTTCGGCACCATTGCACTACCTTAAGCCAAGTGGTGATATTCACGGATGAGCGGATACCTTGCGAATTTGAGCGTCGAATGTGGATAGGTCGGCCGCGGTTAGTTGCTTCGTCTCCGCCTGCCTGCGTGATTGGATCGGCAGGGTAAAACTTGGCGTTCATCACCGCCAACGTGTTTCCTTGATCATCATAAAGATTGGCCGCGAAAGTCAGCGTGGATTCGGTGAGCCGATATCCCTTTGCCTCAACAAACGCATCCATGGAAATCCGCGTGTTCTCCGACAGCAACCATTATTTCCCGCTCGAAGCGGTCAAACCCGAATATCTGGAGAAGAGCGGCACCACCACCGTGTGCGGCTGGAAGGGTACGGCCAACTACTATTCCCTCAACATCGCGGCAAGGCCAATCCGGACGCGGTCTGGTACTACGCTGAGCCAAAAGAGGCGGCGGCGCAGATCAAAGGGCGGGTGGCGTTCTGGCGCGGGGTCGAAGTAACGCCGTGACGGAAGAGGCGCTGTGCGCCGGAGCATTGGTCAATGGGGACCGGTCCTACCCGAAGCGAAACCTTCAATTGCGAGGAAAGCGACGCCGGTTGCGCGGCCTATCGCGTTTCGTTCTACTGGGCCGAAAGCATTGCCCTTTCAGGAGCGGGATGAGCCATGACTACCAGCATCGACCGGCTCCTCGCTGGTTTGACTGAATCGCAGCATTTCCGCTGAGCGATGGCGCGGGGGCCGGGCCGTCGCCGCGGCCTTGTCGTTGATCGAGTGCTGCAAGCTGGTGGAGGTGGAACCTTTCGCATATCTCAAAGATGCGCCGGAGCGCATCAATGCGCACCACGTCGATCGCTCGGCGGAGTTGCCGCCGTGCAACTGGGTGCCAAAGGTCTCGGCCACGGCAGCAGCAGCTTGACCGCGCGTCCCGGCTTATCCAGTATCGGCCGCTCTCACCACGCAAGCCGCTCCGCCGTCAAGATACGCGCGTACCAAAAATGATACACTAGGCAGTGGAGAAAAAACTTGTCCCAACCTTGGGCGTACGATTTTTCAGAACGGATGCCGGCGCTGAACCCGTTCGCGACTGGTTGAAGGATATTCCAGTTGCGGAGCGCAAAACCATAGGCGAAGACATCAAGACTGTTCAATTTGGATGGCCCATGGGTATGCCGCTGGTGGCGCATCTTGAAAGTGGCATCTGGGAGGTACGCACTTGCGCACCCGCCTGAGCACGCGTATCGCACGATTGTTGTTTGTTCTCGATAGCGACATGATCGTTCTGTTGCATGGCTTCATCAAGAAAGAACAGAAGACTCCCAAGCCGGAATTGGACTTGGCAAAAGAACGACTCAAACTGTTGAAGAGGCGCAAATGAAAAAGCAAAACATTGGAAGCGATTTCGATGACTTCCTTAAGGAGGAAGGCAGGTTAGAAGAAGCTACTGCCGTGGCGGTGAAACGGGTTATTGCGTGGCAGATCGAGCGGGAAATGGCCGCGCAAAAGATCACAAAGACGGCAATGGCAAAAAAGATGCATACCAGCCGTGCTGCGCTCAATCGCTTGCTGGATGAAAACGATACCAGCCTGACCCTGACAACGTTAGCTGGTGCGGCAGCCGCACTTGGCCGCCGCATAAAACTCGAGTTGGCGCCAGCCTGATAATCACCACGGTTGCGCCTTGCACCATCACAATGTCGCCAACCTTCAATGCGGCCGCCCGAAATGGCGGCGAGTTGCGCCTTGGCCTCAGGATTGCCGGGATTTCTCGACAGCCCGACGCGAGCCAGCTTGGGTACCGTCAATACCGGAGACTCGTCGAACCGCTAGTCAGCAAGCCGATTCGCCATGCCTTGCGCGGCTGCTGGGCGAAAGACGCATTCGGCGCAAGCGCGCGTGCCCCCGGCGCAAGAGTCGGCTGGCGTTCTGGCGCGGCGTCGAAGTGACGCCATGACGCGGGAGACCCTGTGCGTCGGGGCATCGGTCGAAGCAGACCATTCCGACGCCGCACAGGTTTTCAATTGCCAGGAATGTGGCGCCTGTTGTGTGACTTATCGTGTTTCGTTTTACTGGGCCGAAGCGACAAGCCTGGGACTGCCGGATACGCTGGTCGAGCAGATGGGCCCGTTCTACGCCTGCATGGCGGGCACCAATCGCGCGGCCCCGCGTTGCGCGGCGCTCGAGGGCCAGGTGGGCGAGACGGTCCGTTGTCGCGTATATGGCCAGCGGCCGGCGCCGTGCCGGGAGGTTCAGCCGGGCGACGACAAGTGCCTGCGCGCGCGTATCCGCAACGGTTTGAGCACGATCGGCTGAGAGGGTCTTCCGCTGGCGTCATGCCGAAGCAATCCCGGCCAAAATGTCTGCCCGGCATGCCGACGCGCAATCGTGCACAAGTGCGGAAGCGGGCAGTTCAAGGACAGCGTATTTTGCTCCTTGAATTGCTTCACGCAGTGGAACGCTGCTGAAATTGCGCGCCGCCTTGCCTATATATCCAGGAATGGGGAAAGCGGTGAGTGAAGCTACGCCAGGCGGCGTCTCGTCGCAACAAGCCGGTGCGCCGACACCGACCCGCGGTCGCGAGTACACCGGCATTCTGCCGAGCCAGCGCATCGAGGCGATGGTGGCAAGCGGAGAGATATTCTCTACTGGTAACAAATACGATACGGCAGCGGCGCGGCTGATTGAACGCGCATCGGATCAGATGCTCTCCGCAATTCAAATCGAGCGCTCCATCCACTGCCTCGCCGTCATGACTTCCACGCCGATCCGCTTCGGAAAGTGCCGCACGTTGCCCGTAATCACCGGGCAGTCAGCGGCCAATGCGGCGGCGATAAAAGGCCAGTCCGCAGGGTCGGGCAGTTTCAGTACTGGCAGATACGGCGTGATGCGAATCCAGCGCGCCTGCGCCGCGAACAAGTCAAGTAGCTGCGTCACGTCGCGTTCAAGGAAACCAAATCGTGGCCGCTGCAACACATCGATGTATTCGTCGAGAATCTCGGCACATATCACTGGCAAGAGAATGCCGTGGCGGATTGCCAGCGCCACCTTGTCGGGGATGCTGCCCCGCTTGAGCAGCGCCGATACCAGGATATTGGTGTCAACGACGGCCAGGCTTGACATTGGCGGTTTGGCGGTCTTTGCGTGCGGCAGCGATCTCGGCGTCGATTTCCCTGGTCGTGATCTTGTTCAGCCCTTTCTCCTCTGCGCGCGTCTGGATGCGGTCGAGCACGGCGCCGAAGCGTGCAGCGCGGTGAGCACGCAGTGTCGCTTCCACTTCGTTCGGCTTGGTGTGCAACAAAAGCGCGAAAGGCTTGCCATTGCGTGTGACGACGATCTCCTCGCCGGCCTCGACGCGCTCCCACACCTTGCCGGATTCAGCGCGGAGCTCGCGAACGGTTACATAGTCCATGGGACACCTCGGTCATCAAATGTGTACGCAATTGTAGACCAGGATACTGACATGAATGGAATTTCCATGGCATTTTGGAGTGATCCGGCGATATCCGTCTGCGCCAATCATTGAAGGGCGGATTCCTGCTACCCGGCGGACCGAGGCCGTCGCATCGGGATCACCGCGTCACTCGCCGACGATGCCGGCTTCCTGGACGATCTTGCGCCACTTGGCGATCTCGCGGCCAATCTGCTGCGCAAATTGCACCGACGTGTTGGGCGCGGGCGTGGCGCCCATCTGGCTGAACTTGTCCTTCATCTCGGGCAATTGCATGATCTCCTGCACCTGCTTGCTCAACAGCAGGACGACCGCGGCGGGCGTCCCTGCGGGGGCGACCAGGCCGTGCCAGATTTCCATCTGGTAGCCGCCAAAGCCCGTCTCCGCAATGGTGGGCACGTCGGGCAGAAGAGGGTAGCGTTCGGTGGTCGTGACACCCAGTGCGCGCAGCTGGCCGCTCTTGATGTGGCCGGCGACCGAGGCCGTGGGGCTGATTAGCGCGTCCACCTGGCCGCCCATCAGATCGCTGATTGCCGGGCCCATGCCCTTGTAGGGAACGTGCTGCATCTTGATGTCGGCCATGCGCATGAACATCGCCATCGTCAGGTGCTGCGAGGTGCCGTTGCCGCGCAACCGGGCAGGTCGGGTACGTATGCCGAATAATTGTTCTCGGCCTTGTCGATCACGATCGCGTAGCGCATTGGAGCCTCACTTGCTTCAAGCCGGGCTGCTTCAAAATACAGTTCAATGTTGCAGGCGCCAAATCGTCACCCGGTTTCCCGGGTACGGTCACGCGGCCCGGCTTTGGTGCATTTTCGAACTGCCAGGGGCGGCCGCGGCTGCCGGCCTCTACACCAGGGACGCGGCAAATCATTGGCGTCAGACCACGCGGCTTATAATCTTCCTCTGTAGCGAGATCACCCTCGCGACGGTTTTTACCGGGATATCTATGGCGGAAGTTGCAGCGGAATATTTGCGACCCTGCCGGGACCAAAATGTCTGCCCGGCATGCCAACGCGCAATCGTGCACAAGTGCGGAAGCGGGCAGTTCAAGGACGGCGTATTTTGCTCCTTGAATTGCTACACGCAGTGGAACGCTGCTGAAATTGCGCGCCGCATTGCCTATGCATCCAGGAATGGGGAAAGCGGTGAGTGAAGCTACGCCAGGCGGCGTCTGGTCGCAACAAGCCGGTGCGCCGACACCGACGCGCGGTCGCGAGTACACCGGCATTCTGCCGAGCCAGCGCATCGAGGCGATGGTGGCAAGCGGAGAGATATTCTCTTTGCTTCCTTTGCAAGGGATCGACCCAGACCAGATTCAGCCTGCCAGCATCGATCTGCGGCTAGGGCAAGTTGCCTACCCTGTGGACACCAGCTTTCTTCCCGGGAAAGGCGTGAAAGTCCTTGAAAAGATGCGGCAACTTGACGCTCAGTTCGAGCGTTTCGGCATTGATCTTGAAAACGGTGCTGTGTTGGAAAAGGGGCGGGTTTACGTCATTCCGCTGATGGAGGCAATCAAGCTCAAGAGCGAGGTTGCGGCATTCGCAAATCCGAAGAGTTCTACAGGGCGCCTGGATATTCTGACGCGGCTGATTGCAGACGGTGCAAGCAGTTTCGATCAGGTTGAAGAGGGTTACAGCGGAGCGCTGTACCTGGAAGTGGCCCCCCGCAGCTTCAGTGTTGTTGTCAAACCCGGGACGCGGCTCAATCAGCTGCGGTTTCGCCGTACCCGAGGCGAGGGGCCTAAACCAATTGCCGCAACGGAGTGGCGGCAATTGCTCGGCCAGGGCCGGATTGTTGATTTTCGCGACAGTGAGCAAGCCATCGGACACACCAGGAGAGGCATGCTGCCTTTCACAGTCGACCTTCGAGGTTCCGGGCAGCCGGATGCCTTGATTGGCTATCGCGTCAAGAAGCATACGAAGAGAATCGATCTGGAACGACGGGATTACGACCCGCTGGAGTTTTGGGAACCGATCCGCTTTCGCAAATCTGCCTCCTTGATACTCGACCCTGACGAGTTTTATATTCTGATGACCAAAGAGGCAATCGCCGTGCCGCCGGACTTCGCCGCCGAAATGCTGCCGTACGACACGCGTGCCGGCGAATTCCGGGTTCACTATGCGGGATTTTTCGACCCCGGATTCGGTTGGGACGCGTCGAAGGGCAAGGCCGGCAGCAGCCGGGGTGTGCTCGAGGTTCGTTCGCATGAAGTGCCATTTCTGCTGGAGCACGGGCAGACAGTAGGATGGCTGCGCTATGAACGCATGGCAGCAACGCCAAACCTTCTGTATGGGCGCGACATCAAATCGAACTATCAAGGCCAAGGGTTGAAGTTGGCCAAGCAATTTTTGAACATCCCGCTCAAGGATTCCGCGTAGGCCGTCGCTCGTGGTTCCAGGGGATGCTGGACTACCAGGACTACCACCGAAGAATCGAGCATGAAGATGTTCGAGCCTGCCATGAAGGGAAAGCCTTCCATCAGCGAACCCAAATCGGCCCGCATCGGCATCATCGGCCTGGGCATCATGGGCGGCATCATGGGCGGCACCATGACGCGTGCCCTGCTGGCCGCCGGTCATCAGGTACCCGGCTACGACATCGATGATGCCAGCTTGCGGGCGCTGCGCCGTGCGGGTGGGAAACCCATGCCCGGCTACGCCGAGGTTGCAAGCAGGCCGATGCACTGATCACCTCACTGCCTTCGGCCCAGGCGCTGCACGACGTTGTGTCGGGGCTCAAGGACGTCAAGCCGCGCAAGCGCGGCCAGATCCTGCTGGAAACCAGCACCCTGCCATTGGCTGACAAGAAGCAGGCGGAAACTGTGTTGCGCAGCCAGGGGCGGACCATGCTCGATGCTCCCATCAGCGGAACTCGCACCGAGCGTCCCGCGCAGGCCTGGATCATGTATCTCAGTGGCCCGCCTGGCGCCTGCCGCCAGGTTCGGCCCTGGGTGTCGCACTTCACCTTTTACGCTCCGCGCATCGGCGTTACAGGTAGCGGCACCAAGCTCAAGCTTGCAGCCAATCATCATGTAGCGATTCTCAACGTGGCATGCGCCGAAATGGTGGCGTTTTGTCGCAAGATGTGGGCTGGACCCTCGCGTTGCCTTGCGGCACATGGGGAACAGCCCCTACATTGGCACCGGGCTGATGCGCATCGGGCGGGTATTCAATTCAAGCCAAGCGAAGGCACGCCGCTGCACGCGGTGGCTTGATCAAGTTGCGTAATTGTATCGTTACGCGATACAATTACGCATGATCAGGAGCTTCGCCCACAAGGGGTTTGAGAAGTTTTTCCTGACCGGGCGCAAGGCAGGCATCCAGCCGTCGCACGCCGACAAACTGGCGCGCCAGTTGGCGATTCTGAACGTCGCCAAGGCGCCTGAGGAAATGGACAAGCCCGGCTGGAAGCTGCACCGTTTGATCGGCCGCGACGCCGGCCGCTGGTCCGTTTGGGTCAACGGCAATTGGCGCTTGACGTTCAAGTTCGTCGGCGAGGACGCCGAAGTTGTGGACTACCATGACTATCACTGAGGAATCGACCATGAAGATGTTCAATCCGCCCCATCCCGGCCTGATCATCCGTGAAGACGTTCTGCCCGATCTCGGCCTTTCCGTGACCGAGGCAGCAAATCAGCTTGGCGTTTCCCGCGTGGCGCTCTCGCGGGCAATCAATGGCCGTGCCGCGATCAGCGCGGACATGGCGATCCGGCTTGCGCAATGGCTTGGCGGCAGCGCAGAGACGTGGCTACGAGCCCAGGCCCAGTACGACCTCTGGCATGCCCAGCGCGAGAAGAAAATCAAGGTCAAACCGGTGCAGCGGGTTGTCGTCGCGGCTTGACCCGGCGTACGGCTTCGCCAGGCGGGAGGAGATGGCGCTAAAGAAACACCGAAACGTTGACGCTGAATCGCTCGGCGAACTTCTTGGCCAGTTGCTTGCTGATTTCGCGCTTGCCGCGCAATATATTGCTCAACGTTCCCTGCGACACGATATTCGCCAAATCAGTCTGTTTCAAACCGTTGGCCTTGATCAGATACGACAGCATGTCCTTCGGCGATTGTTCTTGCACGCTGATGTTGTCGTCTTCCCACGACGCCATGAGTTCAAGCACAACATCCAGCAGGTCGGAAAGCGGGTGCCCGACCTGTGTGCCGACCTGATCGACAAGCTGATCCGCCAACGTTCGCATGGCTTCATAGTCAGCCGGCGAGCGAATCGGGCCGATACCCGTGGCATTCTTGATCAACGTCCAGGCGGAAATCAGCCGCTGGCGTTCGCGTGATACGTTCAAATTCAGGTTCATGAGGGGTTCATTGTTTCCATGCGTCAAGGTCATATTCGGCGTGCGTCAATACATGTCGCACGTAGCAGATCTGCCGGTTAAAATGCATTGCGGCGACAAGTCGGAATTTATTGCCGCCGATATCGAAGACGCATACTGGATCAACATAGTCTACCGAGGCGCCGAATGTGCTCTTCAGGGCACTGAAGTCCACATATTCCTGATGGGAAATTGATTGGTACCACGCTTCAAGGCCGCGCTTGGCCCGCGGGTGCACCAACCAAAAATCCCTCAGACGTGCTTTTGATATGACCCGCATGCTTGTCTTTCAAAAATGGCCTCGACGCCTGCGGCATCGCAAAGGTTAATGGGGCGGTCGTCATGGTCGTTTCCTTGGTTCTGTCTAGTGAGTGAGTGAATGAGTGATTTTTGAATGAACTTGACAAGATTTTGAGTAAATTCGAATGTTTGAGCGAGATTCGAGTATTTGTCGAGATTTTGATTAGGGATCAGCATGTTTGAGAGTTTGGCAAGCTTGCGTAGACTATTTCAATATGCCATATATGTCAATGTGCCATAAACATGTCGGGCGACCGATCAGCGTCGATTTCACCTGGCGGCCACTTTGAGCGCGGCGATTCTCTCCTCGGTGTTGACCTGCCCGGCGTGCGGCTTCGCCAAGCGCGAGGACATGCCGACCGATGCCTGCCAGTTTTTCTACGAATGCGAGCGCTGCAAGGCGATGCTGCGGCCGAAGGCGGGGGATTGTTGCGTGTTTTGCTCGTACGGCTCGGTGAAATGCCCGCCGGTGCAGGACGCGGGCGGGTGCTGCGGGCCGGCCCGCTGAGGCTTTTAGCTGCTGAAGACGTCGAAGGCCGTGGCCTGATCGGGTCGCTCACCTGCGTGGCCGGCGCGTCGATACGCATGCTCCCGGGAAATCCGCTGAGGCCAGGGCGGCGCTGGCCGAGAGGCCGATGTACTGGATGGCGGCGATGAGAACGTTTTCGAATTTCACGGTGGACTCCCCTCTGATTGCAGCATTCGGTGATTCGATCGGGCTTCAGGCGGCGTTGCAAACTGCGATGAGCCATTTAGAGGCGCCGCCACCGGCCCCGGAAAGTGGTCTCAAGGTCGCGGTGGTGCTTAAACGCACAGCGGGCCGGATGAGGGGGTGAAAGATGTGCGAAATGTTGCGCGGCGAGTCGGCCCGACCTCGGAGTTTGGTCGGATAGCCGCCGGCGAGGTCACAAATGCAGGCGGGGCTATGGGATATCCATTTCATGTATATTTTGTGGTTATGACTTGCCCGGAGAGATTCCCATTAACATGCACGTGAATCTATCACCAGAGATGGAAGGTTTCATCAAGGGCAAGGTCGCCAGCGGCTTCTATGGCAACGCCACAGAGGTGATCCGCGACGCGATCCGCCGCATGCAGGCCGAGGAAAGCCGCGTCGCAGCCTGGCAGGCGGCGATCAGGAAGGGCGACGAGCAGCTCGATCGCGGCGAGGGTGTCGCCAACACCGGCGAGACCCTGGACGCGATGACGAAAAGCGCCATCGGCGCCATACACAGCGGCCGGCCTGCGGACCCGGATGTCCTCCCGTAAGGGGCTGCCGCTCAGGCTTTCGCCGATCGCGCGGGACGACTTCGTCGGGATTCTGCGCTACACCGGCGAGACCTGGGGCCACGACCAACACCCGACCAATCGGGTCCGATTCTTCCGCCGGTCACGTCACCGAAACAGCCGGTCACGTTCCCGAATTCGGCGGTCACGATGCCGAAACGGGCGGTCACTTTGGTTTGAAATACGCAGAAAGTGGCGGCGCGCGCTCATCGGCCCGCAAGCCGGGCCGGTTCAAGCTGCGACTTCGATGTATTCCACGCGGTTTGCCGGTGGCGGAATGGCAAGGCCATCCTCGCGCATACCTGCGGGGACTGATGGAACGTATCGGCCGTGGCATGCAGAAGATCATCCAGTCGTCTGTGGACCTGGGGTTGCGCCAGCCGCAATCGGAGGACCGGGAAACCGGCGTCACGCTGACGCTGTGGGGGCCGGGCAGTGCGCCAGAGGAACAGGCATCGCTCAACGCACGTCGACAGGCGCTGCTGGCAGCGATGAAGCTGGAGGAGCGAATCCGGCCTGCGGAGTACCGCGAGCGTTTCGCAGCCGAAGTGTCCGAGCGCCAGGCCCGCCGAGACTTGATGGCGATGGAAGAACTGGGTCTGCTGCGGGTGGAGGGTGCAGGCGCCACCACCGCCTACGTGCGGACAAACCGGACATGAGCGTCGCCAAACCGGACATGAACCGGACATCGCCAGCCTTCCCGCTGGCACAGCCGATCGCCGCCGATGAAGCCAGGTCATTGATTTGCCGTAGCTTCATCGGATCATCCGAGACGGCATCATGGGCCTGAGCGCTAGCAACCGGACATCCTCCGGACATCCGCTCCACGACCGCTGAGCCGCACCGCTCATGTTGCCATCCCTACTCGCACGCGACATTCAGGAAGATCTGAAGCAGTTTCTGGTGTCTGGTTTCGAGCAGGCCGACGCCTTCATGCATGGGCTGTGTGCAAGTGGGCCTGCTGTTCGTAACGGGTTCTGCCGCGCGCAAGTTTTTCCAGAGCTTCGACACTGAGTACCCCGGCTACGGGCATCAAGAGCAAGCGTGGAACCGGCTTTCCAGCCAGCACGTGTCGGCCTGGGTGGGCCGGATGGGGGGGTAAAGTGCAAAATCTCGCGCGACGCAGGAGAGGAAGCGATCATGGGCAAGGAAATCGAACGCAAGTTTCTCGTCAGGGACGATTCCTGGCGGGCGCTCGCCAAGGGCACGCGCTACCGGCAGGGTTATCTCAACAGCGCCAAGGAGCGCACGGTGCGTGTGCGCGCCGCCGGTGAAAAGGCTTACCTGACCATCAAGGGGATCAGCGTAGGGGCAAGCCGGGCGGAATATGAGTATGAAATTCCGCTGGAGGATTGCCAGGCAATGCTGGAGGACCTTGCCGAAAAGCCACTGATCGAGAAGACCCGATACAAAATCCCCTTCGGCGGCCTTACCTGGGAAGTCGATGAGTTCCTGGGGGAAAACGCGGGGCTGATCATAGCCGAGGTGGAACTGGCGACCGAGGGCCAAGCCATCGAAAAGCCGGCCTGGGTGGGCGACGAGGTCACAAGCGATCCTCGCTACTTCAACGCGAACCTCATCAAGCATCCATTTGCGCGCTGGCGATAACACCACTGCGCCCGGGCCGTTGCACGACTGCATCGGCGACAGCTATGCCACCCTCTTCTCGCACCCGAAGGATTTCACGGCGGTTTGCACAGCCCAATTCGTGGCCGTTGCCCAGCTGGCGCCCGGCACAGCCATACGCAACACCAACTTGATGGGCGCTCAAGGGCCA
>Ga0163148_10003984_pt1 | contig 15782 bp, 10 predicted proteins | sample OliLakLV19MP7P2_FD_148606 | JGI IMG/M metagenome (GOLD analysis project Ga0163148, IMG submission 148606) | Freshwater microbial mat bacterial communities from Lake Vanda, McMurdo Dry Valleys, Antarctica- Oligotrophic Lake LV.19.MP7.P2 | ecosystem: Environmental > Aquatic > Freshwater > Lake >...
CCTTCCAAGTCCCGAATGCCAGACGACAGCATCAACGAGATTGACGATAGCAGCGTTGGTGATTTGTACGATTGCAGTGATGACGATGACGATATTTCCGATTTACGATCTTTGGAGGAGGCCGCCAGTAACGAAAGTGGTGGAAAGCAGCCAGAAGCGAACAAAGAAAGCGGTGTATTGGTGGCGGCAACTTCCTTTTCTTCGGACACTGGACTGCGCCAGTTGACCTCCTGCGGAATGCATTTGACGCGAGAACAACTTGTCGCCAAAGTCTATTCGATATTGTCGCCCCTTTTGAAAGCATGCTTATACGACAAGGACGCCAAAAAATATCCGCCCCACATGGATTTGTTGGACCGACAGCTGCACTCCTTCATCCAAGATATTTCCACGACCTACACTTGGCATACTCGGTACCACGCCTTTTGCCACACCGCTCATATCGTGGCATGGGTCCACTATTTTCATAGACAACTACAACTTCAGCAACAGCAAGCTTCTACCGGAAGTGTTGGGTCATCTTGCTGGGACCGGCTGGTTTTGTGTATGGCGGCACTGGTACGAGATTGCAAATATTCCGGTGTGTCGGATCGTCAACTCCTGGTGGAGCATCATTATCTGTGGGACTTATATACGGATGGAAATGTGCAAACCAAATTGTCCATCAACTATGCCTTGGATATACTGGCGGGTCCCAACTTTAAAGATTTGTTGGAAGAAATCACGTGGGGATGCCCACGATTTTTGTATTTGATGCGTACCACTCTGGTTCTTGGCACTGGCAAGCGTAGTGCCTTGAAGCAATATTGTGTGACTGCCAGAACGACCCACAGAAACAATCCGCGAGGTCGAGTCCAACGAAATGAGGCGCTCATGGGCATGGTATTGCAACTGGCGAATTGGGGACACTTTGCCCTTGCCAACCTGGAGGAGTTTGTGGAGTGGAACAACCTAGCTCTGGAGGAGAAGCGATTGGCTTTCTTGGCCAAACGAGGCCCTAATCCCTTGCCCCACTGGAATACCAACTGCATACAATTTATGGAACTGAAAATCCTTCCTTTGGCGGAGGCCATGGAAAGAATCCTCCCCAAACCAGTGGGTCTCCGAGATTCTGTCCTCGCGAATTTGCAATTTCTACAGCAACACCAGCAGCAACAACAGCAACTCCAAAGAAAAGAGAGCTCCAGTCCAACATGTTTTGAGGACATCGTAGATGTGTATGATTGATTTGTAGTGTAATTTACATTAGGGCCCCTCCTCCTATATAATGTTCAAATGACTGGGGCTTCTAGCTAGCTACTAGTTTAGATTCGACGGATTATGGTTTCGTCATAGTACAATAGCTACCAATAGCTAGCTAGTAGTACAATAATTGTACCCATTCACACCACACTGGTATACTAGTAGCTCCTACCCAAAGTATGTAAAAATCCAAAACAGCACATGGTGCGCACACTGACTCGATGAAAGACGCCCTGCTGCGATTTGCTCCCGCCGCAACAACAATAAATAAATTAATAATAATAAATTAATAATAATACAACCTATGTTGGTGTGATAACGAGGAATTAGATTACTTTTGATTGTCTAACTATCGAGGTTGGAAAAGGAAGACTCCGGTGAAGCGAGTGGGTCTATTTGCTTTTGATTACGATTGCGTTGGACCGCATAACCGTCTCCAAATCCTCACGATGGATCCCCGACAGGAAGTAGAATCCTTAGGCGACAGAGGAAACAACGACGACATAAATTCGACCTCCAATAAACGAATTAAACTCGACAACAATGACAACAACAATGACACCAATGACAGCAACAATGACCTCAGTGACGAGGACAAAGTCAGAGTTTTATTGATTGCCATTTTCGCTGGCTTTAGTTCTAGTTGCGTTTCTGGTCGAGTGAATCCCGCCTTTGACAGCCAGTTCATTCTAGGATTGCTCCAGCGTCACCCCAACCTTGCTACAGAAAAATTCTTTGACGAATATAAAAAATGTCGGGACGTCTTGGGTTATTTCCTACAGGCCCAGTGTGATTTGGCCACCATCCAAGCACTCTGCTCTATCAATTTGCCCAAGCTCAAGGAGGACTGCGAACGGGGGGAATTCTCAGCCATATTCGACGTTTGCGTATTTGGCGCCAAGGAAGGAGTGCTGGAATACCTGCTCGACCAATTCCCCAAAGGTGCTTCCTTTCAAAGCGAAGGATTTTATCCGGCCCAATGCCTTTTTTATTCCAAAACTGCAGAAGAAAGAAGCGAGGACCAACAGGTCACTGTGCTGCCACAGGCCGAGAAGCTGCTGCAGGTCAAAAAGCTGCGGCAGGCCAGAATGCTGCGGCTGGTCAAAATGCTGCGGCCTTTGCTGGAAGTCTTCCCAGAAGTTGTCCTGAAAGAGATAAACCATATTGGCGTAGCGACTTTACTCCGTTGGGCGTTGGGTGGGTTCGATGACCCCATGGGAGATAGGCTGATACGCCTCATTTGCAACTATTATCCATACACAACAGATATGTTTCCGCGCCATGGCGACTTGGTGTTGTCGGGGAATTATTCCATCAACTTGAATGAAGCCATTGGACTTTCTTTCATTCTTCCCAAACTCGTGCGCTTGAAAATTGATTCCAATTTGGACATCACTTGGTCGGTCGATGGTCTACATGAATTCTTCGATGCCATGACGACAAATAGAACAATCGGCCATTTGGAACTGTGGCTGCGAGCCCGCATGTTCAGCGAACATCCATCATTGGTTGCTGAGTTGAAATTCATGCTCAAACACAACCGGGCGTTGTGGCATGTTGAATTTGGTTCTGTTTTGGAAGAAAATTGCGACAGTTACTTCCAAGCCATCAGCGAAGGCACGAGGGGAAACACGTGGGGTGCTCTTAGCCATGTTGAGTTGTTTAGCTTTACGCTCTCAAATGCCCGTTCTCTGGGTGCGTTTGTGTCTGACTGCAGAGTGAAAACGCTCGAGCTGCATGGCATTCAAGTCGAAGGAGGGTGGGAGCCTCAGAGCATGCAACCGGGAAACAAACTCACCAGACTTATCATGCACGGAAACCTGTTGCAGAAGTGGTGCATGGGCATGGTATCTCAGCTGCCTGATTTCCTCCTGTTGGAAGAAGTGTGGCTATTATCGTCTGATCGGGATGGTCTGGTTCCCTTTGTACCATCACAATTGTTCCGTCCCCAGAAGTTTACCACACTGGAGCTGGACTATGTTGATTTAGATCTTGATGCGCTTGGGCAATATTTTAGGTGCGACAACAAGCTCAAGAAATTCAGATTTGATTTTGATCATCGAGAGTTGAAAGGGAAATTAGTTGCTGAAATGATTGCAAAGGCGTTGGAGAATGACAACAAAACACTTGCCGAAGTCCAAATGCATCACACGTCTGAAGCCAAGGAAGAGATCGATTACTACTGCACTCTTAACCAAGCTGGAAGAGCCATGGCGGCTAGGGAAGATGTCTCCCTGGCGGCATTTGTTGGCCTCTTTGAACATCTGGAAGCCATTCAACTTCCCTACAATGCTCGCGCAACCGAGCTACGCGTTGATTGCATTCGGTATGGTTTGCTACGGCTGCGTCCAGAATTGTGGAGTCAAGCCCATTCCGGAAACTAGCACCCCCTCGGCTTGTTCGATTCGACCCTTAGATTCGACCCTTAGATCGTGTGCATTGAGATGATAAAACCTTAGATCGGTCGACGTGCTAGAGTAGAATAATGCAGCAACTACTAGCTATAATAGTTTTCGATCGAACTGCATAGACTATCTGATTGTTCTGACGTGCTAGAGTAGAATAAAGGGCGGCTACTACTATAACAATGACAGCATTTAAAATATTTTCGCGGCTTGTTCTGTGCCATGTAATGTGTACCGATTTGATACCCGAAGGGACTGCGTACAATCCAGTGCAAACAATGTGTAGACCGCGTAGCTGACCTGATATTTTACAGGCATCAGAGGAGCTGCCGGACAGTGCCCAGACTGAACGATAGTGGTTTGGGATCGAACTATAGACTATCTGATTGTTCTTATGAAGTTGTGTTTTAATTAATTCTTACAATTGAGTGTGTATTGATATACTAATAATATGTACGGAAACTGGATCGAGTGCCAGAGAATCGAATATTCGAGCGATTGATTCTACTGCGCGCCGATCTCGGAAATGATTCGAACTTTGTGATCCTTGGTCGTCCTCGTTGGACTCTGTGAAGGGTAGGGTATAGCGTGTATTCTTACAAATCATGTGGCATTCCGAAGCTTGCAATAGCTCGAGTTTCAATTGCGGGTGACAGTCAGTAAGTGCCATGCAGCGTGGTGAGATGCTTCCTCGTAGCTTGTCGTTTGCCACATCTCAGCCGCTCGTTACGGTCGGCCGACAGCTGATTCTCTTGACAGGTCGTTTGACGTGTAGTACGAACGCGCAGAGAGAGAGGATGGAATCCCGGGGACCAATCGACCTGCCTGCATGTAGTCAGCTAGACAACAAAGTCCGCAGGCTTGACTCGTTTGGCAGTCGCCGCCGCATTGTGCCGGCAGGTCGACTCGTGCAATCGCCACGATGCCTCAATGCTGGACAACGTCGTTGGCTTGGGCAAAACATAATCGGCACCACTCGATTTGAAGATTCCTACATCCTCGGCCAGTAGGTTTCCAGTGACTCCAGCAATGTAGGCGTGACAACCCAATTCACGAAGCTTCTTCGTAGCATCGGGACCGTTCATGACGGCTGCGAAAAGAAGAAGAAAAGAAAGAGTAGACAATGTTAGAGAGATGCTTGGTAAACAAAAGCAATTGACGCCGTCAAAACCGTCGTGTACTTACGCATTTCATAGTCCATCAAGATGGTATCAAAAGGTTGAATGCCCGTTTCGCCATCACAACAAGCTTGCTGATTGGCCAAAAATGCATCGATCGCTTCTTGTCCATTGCAAGCGACCACACAGGTATGCCCCGCCCGTTCCAAGAGGCGCACCAACATTTTGGTATTGGAAATGACATCGTCGACGACCAAAATGTGTTGATTTTGCAGATTTTGCGACGATCCCGAACCTGAACTGGTTTGACTGGTACTGCTGCCATGTTCGGCTCCCGCAGCGGCCGCTGCCCTTTTCTCGGAGGTATCGTCATCGTCGTTACTGGTGTAGCCATTGTCAAAGAGTGGAATCTCCACGACAAAGGTCGTACCTTGTCCGCGACCTTGGGAGGAGACATGAATGGCGCCACCATGTTGAAAGACAATTTCTTTGGAGATGGACAAGCCCAACCCACTTCCACCGCCACTTTGCAACTTGTTGGCATCGAATTGGACGCCTTCTTGAAAGACCGTCTCCAATTGATCGGGGGTCAACCCGACCCCATTGTCTTGCACGGTAATCCGAATCGATCCGGCCGCGGCCGTCGCGACAGGCGTAGCGGAAAGGTCACCACCACCACTGCCACTCTTACCACCAGCATTAGCTTTGGCTTGTTTCTTTTGCAACTTGTCGAGAGCCTGCGGCAATCCTTCGGGACAATGTTCGACCTTGACCAGGATGGATCCATTGTTGGCCGGTGAAAACTTGAGGGCATTCGACAAGAGATTGCGGATGACTTGGGTCAAACGAATGTCGTCGCCCAAGACCCGCAAATGCGTCCAGGCCGTCTTGGTCGTGGCGGCGTCATCGACAGCGTCGCCACGTGTAGTGGGAACATGAATCAATTCCAAGTGGACATTGCGATTCTTGGCTTGAATTTGGAATTCCGACATGGTCTTGTGGACCAAGTTGCAAGCATCGACGGTACCATACTCGAGGGTGAAGGTCTTGGATTCAATCTTGTCGTAATTGAGCAAGTCATTGAGGACCGACACGGCATTTTGCGTATTCTCCAAAATGTCGCCCAACAAGTCCAACCAATAGGTTGCGGTCGAGGCCGTCGAGGCCCCGGTCGACGTATCCAGAGTACCACCATTACTGGTCGACCTGGTGATCATGACCTTGCCCGCACCCATCCGTTGTTCTCCAGCGGACGAGGCGAAGGACGAGGGGGGTGGTGGCGGTTCTTGAGGTACTGTAGCATCTCCACCTTGTGCTTGAGTTTGAGCTGCTTGTTTTTGTTTGGACTCCAAGAGATTGATTTCGTCTCGGACTTCCGTCATGATGAGTTCCAATCCCATGCACACGACATTCAAGGGCGTTCGGATCTCATGACTGACATATCGCACGAAGCGTCGTTTCATTTTGAGAATCTTCTTGCGGTGTCGCGATTGATGCTGCATGAAATAGTCATAGATGAAAAAGAGAATGGCACACAAGAGGAGGACAGCGACAAAGCCCAAACTGATGTAGAGGGGCGACGACGTTCGGAAGGCATCAAAAAAGGACTGCGTCGGATAGACGGTAATCATGTAGGTGACGGACGCGGAGGCTCCCGTTTCCGAAACATGCGAGAGCATGGCGGTATGACCATAGTCATCAAAGTTGGAATCGTGCAAGTCGCCATCGCCCTTGAGAAAGGGTTCGCCTTGATGAATGACGTAGGTATAACTTTGATTGCCATTGGTAATGACCATTTCCAAGCCATTGACATAATCGGGAACGACATTGATCAGAACTTCTTCCCAGTGAATGGATGTCCCAACAAAGCCCACAACTTGTGTGGGCGCCGTGAGGGGAAAGATGGGTTGAAAAAAGACGGCGGCCGGTCCGGGGCGGATAAAGATTTCGACAAAGTCCGTGACCACGCCGCACGAGGGCGGTGTCGGATGATTGGCGTCCCGACTGACATCGACGGCCGTCAGATTCAACTCCGCAGCTTCCGCACAATCCATAATGCTATCCAAGACTTGTCCTCGAAAGGGTTGCGCGTAAATGTTCATCAGCAACAACCCGGGTTGACGAAAGGTATTGGAGTGTTGCAGAAAGGGAACCATGATCTTGCGTTTGCTGTCGTACACAGTTTCGCCACTAATGTCGTGAACCTGTTGATCGGTCGTGTTGGGCAAGGTGGGATTCTTTTTGTAAATCCCAAAGCCAAATTCACTATAGCCCGCCGTGGGTGGGTACTCGAGTTCCGTGTACAATTCCTTTGCGTGAGCTTCAAAGGCTTCCGCTTCTTCGGGAGTGACAATGACCATCATGCCATGACCGCTTGTCGAAGATTGTTGTGCGACCTTGTTGGCAATCGTAGTGTAGCCATCCAAGCCCACGTCGAGGGGCCATTGACTGGCAGAAGGAAAGGAGGTTCCCATGATACTTGCAAGGATGTCTCCGCCGTGTTGTTTGCGTTGGGCAATCGCTTGGGCTTCTTCCAAGGCGCCAATGGCTATACTTTGGTACGTACTGCTGCCGATGTCTTCTTCCATGTGCTTGGTAATAGCGTAGGCTAAAGCACCCACCATGGCGGCGGCACCGACCATGCTCACGACAAAGAGGATGCGTAAGGAAAAGGTGCGGCGTTCATCTTGCAAGTCACTTATTTGTTGGGCGTCGTGGGGCTTGCCCTGCTGTTGTTGTTCTTGATGCTGCGGACCACCGTTGCTACAGCTGGAACCTGTCGTGCTGCCTCTCTTACGACACATGTTGGCGCTTTGTCTTTATTGGTAGTGACTGCGCTCGCTGCTGGGAAAACGGGACAGTAAAAAGGGCTGTTTGGAGTCTTGCTGCTGCTGCTGCTGCTGCTGCGGATAGAGAGGTGCGTTCGTAGATAGCTGGCTAGCTAGATTGATAGCTTTAGATAGATAGATAGCTAAGGGGAGATAGCTTCAGAGAGATAGATCCATCAAAGGAGGATAGAGACTACTGTACTAGTAGATAGGACTAATCCAGAGAGGAGTTTGCCTGGTGCTGATTAGCTAAAAATAACAGCAAGTACTACTGCACTGTTGTGTTGGCATGGCTGGATGCGATCGATGTTTTGAAGGAGGGAGACAGAAATTTCGGCTCCTAAAGTATTACTATCTATTTGTTAATAGTAGTACTTGAAGTACTAGCTAGTACTGGTACGCTACTCGAGCTAGCTTACCGGAGTAGCTAGAAACAGGGCTAGCCGGTACTACAGGATGGAAGTCGGTCGTGTTGCTTGGTTTGTTTGCTGTGCTGCTTCCGTACTGATTTTTTCGACCATAATTCGTAGAAGCCTTTTTTTCAAGGCTCCTGTTTATTCCCCCGGTCTTCGTTGTGCCAGGGAGTATCACTTTCTTACGCTCAGTGCAATACACTACCAGTAAACTTGTTTATACTGAATACAATCGAAAATGTCGAAAATTCGGGTTCATGTCGTGCTATCTCAAGCAGAGTACCGATTCTTTTAATCAATTATGGCAATCTAATTATCATTATTCCCATTCAAGCCTGAGAAATTCTCATTTGGGAAGAAATCTACTGACGCTTCTGGTAAAATAGACATTCGTACTCCGAGTTGTTTCAGCCTGTCATCAATAGTACTGTAAAGACAATGCTCTTGCCGGAAGGTAGGTAAGTTGATCAGGCGCCCCCAGCAGCCTGAAGAAGTGAAGAGCGATTCGTTTGTGACATTTCTACACCAGATAGAGAACGTACGTACAAGATATTGAATTATTGACGCAATTGGAATTTTAACGCTGGCGGATTGGTCTCCACGCATGCACTCATATCAATGAGAGGTAACCAAGTTACCCAACTACACAAAGATCGAATGCTACAGTAGTCTACTAGAGTAGTAGGAGTGTAGGACAGAGTTGTTGACACCAATCGGTACCCAAAATGAGATGCGTGATTGGAGAATGCTAAAATTGTGAAATCTATTTTCAAGCAGCCTTGACAAGATTTGTCCAGTGAATAAAAGCTCCTGGTTCTTTTTCTCACGAGTAGAGAACACAGCGTTGTGGAAAGAACCTAGCGACCGCCGAGCAGGCCATTCGAAAGTTGTCAGCAGGAGGCAAAGAAATTTAGTGGTAAACCAGTATAAGGCGGTTCCAATTCTAGCATATGACGGGGGAACCCTTTCAAAGCAGTTCTCCGAAACAGTCCAACACAGCTTCGGACCGGCATCTACATAGGCAATGGATTTCGAAAGAAACTGTTCGCCACTTCTCTGTTCGTCAACTAGTACCTGGGTTGTACAGTGAATATGTTGTTAACGTCATTCTGTGTCGGACGCTCTTTCGGCTACTAAAAAGAACCAAGGGCGATTGGAAAAAAAGGGGGGCAATTGGAGTGTCAGCTGCTCGGGAACGAGAGGATAATCTACCATCTGCAATGGGACTGTCGCACGAATGCGTACCAGCATGGGCAGTAGGGGTGGACAGAAGAATGCTGGTTGCCCATCCACAGGAGCTTCCCCAGACAGCAGGGGTGGTGACCAGACAGGTGCAACACCATCATCTTTCCTCCCTCCTGGGCTGGCAATGGCATTGTGCATCACCCTAAACTTTGGTGTGAGGTTTGTCAAGGATTTCTGATGTTGTCTGTCTGTTCACGTGCGTGCATCTCTGTCACACAAGGGGCATGACACATGAGGGCAAATGCATCAGAAGCGTGTTGCTGTGGTGACTGCAATGCTGAGAAACCTGAAATCTGACATTGCTGTCAGAAGCATTTCAGAGGCAAAACATCAGACTTGATTTTGCACAATCAAGCAAAATGTGCCAACAGTTTGCTTCAAGGATTCTCACACAATTGGTTTGTCAATTGATTGTTTGTTCAAATGTCGCATGGGCCTGAAACAGAAAATGCATTCAAAAAATCAAATTTGCATGAACTGATTCAAAGAAAGGACAGCAACTGACTGTTCATTGTTGTTTCTTGTTTTCATTTTGTCAAAATTTTGTTCAGTTTCTGTCTTTGCAAGCTGTGGTGCCAGCATGAGACAAAAACAGAAAAAATGTGCATCTTGTGGTCATGTGAAAATGCATGTCATTGACCATCAGAGACAAACAATCATTCTCACCAGTTGTCAAGTGTTGCACCCTTGCACATGTTTCGTGGTCAACTTTCACTCATGCAAACCAATTTTAACATGGAAAAATGATTGGCAGAATGACAAAGGTGCAGCACCCCAATTTGCATGCTAGAATTGGACAGGTTCAATCACTCTGTTGCACAAAGAAACAGAGGTCACTTTGGCTCAGTGCAAAGGCAATGTTTCACATGACTCTCTTGACAAACTCGACACCACCTTAACAAACCAATGACTCACAAAAAGAAACTGAGGAACGAACGGACCCCAGTTGCAATTTCTGAAGGCAATTCAGCTCCTTCCATCAAAACAACAACCAAATCTCAATGATGTTGTTGCAAATGATGTTGTTGTGGTCCCCCTTTCGAAATTGGCAGACACAAAACAATTGTCGCAACAGCCCTCAATCCCTAAAATGAACATCAAAGTCGGTTCTGACAAAAGATGTCATTTTGTCAAACAAAGAAATTTTTTTGAAGTCATTGCCTTCCTCAAGCTGCTGACTCCTTGTCAATGATGCAATCTTCCTTCAAAAGCGAATGCAAAATGATGAGGTGACGGGCCCTCAATTCAACAATGAACATCAAAGATTGTTCCGACAACATGTTTCTCTTGTCCAACATGGAAGAAAGTTGAAGTCACTTGACCAAACTGTGGACCATGGACTCCAAACAAGTGTCCACAAACACCAACATCTCAAAATGTCCAAGGGTGTCATTCAGCAACTTCATTTCAGGGGTGGATTGCTGCACTGGAGACTTCAGGGAAGCAGCGCTGCACAGATCACAATCTTCTCCACTTTGTCATGTCATTCATTTGTCTGAGAGCACCACATTGCACTCATTTTGCGGTGCCCTGTGTTGACAGACCAGAATTGCCCTGGTTTCAACATCCTTTTGTGCAAACACTGGATGGTTCTTTGGCACAGTGCATTGCAACGTTGTGCCACAGCAACACTGTGTGTGCCAACTTTCTGATGGGAAGGTCACAGGTTTGAACCTCAACGGTCGACAAAACGGTCACTGCAGAGCGAGCCCTCCTGTGGGCAATGCACACTGATGCCATGCAAATTTCCCGAACAAAATGATCAACATGCTCCGCTGCAGTCAAAATGTCGAGCATGCTCCGACCTCAACGGTCACTGACACAGTTGAACTGGAAGAATCCGATGCAACGACTGCCATCTGTCAAGTCACATGGTCTGGCCAACTGTTTGACACCATTGAACGCATCGCAGTTGCGGTGCAGTCCGACCACTCAAATCTGCTCGGACCTCTCACAACGAAGTGACAGCCATGCCGCGGTGAATCAGTGCGGTTCACGTTGAAGTTGCAAGCAAACACCCCTTGAAATTCCAACCAAGACAGTCAATTCAACACGATTGATCAGTCACAACGGACGTTGCGACAAAAGGAAACGCAAACCTGCTCCCACCATTTTCCCACACACTGCACATGTCCACCTGCCACCACAATTGCGAGTCACTCCACGGTGCACCAGCGCTGCGCACTCAGCGCGTTCTCATGAGTTGTGGGGGAGAGAGAGAGGAGCATCCTGTCTGGTTGATGAGCTGTGCAACCGCAGTGGAAGCTGCTGTCTTGCGCACAGTGAAACAGCAGTTGAATCTGTCACGAACAGTCATTCTCACAAAAATTTGAAACCCACCCACCACACCCTGAGTGTTGTCAGCACACTTCTGGTGTGTCAACACGCATGCACATGCTGACTGATCAATGCGCTCTTTGCTAAGTTCCCAACACATGGGGGAGAATGCAGTGCCCTGCATTGACAGACCACAATTGGCCTGGTTTCAACATCCTTTTGTGCAAACACCGGATGACACTTTGGCACAGTGCAATTTGAGCAAAACACCAGCAAACTTAAGAAAGAATCAAAACAATTTGGGACAACACGAAACACGAAAATTGACTGCATGCTCAAAAGAGTCACACACGCACCAAACCTGAAGGAACAGCTTGAAAACAAAACAAGTCACAAGCAAAAAGCAACATGTCAATGTGAATTTGTGCCATCCATTTGCATCCTGCATTCAGTTTGAGAGGAACAAGAACTAAAAAACAATGAATGTCTTGACCTCTCAGAACAATTGATGCAAATGTGATTGATGCTGAAACCAATTTGCGAAAGACATCACAATTGGAAGAGAGGAATTGCTCAGTTGGGCAAACATCGTTGGCACAGCAAAGAAGACTCAACAAAATCACATTCCACAATTTGCAAACAAGTGATGGGAATCACAGCATTCAATAAAAATTGGTCACACAAATTTGAGTTGGCCAATCGCATGGTCACATCTCTTTCAGCTCTTGCTAGCATGTCTTGCTCATGACATGCCTTGACGTGAGAGAAACCACAACATGCTTGTCTCTGTTGGCTAATCACATCTGGTTGTGAAAAATCACTCACTCCACATTTGCCAAACCTGCAATTGATTCAAAACAAACAAACAAAACAACTGGACAATGGTTGCATCAATCACCCTCTAACAATTGTGCATAAGAAAATCCAAAATGACAACAATGAAGCAAACAAGGATCTCCACCAAACAAAATTTGGCAATCTCATTTCTGAGCGCTGTGAATCAAGAAATCAACAAGAAGGAAATGAACACAAAGTCAACATCTTTTGCAACAGCTGGTCCACTTTTTGCATTCACCAATCTGCTTTGTCATCAATGAAATTGCAAACAAACCTTGGCTGAAAAGTCTCTGCTGTTGTGACACCCATGGGCTCACCTCAGAAAGATGTTCCAAGGAGGCCTTTGATGAGCAACATGACAGTCAATTTCTTTGGGCCATTTCCGGAGATGAGAAAGAGGAGAAAAGAAATTTCCAGAAACATGCAAAACAAAGCTCGAAAGAACAGAGCAAAATGACATTGGAAGCAAACAACGGAAAACATCAAAAAAACACATTTTTTCTTTTTGCCAAACTTTGCGAACCTTTTCACAGGCATGGACTTCAATCTCAGTCAAACATGCTTCTTTGTCAAAGCAGAAAACATCAGCAGGCAATTGTGGAATCCTTTGCCATTGAAAACAAAATTCATTTTCAGAACCAGCCCATCATGCTGTTTGGTCCCCCGGCAACTGAACACCTGCAAAAACCAAATCCAGATTCTTCAAACAACATGAATCCTGCCACCCTCATCATGATGATGATTCACCAGAACAAGTTCTAAAAAAAATGTTTATTCAATGTGCAATTGTGACCCTGCCACGACAAAACAAACTCCAATGTGACGTCAAACTGTGTTCATCATTTTTCAAGATGTGCATCATGCCCTCAATGAGTGCCCAATGCATCGCTGTGCATGTCAGCAAACGGTCTGACATGTTCAATTGTTTGCACATGAATGACAGATTGATGCAAAAACTTTTGATGTCAACACAACACCATCATTCAACCCAATGGACAAGGACAAGAGAACAATGTCACAAGTGAATCTGAGAGTGTGTCACTCTGCACTCACTTGGTTCAATCTTGAATCTTTGGGCAGCATTGATGCCCTTGTTGCACCATCCGTCTGGTTGTGACTAGCCAAATGTTTGTCATTGACCTGTTTTGCAGCACAAAGTCACTTTGAATCTCGGAAAAAGTTCTGAGCAAACATGGCTTGTTTGTGACATTGTGGAAACATCATTCACAGTCTCAAAAACAACTGTCAAACATGGTGCTTGTTTTTGCGGTGATGGACAAGGCACGTGCTGATGTGTTTGCGACCGTGACACCTGGCAAAAATCATTTCTGCCTCTCCAAATGTTTTTTGTCTGAAAAATGGCCATTGATTGTTGGGAATGGATTCACATCTTTGCATCTGGCCAAAACAAGTGATGTTGATTTGACAACTTCAACACAATGTTTTTTCTGGAAGTCGACACCGCCAGCTAGTCACACAAACAATGTGCATGGAATTTGTCAAAAGATCAATTGCACCCACAAACCACACAACATTGTCCAAGAAAGCATTTGCAAACTGCTGCCAAGGTCTGTTAAACATTCCTCATGTTTCAACAATGATGCATCGTCACGACAAAACAGATTTTGATCTGCAAAGGACATTCTGAGAACTTGGCATGTCACATGACACATGCAACATTGTTTTGCATTCCTAAGAATTGTCTCAGTTGCAGCAATCTGATAACTCCACTGATGCAATGGGGACCTGTTGCTCCTTCCGGAATTTGAAAGAAGGGATGAGAGGGATCTGGAATGCACATCAGTTGGCCACCTGTTGCTGTAGCGAAGGGCAGACAGAACAGCCGGCATGGATTGATCCGATCTCTTCACCCATTCGTGGCAAAGCACAATCCGGTACAGATTGTACGCAGCTTTCGAAGCCGATGGAAATTCTTTGAGCAGACATCAAACTCGCGAAACCAATGATTGCGAGGGAAAAGATGTCGAACTGCTCATTATTTTGAAAGCAACACAACTTGGTTCGTGTGATCGATTTTTCTCGAAGCCAATTTACATACTACTTACTCGTAAGCAAAAAAAGCAGCACCATGGCACAAGATATGGAAGTGGAAAACACCGTCCAGGAGTCCAACACTCCAACGACTGACGCCAAGGATACTACAACCACAGAGGATGCAAGCAACCCAGCGGCTACCTCAACCAACACAGACAATGTCAAAGATACTACCTCCATGGATACGACTCCTGCCACAGAATCCACAAAGGAGGAGAAAAAGACGGACGGCGATTACGGCTTTCACGGAAAGTACAATTGGGACACCAAGAAGAAACCCAAGGAAAAGGCTGTCTTGGTTCCATCCAGTGGTGCCATTGTCGATTATGCATGGTGCGATGGCGACAAGGCTGTTTCGGTCTATGTCGATTTGGAGGGATTGGATAATGTTCCCGACGACGAATTGAAGGGTACGCTTACCAATGACAATAAAGGACTGTCGTTCAAAGTCAAGAATTTGGATGGCAAGCTTCGATTCCTCAAGATTGAGACACTGAAGGACAAAGTCAAGAGTGTCAAGTTGATTCGAAAGAAGGGAAAGAATCGAGTCGTGATCAAACTCTTCAAGGAAGACACTAAGAAGAAGTGGTGGAGTCTCAAGGACGGCGGCAACAGCAGCGAGTATGGCGGCTATGATGACTACGAGGATGACAACTGGAGTGATGATGATGTTGTTGATGACGAGGCTGAGGCCAACAAAGCCGTTGAGAATTTCATGGAAGACGCGAACAAGGCCGACGACGAAAAGCCGGCCGTGGAGGAAGACAAGAAAGGCGAGTTTGTAGAAGACAAAGATGATGTTCCCATGGAGGAGGCGACAGATGGAAAAGAGGAGGAATCGGCCAAAGCTGACACTTAGACATAAAAAATACAACTTGCGGGACTGTACACATGTCTCGGAGTTTACCTCAATAGAAAATAAGAATAATTCCGTACTGTGTAGTCAATTCGTTACAATTTACTCTTCTATAGATATTCTAGTTTGTAGTCTTGGTCGTAAATGTAAACAGGACAGTCACCACGATGCATCGATTCATTACGACCACACCCCGTGCAATTTGCTTCATTTTGCCATTCAAATTTCAAGTTGTCGATTACAGGATTGGTTCTATGAAAGACGAATGGAATCGTCTCGTATTTCGGAGCACTGTCATATCGAGTGAATGCTTTGTCATGTGATTCATGATTTGCCTTGGTCGATGACGACTGGCTGACTCTCTGGTGGGCTTGGCCGTTTTCATATAGCACTGCAGGCGGTCAGTGAGTGTTCAACTACTATGTGTTTATTGAAGTAGCTAGCTATTAGGTATTTCGAAATTCGGAATGCCCCGAGCAATAGCTAATCACTATTGGATAGCTAAT
>Ga0163148_10003985_pt1 | contig 15780 bp, 10 predicted proteins | sample OliLakLV19MP7P2_FD_148606 | JGI IMG/M metagenome (GOLD analysis project Ga0163148, IMG submission 148606) | Freshwater microbial mat bacterial communities from Lake Vanda, McMurdo Dry Valleys, Antarctica- Oligotrophic Lake LV.19.MP7.P2 | ecosystem: Environmental > Aquatic > Freshwater > Lake >...
GGGGTAAGAGAGAGCGTAGAGCAACGGCAGGCGCATATCTGCCCAGCCCAGTTGTGCCAGCACCGAGGTATCTTCCAGTTCAATCAGCGAGTGGATAATGCTTTGGGGATGGATGACGATCGCAATTTGGTCATAGTCCACGCCAAAGAGATAATGGGCTTCAATCACTTCCAGCCCTTTATTCATCAGCGTGGCAGAGTCAATGGTAATTTTGCGTCCCATCGTCCAGTTGGGATGTTTCAGCGCATCGGCAATGGTCACATGTGCCAGTTTTTCCACGGGCAAGTCACGAAACGAGCCGCCGGATGCGGTTAATAAAATCCGACGCAAGCTACCTGCGGGAACGCCTTGGAGACATTGAAAAATCGCGGAATGCTCAGAATCGGCAGGCAGCAGTTGCACACCATATTGCTTGACTAAGGGCAACACCACCGGAGCGCCTGCAATTAGAGTTTCTTTGTTGGCGAGGGCAATATCTTTCCCCGCTTTGATAGCAGCGATCGTCGGCAGCAATCCGGCACAGCCGACAATGCCTGTTACGACTACATCGGCTTCGGCACAGCGCGCCACTTCAATTACGCCTTCTTGCCCCGCTAGCAAGGTGGGCTGTGGGGAAAGATCGGCGATCGCGGCTTTCAGTTCCGGTAATTTATTTGCGTCGGATATTGCCACGATCAGTGGCTGAAACTGCCGCACCTGCTGTGCCAACAGTTCTACATTGCGCCCTGCCGCTAAGCCCACTATCCGAAACTGGTCAGGATACTGAGCCGCAATATCTAGAGTTTGAGTGCCGATGGAACCGGTAGAGCCAAGAAGGGAAAGTGCTTTCACAGTGGTGCAGTTCAGTCACGCCTTTCCTATCTTACGGGGTCGCGTCACTAATCTAAAGAAAATCCCCATCAAAGTAAAAGAGGGCGCGATCGCCCTCCTAAAATGGTAGAAACTCGAAACTTTGTTTTTTACACCATTCCACCCGCCGCCTGAAAACGCGCCCGTGTTCGCTTCAATGCTTTGGTTGCTTTAATAAACTCTTGCCGAGAACCACTTTGCTGAGCTTTATTAAATTGCTCTTGTGCCGCTGTGAATGAGACACGGGCTTCTTCCTTATCGATGGAATCCCCACGCTCTGCGCCATTCACCAAAATGATCACTTCATCCGCATCGACTTCGGCAAAACCGCCCATTAAAGCGATCGGAACCCAAGTATTTTTATCAGACCGGACTCGCATTACGCCAGTATCCAGTGCGGTCAGCATAGGAGCATGTCCGCCTAAAATACCAAGCTGCCCGGTTGTGCTAGGCAAAATCACTTCTTCAGCTTGAGAATCCCAAACTGTTTTATCAGGAGCAATTACACGAACAGTTAAAGGCATAACTTAATTTTGAGTTTTGAGTTTTGAGTTTTGAGTTTTGAGTTTTGAGTGACTGTTGCCTTGCCCAAAACTCAAAACTGAGCGGTCATCACTGGCTTACTTGCCTTCAGCTTTCAGCTTGTCGCCTTTGGCGATCGCTTCATCAATGCTGCCGACCATATAAAAAGCTTGCTCAGGATATTCATCCAAAGCGCCAGATAAAATCTGCTTGAAGCCTTTGATGGTATCTGGCAAAGAAACGTACTTACCGGGCGAACCAGTGAATACCTGTGCCACAAAGAAGGGCTGAGATAAGAACCGCTCAATCTTACGGGCGCGGAACACAATCAAGCGATCGTCTTCAGACAACTCATCCAACCCCAGAATTGCAATGATATCTTGCAGTTCTTTATAGCGTTGAAGCGTGGATTGCACTGCCCGTGCAGTCGAGTAGTGTTCTTCTCCCACAATGTTGGGTTGCAGCATCGTCGAGGATGAATCCAACGGATCGACCGCAGGATAAATGCCCTTGGATGCCAGACTACGAGATAGCGTTGTGGTGCCATCCAGGTGGGCAAATGTGGTTGCAGGTGCGGGATCAGTCAAGTCATCCGCAGGCACATATACCGCTTGGATAGAAGTAATCGAGCCTTCGGTGGTGGAAGTAATCCGCTCTTGCAGATCGCCCATATCAGTTCCCAAGGTTGGCTGATATCCTACGGCAGAAGGCATCCGACCGAGCAGCGCAGATACTTCGGAACCTGCTTGCACAAACCGGAAGATATTGTCGATGAACAACAGCACGTCTTGCTTGTTCACGTCACGGAAGTACTCTGCCATAGTCAAAGCCGAAAGACCGACGCGCATTCTGGCACCGGGCGGTTCGTTCATTTGACCATAGACCAACGCAATCTTGGATTCGCTGAGGTTATCTTTGTTGATAACGCCGGACTCCATCATTTCGTTGTAAAGGTCATTGCCTTCACGGGTGCGTTCGCCTACACCACCAAACACCGACACTCCGCCGTGATTGGTGGCAATGTTGTTGATTAATTCCATCATAATGACGGTCTTACCAACGCCTGCACCGCCAAATAGCCCAATTTTGCCGCCGCGCCGGTAGGGCGTTAGCAGGTCAATCACCTTAATTCCGGTTTCAAAAACCGAGGGCTTCGTTTCCAATTCCGTGAGCTTGGGCGCGTCGCGGTGGATGGAATAAAACTCTTTGGCATTGACGGGACCCTGTTCATCGACAGGTTCGCCTAAAACGTTGAAAATTCGACCCAAGGTGGCATCGCCTACTGGAACACTAATGGGTGCGCCACTGTCCATCACTTCCATGCCGCGAACCAACCCATCGGTCGAACTCATAGATACAGCGCGAACTTGGTTGTCGCCTAGTAGCTGCTGTACTTCACAGGTGACGTTAATTTCTGTGCCTGCTGGATTGGTGCCTGTGATTTTTACAGCGTTGTAAATTTCTGGCATCTTCCCATTTGGGAACTTGATATCCAGTACAGGACCGATGATCTGCGTAATGTAGCCGATGCTTTTCTTCTCTGTGGTGGTGACCATGCTTACGCCCTATTCTGTGACTCAGCGACTCGAATGTTTTGTTGGCAAACAATCTTAAAAATTGCCATCACAAGCTTATCACTGAATAGGTAATAGATGATTGCAGAGATTTTGAAGGCGAGGGAAGGGGAAAAGTTCGGAGTTCGGGGTTGGGCGTTCGGGGTTCGGAGTACGGATTACGGAGTGCGGACTGATTTTCCATCAACTCCGCACTCCGTAATCCTCTTAGACAGAGCAGGGAACTTTAAATGAACTGATGGAGTGTTTGCCTCGGCAATCTTGCATATCTATATAGAATTGGCGTTTGATTTGAATATTTTTCAAATGTTTTTTGACGGTGTCCTCCGCGATGTAAAGCGCGATCGCAATCTGTTTGCGGCTGGCACTAGCTCGGCGACGCAGCCAAACCTCGGTTTCTCGTGGGCTGAGTTTCCAGGTTTGCGCTTCGCCGATCGCCAATCCCTGAGCCGCTTGGTTTTGATCTTGCAGTCTAACGAGAATGCAGGGGCGATCAACCGCATCCAGTTGCAGCCATTGCACTCGAATGCGGAGATTGACGGCGGCTGACTCTACTTCCGATTCAAGCACAATCGGCTGATTGGGGTATAAATCACGGCTTTCGATTAGAGCTTCGCAGGCTTGCCAAATAATTTCAGGCAAGATATCTGCTTTTGGGTTGAGTTGGAGGCAGAGTTGCTTGGCAGTGGTGTTGGCATAGTGTATTTCCTGTTGATCAGTGAGGACTAAAATACCATCCACGAAACCTTCAAGAACAGCTTGCAGTAAAAATTGGGGGCTTGTTGAAGTAGACATAATGTTATGGGGGGCTTATGAACATTACAGTTTCAGACGAGTCTCCTAGTGTTTTGGTGAATCCGAGTAGTTACCTAGCCTGCGAGGGCTAGATATGTAACCCAAAGAAATTATGATTTCTCTCATCACCAGCAACCGAAGAGAGTTTTTCAAACTAGCGGCGATCGCGTGAGTTGGCGGCTCAGATCGCCCATAAAGCATCAATCTTTTCGGACTTTGAATCAATCAATAACGCTCTGGTCTGAGCTATATCCGGACTTTAGCAAATCATTTGAGGAAACCGCAGTGAGAAAAAGTCACAGACTTTGAGGTAAGGAAAGGTCATGCCTCTTTAAAGAGCTACATCAAATTCTTTAAGCATTACTGGTTTGCAAGTCAGCGACCGCTCACGTAAACCTCACATAAACAGGTGAGCCGATCGCTAGTTGCCTCGACATACACTGGCTACAAGAAGATTGCTAAACAGCGATTAGTGGTCTGTCTTAATTTTGGGCGTTGACCATCTCATCCTTTGGGGTGAAATAGGCAGGAGAATAGGGGAAAAGAAAAGCAGATTTTTTCTATTCAGGAACTTTAAAGTTGCATCGTGAAGCCTATAGCAACAAACGCCCCCGCCGATATTGCGCTACACAGGGTTATCTACTATGACGATCGAAGAAGCGTTGACCATTTTGGATGATGTGCTGGGACAAACGACTCTCAACGATACGCAAGAGCTTATATTTCGTCATGCTTGGGATGACTGGACTTATGAGCGCATGGCTGAACAGTTTGGCTACACCCCAGATCACATCAAGAATGTGGGTGCCCAACTCTGGGGTTCGCTCTCTGATTTGACGGGGATCAAGATCACTAAACGAAACTTGCAGGCAGTATTGCGGCGATGGGCAGAGCATCATTGTCCAGCGGCAGGGATATTTTATTCTACTGCGCCCAATCCCCGTCAAGATTGGGGCGAGGCACCCGACAGCGCCCGCTTTACAGGACGTATGCAAGAGCTAGCAACGTTGGAGCGTTGGATTGTGGATGAGCGCTGCCGATTGGTGGCGTTGATGGGTATGGGCGGCATGGGCAAAACGGCGTTGGCGGTCAAGTTAGCGCAAACAGTTCAGCATCAGTTTGAGTATGTGGTTTGGCGATCGCTCCAGAATGCTCCCACAGCATCAGATCTAGTCGCTGATTGGATTCAGTTTTTGTCTAGTGGGCAGGAAACCCAAGCCACGCTTCCCGCCGATTTGGATAGTCGAATTTTGCGGTTGATCACTTACTTGCGTCAGCATCGCTGCCTGCTGATTTTGGATAATGCAGAATCCGTGTTGCCCTGCCAGGAGCAACAGCGCCCATGCCATGAAGGCTATACAATCCTACTAAAACGCCTAAGCGACCTGACCCATGAAAGCTGCATCCTGCTCACGAGTCGTGAAAAGCCAGAGGCGATCGCCTGGAATGAAGGCATAACTTTACCCGTGAGATCGTTTCCACTAGAGGGTTTGAACGCGATCGATGGCAAAACCCTATTTACGCGCAAAGGTGAATTTCAGGCAACTGAGGCAGACTGGCAGCACTTGGTGCAGCACTACGCCGGAAATCCCTTAGCGCTAAAGATCGTGGCGGCGGCGATTCAAGAATTGTTTGACAGCAATGTGTCTGATTTTTTGACCATTCTGGGCACGTTTGTCTTTGACGATATTCGCGACCTGATCGATCGCCAGTTTAATTGTTTATCTGCTTTGCAACAAGACGTGATGTACTGGTTGGCAATCAACCGCGAAATCACTTCTTTTACCGAGTTGCGAGAGGATGTACTGTCGCCCTTGGCTAAACAGAAGCTACCCGGCACGTTGCGATCGCTCAAACATCGCTTTTTGATCGAAGCCACCGCCGCTGGATTTACCCTGCAACCCGTCGTCATGGAATATATTACCGAGCGACTGATTGAGCAAGTGTGCCAAGAACTTAATTTGCATGTTTTATTCAATTCCAAACTTAATTCTGCTACTCAAGACTGCCCCCCTTCTCCCGGTATTCCGTTCCCTGTTCCCCTGCTCCACTCCCACGCGCTCCTCAAAGCTGAAGCCAAAGAGTACTTACGAGAGAGCCAAACGCGGCTGATTTTGAACCCGATCGCGAATCGATTGGTGGCAATGCGATCGCCCAAAGATATTAAAGAATGTACCCAGGCACTGTTGGCAGACTTGCGATCGCACTCACAGTTTGCGACTGGATATGCCGCTGGCACGGTGATTAATTTGCTGAATCATCTCAAGTTGGAATTAACCGATTTTGATTTTTCCAACCTGACAATTCGCCAAGCCTATCTCCAAGATGTAGAAATGCATCAGACGAACTTTGCTAACGCTCACTTTGTGCGCTCCGTGTTTAACGAATCCTTGGGAAACGTTTGGTCGGTCGCGTTCAGCCCCGATGGCACCCTACTAGCGGTCAGCGATTCTGCGGGAGAAATTCACCTGTGGCGAATGGACGACGGCAAAAAAATAGTCACTTTTCGCGGTCACACCCATTGGATTTGCTCCGTTGCCTTTAGCCCAAACGGAAAACTATTAGCCAGCAGCAGTGCCGATGGCACCCTCAAACTATGGGAACTCGCCACTGGATACTGCTTGAAAACCCTGGAAGGGCAAACGGATTGGATCGTATCGGTTGCCTTCAGTCGAGAGGGTGCCTTATTGGCAAGCAGCGGCATCGATTCTGCATCGATTCGTTTGTGGAGTGTGGAGACTGGAGCCTGTTTGAAAACATTGCAAGGGCACGATCACTGGGTTTGGGCGATCGCCTTTAGCCCCACCCAGTCCATCCTCGCTAGCGGCAGCGACGACTGCACCATTAAATTGTGGAATGTCAACACAGGAGGGTGCCTCAACACCATCCCAGGACACACCAGCAACGTCCGATCGGTTGCCTTCAGCCCCAGCGGCTCCCTCTTAGTCAGCGGCAGTGACGATCGCACGATCAAGCTGTGGGATGCCGCCACAGGAAAATGCCTCAACACCTTCAACGGACATACCAGCAACGTGCGATCGGTTTGCTTTAGCCCCAGCGGCAAAACTGTGATCAGTGCCAGCGAAGACCACACCCTCAAGCTGTGGGATGTGGCAACAGGGCAATGCCTCCGAACCTTTTATGGACACACTGCCCATGTCCGCTCTGTTGCTTTTGCGCCCAATCCTCAGCAGTGCGATCGCGACAAAGAGTCTGATTTAGAAGCATTGGATGGACTGATCGCCAGTGGTGGAGCCGACCAAACCGTGCGATTTTGGGATAGTCGTACCGGGCAATGCCTTAAAACCCTGCAAGGCTATGCCAGCTTTGTGTTAAACGTTGCTTTTAGTCCTACTGATCCTCTACTGGCTAGCAGCAGTGCCGATCACACGATTAAACTGTGGAATCTGCAAACTCGTCAATGCGTGAATATCTTGCGAGGACATCGCCAATGGGTGTGGTCGGTAGTTTTTAGCCCGAATGGCAAAATACTGGCTAGCACCAGTTTTGACCATACTGTGAAACTGTGGGATGTGGCAACGGGAGCCTGTTTGCAAACGCTAACAGAGCATACTCACTGGGTTTGGTCGGCTGCCTTCAATGCCGATGGCACCCAATTGGCGACGAGTAGCTCAGATCACTGTATCCGTCTGTGGGATAGCACCACAGGACATTGTATAACGATGCTAGATTGCCACAGTAGCAATGTGCTGTCAGTTGCCTTTAGCCCTTGCGATCGCATTCTTGCTAGCGGCGATGATGACTGCATCGTCAAACTTTGGGATATCCACACGGGCACCTGTCTGCGACCGCTAGCCGGACACACCTCACGAATTCGCTCCGTTGTCTTTACAACCGACGGGAAACTGTTGATCAGCGGCAGCGCCGATCGCACGATCAAAATTTGGGATTGGCAAACCGGAGCCTGCCTCAAAACCTTAATAGGACACACCGCCCCGATTGAAACCATCGCGATTTGCCCCACGTTTCCCACTCCTTGCCCCTCGGACAAAAGCGCTCAGCCTCACCAAACTCAGGCTCAACAAGCTCAGGCTCACCAAACTCAGGCTCACCAAACGGATGTGCTAGCAAGTTCAGGGGAAGACGGCACCGTGCGACTGTGGAATCTGGCAACGGGTGACTGTTTCCAAATGTGGCAAGGGCACGATCGCCGCGTTTGGTCGGTTGCTTTCGCCCCGGATGGCAAAACTCTCGCCAGCAGCAGCGAAGATGAAACCATTCGGCTGTGGAATGCTGAAACTGGGCACTGTGCGGGCATTCTCCGCAGTCCCCGACCCTATGAAGCCATGAACATCGCCGGAGCCACCGGACTAACCCAGGCTCAAAAAACAACCTTGAAAACCCTAGGAGCAGTAGAAGTAGAGCCAATTTTGTCCCACAAGAATTGATCAACTGCCAAGATGAGACCCGCAGGTCAAAGCACTTTGCGCTTCGACTGCAACTGCCTGAAAGCCTAAGATCTACTTATAACTCCTCTAAGTCGTCTACTGTAAGTGGTGCTTGGGCGCTATGGCGCACATACAAGACATAAACTGTTGCGTCTCGAATTGCAAAAAGCACTCGGTAAATATTTTTGGATTTGCCATACAACAGTTGATGGACTTCTTCTGGGAAAATTTCGTGTTCAACTGCTAAGGAACAGCGGCGCGGTTTCTCTTGCAATGTTGCAACTGTGTTCATCAATCCGCGAAACCAGCGATCGGCAAATTCAGGATTCTGCTCTCGATACCAGCAATAAGCTTTCTCGATCTGAGCTTCAGCAATTGAGGTAATCTCAACCTGAAATGTCATACTTTTGCTGCATTTCTTGGACGAAATCTCCAATCGGTCGAGTTTGCCCTGCGTTGAGTTCATCAAACCCTTGCTGAATGCCTGCAATGGTTTCCAACTGATCAATCAGGTGGCGGAGTTTGGTTGGATCGATTTTGCCAGCATCCAGAAAGGTAACGAGAACTTGAGTGCGATCGCTAACATCGTTGGGAAGGTCAGTAAATTCAATCTGCCCATTCCGATAAATCCCTTCAACGGTTCTTAGCATAGGTTTTACAGAACTAATTACTTCTCCAATTCTACTAACTATCAGAAAGACAATCGATTAAGCTGCCAAGAAAAAATCCTGCGATCGCCTCCAGTCTCCGCTCCAGTTTTAGGTGGATGTTCATTGTTGAAAATCTTAAAACCAGTGCAATCAAAGCGATCGCAGCCTCAATATGCCCAATGAATTAACGATTTAACGATTTCAATCACCCGCCGCAGGTAACCTCGAACGCTAAACCAACAACTTTTCGGCGGTCGGGTGCATTGAGGTTGTTATGTGGCTGTTGCTACTTAGAGGGGTTATCCCGCTCCCATCTAAATTTCTGAGGCATTTGTAATCACATCAAAATCAACGTTCAGCAAGCCAAAATGCTGTTGACCGCAATAGATTTTTGCGCCTTCTCCTACTCGTAGCTTTAGTTGGTTTCTAGTTCCTTTGGTTTCTCGAATCAGGTAGAGTTTTTGCTCATCTTCAGAAACTTGTTTCACGATTGCCCAATCAGGGCTGTAAGTGCCTACTGGAGTTTGTACTTTGAACCAGGGCGGAAGTTTGATAAACAATTTGATATCTTCTCGCCCATCTAAAATTTCAGCAAATTGCCGTTCTATTTCAGATTGATACTCGATCGCATCATAGATTGAGTGGTTTACCGATAACATGTTGTCAATGAAACCTGCAATCTCTCGATCTTCAAACAGACGCATTTCATACTCTTCTCCAGCAATGCGCTCATACTTGATACCATTCACCATTAACTGTTGCATGGTGAAGCGGATTGCTCGTGTTGCTAGGTCAAGAAACTGCTGAGGATTAACAAATATATCTGACAGGCGAGCGGACTTCAGGAGAATACTGGATAGAGTATCGCGGGTTAGCTCTGTTTCTCGTTGCAAGTAGCTAATTAAATCAGGAATACTAGAAATTGTAGATTCTGTTCTGCTACTGGTAACGGACAAAAGCTGTGAAGTAACACCCGTGTTCGCATAACTCAAAGCAACTTTTTCTAAACGAATTTGCGGGGCTGTAATCGCAGGCATTTGATTGATTTGCCTTGCTACATCATCAATCAATCTCTGGGTATCGTATTCAACAGAATAACGGGTTTTATGTTTAATCCGTTCCCAGAGTTCCAGAAAGTCAATGTTTTCTCTCCACTTAGGAATCAAGTTTGCTTTTTGGCGATCGCGGTTATTTTTAATCCGTCCCTCAAATGTCACCCCGCAATCTTCTTCAATTTCGGTTTGCAAAGCACGAGCAAAATCGGCATAACTTTCATTGGCTACGACGGTTAAGCGATTGATGGTTGGATCAAAAACACGAATTCCAGTGGCATCTACAGGTAAACGTAAACCTCGCCCGATTGTTTGCCGTCTTTCAACTTTTGACTGAACCTCACGCAACATACAGATCTGAAAAACATTAGGATTATCCCAGCCTTCCCGTAACGCTGAATGGCTGAAGATGAAACGAAGTGGCTCTGTTGGTGATAGTAATCGCTCTTTGTCTTTCATAATCAACTCATAGGCTGAATCATCTGCTGCGGTTGCACCACTGGTATCTTTGGCGTTGCCCTGCCTATCTTGAGCAAAGTAGCCATTATGAATATCGTCAACGGCAGGTAGATTGAGAGTTTGATAACGCGGTAGTTGAGAGAGTTCTTGGTAGATTTCGATAAACCATTGACGAAGCTTGCCATCTGTAGCCGCATAATTAGCCACACGATCGATAAAAAATAACGAAAGAACTTTAAGGGGGCGATCGGGAAGTTGTCGTTTAACGGCAAGCTCTTTATCTAAATGTTCCTTAATCGTTTCTCTGATTTGAGCTTTCATCAAATCATCGCCATAATTGCCGATCGTTTCGCCAATATTCAGGCTGACTCCGTTGGTAAAGGAAATGTAACCAAAGCCTGCATCAATACAATCAACCACATAGCCTCTATAAAGTTCTCGACCACCTGATAATTCGTAGAGATCAATCCCATTTTTGCTAATAGATACACTGGTGCGAGTTGGAGAGTTTTGTTTTTGTACGTCGATCGTTAGTCTTGCTGTAATTTTTGTTTTGGTTGCTTTAATCGACTCTAAGTAAACATAGGGTTGATTAAAGCTATTCTCTTCCAGGGCAGATGTCACCGTAATTTGCTTAACGAGTTTCATGTCGTAGGCTTTTACAGGATCAAGTCTATAAAGTAAGTTATATAAGTTCTTATGAGTTGCAGAATAACGCAATGTGCAGAGTGGATTGAGACTGGCGATCGCCTCTTTTGCTTTATCCGACTCCATATTCTGCGGTTCATCCAGAATCACAATCGGGTTAGTAGCCTGGATAAATTCGATCGGGCGATGCCCAGATAACCCATCAAGTTCTTTATGAATCACGCTAATGTCTTTTTTATTGAAAGCATCAATGTTAATGACAAGAACCTGTAGTTGATTAGAGTTAGCAAACTGGCGCAAATTTGAGACTCGTTTGGAGTTATAGACCCAGTAATCAGACGGTTGATTGCCATAGAGATTTTGAAAATGTTCTTTAGTAATCTCCAGGTTTTTGAGAACACCTTCCCGAATCGGCACGCTGGGAACAACGATGATAAACTTGGTAAAGCCATAGCGGGCATTCAGTTCATGAATGCTACGCAAGTAGACATAGGTTTTTCCAGTGCCCGTTTCCATTTCAATGGAAAAATTCATCCCATGTTGAAGCGGTATGTCTTCGATCGACTCTACAAGCTCAATTTCATTGCATTCTTGAACGGTTTGGATGTTTACTAACATCTCGCCCGATGATAATTCTAGCTGATTGCCAAAACCCATCTCGGTCATGGCTCCACCAAAGCCAATCCCTAAGCTAATCTCAAAGTGCCCTCCTGCTAATGGTTGACCATCAAATACATCAACGACAGCATTAATGGCATCAAGTTGATATTGCTGTTGGCTATCAAATTGAATCTTCATACTGTGCGGAATTTTATATCGTGGTCACGCATTTGTAGCTGAGTGTTTGTTTTTAGCTGATCATTGCCTCGAAACGAGGAATCTAAGCTGATGAATTGTTTGGGCTTGGGTTGATAGGTAAGAATTTGCCGAACGGTATCTTCTAAAAGCTCGTATTCCAAGCATAAAAATAGTTCTCGATCTTCAATCGCATAAATTTCTTGTCCGGCAATGGTTAGCGTCTCAATTTTTGCAGTTAACGGGAACCCAGCCTTGAGTAAAATTTCATATAGCATTCCCAGTTTGGTTGTACCCGGACGAATATTTTCCGCAAACTCCTGAAGCAACACGCTTAACTGTTCAACATTCTGCGGTGCTGTACCATCCCAAATTTTGAAGTTACTTTCAGTGAGCTTGAAGACTCTAAAGCCTCGGTCTTGCTGTGCCGAACCATTCAGATCAAGTCTGCCACTTTCTTCTTCGTTGATTTCGTTAATTACTCGTCTGATTCGTTCTTTGCCAATATCGGCTATTGTTTTGTAACCCACTTTAAAAGCATCCGAGGTTGGATCACAAAGTTCAGGTAATTGAATCATAATAAATTTACGATTACCACCATCTTCGTGGTTTTGTTCTAAAATCGCGTGAGCCGTTGTTGATGAACCAGCAAAGAAGTCAAGGACAATATCATGACTTTCAGAAGCAATATTTAGAGCCTTGGCAATTAAACCTACTGGTTTAGGATGATCAAAATAATCCCTCATGCCTAGTTCGCCCAGTTCAATCGTTCCTTGCTCGCTAATCATGGAAGTCTCATCCCATATGGACTTAACTTTAGTTGTACTTTTTCTGGACTTTTGATAAATATTCCATCCATTATCTCGTTTTTGCTTGGCAACTAAGACAGGAAAAGCTCCAGAAATCCCCTCAGATTTGATTTTTTTCTGCCCCCATCGCCAACAACTATCGTCACCCTCACTATTCTTCGGAAAAACTTCCACTGAAAACTCACTTGACTGTGTAAGGGATATTTGAAAAAAACCATTACTATCAACAATTGTCGGTGAAACATATATTGGAAAATATAGATTAGGGCGATTATGCCTGCCGAATCTTGGATTTCTATTACGAAGTTCCCAAAGCTCAAAACTACCTAATTCGTCCTGATCAGGTAGTGCGTCGTTGTCTTTTGCAATTTCGGATAGCCTATAAAAATCACTTTTCGAGTAGAGCAATATATATTCATGGGTTTTAGAAATATCTTTATAAGTCTGACCTCTCTTATTAGATTGAATAATTATTTGACAAATGAAGTTTTCTTCCCCAAAAATTTCATTCATCAGCAAACGTAAATCAGATACCTCATTATCATCAATACTTGCAAAGATTACTCCATCGTCTCTTAATAAATTTCGTGCTAGAAACAGACGCGGATACATCATATTGAGCCACTTGGAATGAAACCGCCCATCGGTTTCTGTATTCGTTGTTAGCTTAATTCCCTCACCATTTTTCTGTCCCGAATAGCGCAAATAATCTTCTAACCCTTCCCGGAAGTTATCAGGATAGATAAATTCCTTCCCCGTGTTGTAGGGTGGGTCAATATAAATCATCTTGATCTGGTTGTGATAGCTCTTTTGCAGCAGCTTCAGCACTTCCAGATTCTCACCCTCAATGAAAATGTTCTCCGTTGTCTCAAAATTAACCGACTCTTCAGGCAGCGGGTTCAGCGTTCCCACACTTTGGGCTTGCAGATTCCGAATTGCCTCACTCTTGCCTGCCCAAGACAATCCGTAGCGTTCCCGTCCCTCATCAATGGATTCCCCCAACGCCTGCTTCAGCCGCTCAAAATCGACTTTGCCCTCAGCAAAAACCCCTGGAAAGAGTTCCCGCAGGGCTGCAAGTTTATCTGCCAGCACATCTTGAGAGGTTAACGGTAGCCTGTCTTCAGTCATCGCCTTAGAGCAATCGCTTTCTAAAGTTTGCAGTATACTTCGGTTCTCTCCCAATAATGCGACTAAAAACCCTAGAAAAGAACGGACGTACTAAAACCTTTACGAAATTTCAAGGGTTCGGCTCTCCTGTTAGGCAATTCCAGTTCGGCAACCAAAATTTCAAGCTGTCAAATTGTCAAGTGTAAGCTTGGAGCGATCTCGCTTTATTGAGATAAGCTTCCGGTCACGCCCCAACAAGTAATCTCAAGCCACATAGCGATCGAGTTGAACCGCACCAGATCGACTACCGCTACTGTTAACTTCAGTTGCAGTGCGGTTAACCTCTCCAACCATATTCCGCGTGTCGGTTCCAACGAGCTTGTTCTACGAGAACTGGCGATTGATTTAGTGTTCCCAACAGGTAACATTTATATCCAGTTCCGTGAAACGCTATTATTAGCGAGAAAGTTTCCGCATATTATCCTAAGTTAGGTGTACGGGCGGACAACTTCTGTATACCACCCCAAATCGGATGGATCGGCGGAAATTTTCCGTATAGTTTACCGACGGAGGTGGATCGATGGAGAACTTCTGGATGTCTTCAGATAATGGCGGCGCAGGTTTATTCGCTCGATAAGGCTTTGCCTGAATTATGCGGTGAGGATTTGGGTGACGGTGAGTTGGAGGGTTGGAAAGGTGGTGGATTGAGCGATCGCATCTCCGACAAATTCTTGCCCTTCATATAAATCGTCAATCAGAGTGAATATGGTCACCTTGGCAGCCAGCGGATCAACGACCCAATATTCCGGGATTTCTCGCAGGTTGTATTCCACTCGTTTGGCGCGGTAGTCGGTGGTTTTGGTCGATTCACTGACGACTTCCACCACCAACAGCGGCGAGGGTTCATTCACTTCGATTACCGCTTCCCGGCTGCGGAGATCCTGCCATTGCTCAGCCCCAATTACCACCACATCGGGGATGCGTGAGGTATCCCACCGCCCACCGCGAGGCGATCGCACTCCAATCGCAGCCTGACGAGCCACCCAACTTAGACCTAAGCGCTCAATTTCTTGATTGAACAGGCGCTCTAGTAAATACATGATTTCTCCGTGTAGTCCTGATCCAATGCTCATGGGAATCAATTCTCCGTTGACCAGTTCGTAGCGCGTATCGGTGCCGTCGTCATACGCTAGATATTCTTCAAAGGTGAGTTTTTGGGCGATCGGGGGGGTGGCAGTCATGGGCTTCGCCTAAAAAAATGGCTGATTTTATCTGTTCTATCACGCCATTCTTTTCGCCATTGATTCTTACTTTTTGTTAAAGTCATCCCAGTGCCTTATTCCTTCATCCTCACGCCGGAGACTTTTCATGCTGCGCCTGGAACATATTTCTAAGATTTACCCCACGGGTGAAGTTTTAAAAGACATTAATTGGGAAGTGAAAGGGGGCGATCGCATCGGGCTAGTCGGTGTGAATGGGGCTGGCAAATCCACCCAGCTAAAGATCATTGCGGGTGAAATTGAACCGACTAGCGGTGAGGTGATTCGCCCAAATAGCCTGCGGATTGCCTACCTTAACCAAGAATTTGACGTAGACCCAACGCGCACTGTCCGCGAAGAACTCTGGCAGGCGTTCAAACAAGCGAACGATGTGCATGAAGCGCTGAGCGAGGTGCATCGGCAAATGGAAACCGCCGACCCAGAGCAGCTAGACACACTGCTCCACGAAATGGATCGGTTTCAGCGCCAGTTTGAAGGGCTGGATGGCTATGGGCTAGAGGCACGGATTGAGAAGCTGATGCCGGAGGTGGGTTTTGAGGCGGAAGATGGCGATCGCTTGGTAAGTGCTTTTAGCGGTGGCTGGCAAATGCGGATGGGCTTGGGCAAGATTTTGTTGCAACAGCCCGATTTGCTGCTGTTGGATGAACCGACAAACCATTTGGATTTGGAAACAATTGAATGGCTAGAAAATTACCTGCGCGGCATCAACACGCCGATGGTGATTGTCTCACATGACCGAGAGTTTCTCGATCGCCTCTGCACCCAAATTGTGGAAACCGAGCGCGGCGTTTCCACCACCTACTTGGGCAACTATTCTGCCTACCTGCTTCA
>Ga0163148_10003986_pt1 | contig 15778 bp, 18 predicted proteins | sample OliLakLV19MP7P2_FD_148606 | JGI IMG/M metagenome (GOLD analysis project Ga0163148, IMG submission 148606) | Freshwater microbial mat bacterial communities from Lake Vanda, McMurdo Dry Valleys, Antarctica- Oligotrophic Lake LV.19.MP7.P2 | ecosystem: Environmental > Aquatic > Freshwater > Lake >...
CTTGACCGGCGAACCCCGGACGAGGCGTACTTCAACCAGCTGCAGCCAATCCCGGCCGCAGCATAACCGAGGCCGAAATCCACTTAGCCAAGCCACGGAACGTGTTCAGACAAACCGAGCCACCTCTTTCCGCCAAGTGCCGGAGGTCGGGCTCATGTTGAGAGCAATCGCGAGTTGGTGCGGTTCAGCGCTCTTACCGGCGAAGTCGTCCCAAAGACCCTGAGCAATCTTCATCGCGTATTCGAGCGAATAGATCGGAAAATCGGTTTGGGGGATAGCAACGCGTTTCGGTGTGGGTGGCATGTGAACCTCCGATGCTTGTTGCTAAGATGTTCTTTAACGCTCGTCAACCATTTGGGGAATTACAAACGATACATACTTTCGCTACGCGAAAACTGCGTACTACCAACGGATCGAAGCGCTTAGAAAAATAGTTTGTTTTGGCTGGTATGACTGAGGCGGGCTTTCACGCCTAATTGGCTGCAGAAAACCCTTCATTAACCATACCGCCCCCATCCTCTGCCCCCGTCACACCCACGTCGGAGCGGCCGCCCCCATGCGCAAATACGCCCCCCTCAAAGAGCATCTCGAGCGTCGCGACGGTCGTCCCGAGCTTCTGACCTTCGAGGACATCGAGGTCATCCTCGGGGCGGGGTTGCCGGCGAGTGCGGTGCGCCACCGGTCCTTCTGGGCCAACGACAACGAAGGCCACCACCCCCACGCCCGCGCCTGGGCCGACGCCGGCTACCGCGTCGCCTGGATCGACCGCGAGGACCGCGTCGTCCGCTTCGAACGGACCCGCTAGGGCAGGCCCCGGAAACTATTCCTATTGACGACCGCCAGTGCTATGCTGGCGCCCAATCAAGCCGCCTGCCGCCCAAACCCGCTGCGAAATCTGGAAAAGTGCGCAACGATGGAAACATTGTTGATGCATCCCGCACCCCCCGACTCCAGACTCCGTCCCGGAGGACGATGAGATGCCGCTACCGCTCGCCGAACTGCACCTGCATCTCGAAGGCTCGCTGGAGCCCGAAATGCTGTTCGCGCTGGCGCAGCGCAACAAGGTCGCGATCCCGTTCGACAGCGTCGAGGCCGTGCGCGCCGCCTACAGCTTCTCCAACCTCCAGGACTTCCTCGACATCTACTACCAGGGCGCCAATGTCCTCCTCGCCGAGGAAGACTTCCACGATCTCACCGCCGCCTACATGGACCGCGCGAGCGCCGACGGCGTCACCCACGTCGAAGTGTTCTTCGATCCCCAGACCCACACCGACCGCGGCGTTTCCTTCGACACCGTGATCAAGGGCGTGCTCGGTGGTCTTGAAACGGGCAAGGCGAGGCACGGCATTTCGAGCGGCCTCATCCTCTGCCTCCTGCGCCACCTCGACGAGGACGCGGGCCTCAAGACGCTGAAGCAGGCCGAGCCGTGGTTCGATCGCCTGATGGGCGTCGGTCTCGACTCCAGCGAAGTCGGCCACCCGCCGTCGAAATTCGCCCGCGCCTTCGCGCTCGCCGGCGAAGCGGGCCTCAAACGCGTCGCCCATGCGGGTGAGGAGGGGCCGCCGGAATACGTCTGGGAGGCGCTCGACGTGCTGAAGGTCGATCGCATCGATCACGGCAACCGCGCGCTGGAAGACCCGCGCCTCGTGGATCGCCTGCGGGAAGAGCAGATGACGCTGACCGTCTGCCCGCTCTCCAATCTCTCGCTGTGCGTGGTGAAAACGCTCGACAATCACCCCCTGCAGCAGATGCTGAAGCTCGGCCTGCGCGCCACCATCAACTCCGACGACCCCGCCTATTTCGGCGGCTATGTGGGCGCCAATATCGCCGCCCTGTCGCTCACCGAGGACGAGAAAAAGACCCTCGCCCGCAACTCCTTCCTCGGCTCCTTCCTGCCGGAATCGGAAAAGCAAAAGCGCCTCGCCGCGCTCGACGGATGAAAGGAAAACCCAGGCGCAAACTCATGCTCGGTCTCGCGGCGGCGCTCCTGCTCGGCGGCTGCGCGTCCACGCTCGATTCCATCTGGGAAGACGAGGCCCGCCGCAATTGCCAGGGCGAGCAGGGCCCCTCCCGCCAGAGCGACTGCAACGACCGCGTCGACGACCAGATGCGCCGAAATCGCGACTGACGGTCCAAAGTCCGCCTGAATCAGTGTCTTGATGGCCCCGTGGGATCGATCCAGCGGAGTACGGACATGCGGAAGATGATGATGGCGGCGGCGCTCGCCATGGCGACCATGGGCGGCGCAGCAGCGCTCAACGCGACACAGGCCGAGGCGCAGGTCGGGACCGGCCTCGCGGGCGACTGGCAGGGCGGCTACATCTCGTCGGACGGCGCCGACGTGAACACCTTCAACGTGAAGCTCGCCCAGGCGGGCGGCGCCATTTCCGGCACGATCTACGAAGTGAACGCCTTCGGCGACACCTCGCGCGCGCTCTTCCTGACATCGACCTTCAACGGCACGGTGAGCGGCCGCCAGGTGCGTTTCACCAAGACCTACGACGGCTCCGGCGGCGCCAGCCACTCGGTCACCTACAGCGGCACGCTGGAGGCCAACAACCGGCGTGTCCTCGGGACCTACAACGCCAGCGGCGCTACCGGCACGTTCGAAATGGTGCGCAACTAGCGGGTCGGATTGGCTTCGAGATACCGCAACGCCGTCAGCACGTGCGTGCGCACGCCGACGGGCAGCACCTTCTCGTTCACCGTGAACTGCGGCGAGTGGTTGGGCGGCGTGGTCGCGGGATCGACGCCGTCCGCGCTTGCGCCGAGGAAGTAGAACACGCCCGGAATCTTCTGCTGGTAGGAGGAGAAGTCCTCCGAGACCGTGGTCGGGCGCGAGAACGCGTTCACGTTCGCAGCCCCCGCCGCTTCCTCCAGCCACGGCTGCACGCGACGCGAGAGCCCGGCGTCGTTGAAGGTCAGCGCGCCGCTCGCGCGGAAGTTCACCTCCGCCGTCGCGCCGTAGCTCGCGGCGAGGTTCGTCACCGTCGTCACGATCCGCGCCTTGATGCGCTCGCGCTGCGCCGCGTCGAAGGTGCGCAGCGTGCCGGTCATGATCAGGTCTTCGGGGATGATGTTGTAGCGCACGCCGCCATGGATGGTGGCGATGGTCAGCACCGTCGGCGTCGCCGTGACATCCACCGTGCGCGCGGCCACCGTGTTCAGTTCGGAGACGATCGCGCTGGAAAGCGAGATGATGTCTATGCCCTGCGAAGGCCATGCGCCATGAGTCTGCTTGCCCTTGAGCTTGATCTCGATGGCGTCCGCAGCCGCCATGAAGCCTTCCGCGCGGTAGTAGATCGAGCCCGGCGCGCCGGGGCCGACATGCAAGCCGAAGATCGCCGCCGGTGCGGGGTTCGCAAACACGCCTTCCGCGATCATCATCGGCGCGCCGCCCTGTTCGCCCGCAGGCGGACCTTCCTCGGCGGGCTGGAAGATGAAGACGATTGTGCCGGGGATTTGCGCCTTCATGCCCGCAAGCACTTCGGCCGCGCCCATCAGCATCGCCACGTGCGCGTCGTGCCCGCACGCATGCGCGACCGGAGTCTCGGCGCCGTTGAACAGGCCCTTGGCGCGCGACGCGAAGGGCAGGCCTGTCTGCTCGAGCACCGGCAGCGCGTCCATGTCCGCGCGCAAGGCGACGACCGGCCCCGGCAATCCGCCGCGCAGCACGCCGACCACGCCTGTGTGCGCCACGCGCTCACGCACCTCGAGCCCGAGCCGCCGCAGATGCGCGGCCACGAGACGCCCGGTGCGCACTTCGCTGTTGGCGAGTTCCGGGTTGGCGTGAATGTCGCGCCGCCACGTCACCACCTTCGGCGTCACGGCGTCGATCCGCTGGTTCACGGTCGCGAGCGCGACGGGCTCGGCGGTCGCCGCAACGGGCGTGAGCGCCAGCAGTACGGCGGCGAAAGAGGCGAGGGCTTTCAAGGCGTTCTCCTGAGATTTTCCGCACGATGCAGGCTCAGGGCTCGCGACGCAATCGGTCAGCCCTCACCCGGTTTCTCGCCCGCGCTCTCATCCTTCACGCCCAGCGCATCGGCCAGCCGCATCTTCGCGCTGCCGGGGGCGAGCGGCTTCTGCTGGCTCTCGTGCGGGCTCCAGCCGGTGGCGGTGACGATCTCGAAGGTCGCGGGCATGCGCCCGTCGACCTCGAATTTCTCGGCATAGATCGCCATGGCGCGAAACAGGATCGCGCGCGTCAGCGGCGGCGCGCGATCCGCCAACGCGCTCGTCTCGCCCATGGCGCGGAGATCACGCAGCAGATGCAGCGGATCACCGTAGCGCACCGTCGTGGTGTCGCGATCCGCGACGGGCAGCGCAAAGCCTGCGCGCTGCAGCAATCCCGCCATGTCGAGCGCATCCGGCAGCGGCGCCACGCGCAAAGCGGCGCCGCCGCGTATCTCGCTTTCCGCCGCCAGCAGCGCCTCGCGTAACTCATTGAGCGTCCTGCCGCCGAACACCGTGCCGAGGAAAAGGCCGTCCGGCTTGAGCGCGTGCCGGATCTGGATCAGCGCGCCGGGCAGGTCGTTCACCCAGTGCAGCGCGAGGATGGAGACGACGAGATCGAAACGCCCCTCGGCGAAGGGCAGGTGTTCGGGATCGATTTCGACGCCGTCGTTTTCGCCATGCCAGTCGGCGGCGACGACCCAGTCGATTTTCTCCCGCAGCGCGGGCCGTATCGCGACCGCCGAGCGAAACTCTTTCGCGCCGCCGATCACGAGCACGCGCGCGAATGTGCGGTTGACCCCTTCGAGACGGTCGGCAAGATCGTCCGCGACGGCCTCGCGCAGGAAGGCGGCGTCGTGCGGGGATGCTGCGGCGCGCGCGCGGTGGCGGCGCACGCGGCGCGCGTCGAACATGCGGGGCGCGGTCATCGGGGGACTATACAGGTGGGCAGCCATCCGGGTCGACGATCATTGCTCGCGCGCGCCGCCGACATCGTGTGGCCGCCGCGTTCGCTGCTGTCGGACAAGATCGTCGATCGCCCCGGTTCGATCGAGGCGGCGCTGTGGACGGACCTTCAGTTTCTCGGCCGGCCCTGCTGCGCGTGTTGCGGCTTTCCGTTCGAGACCGAAGCGGAGGAGGCGGCGTTGTGCGGCGCGTGTCTCGCCGACGCGCCGATGTTCGCGAGCGCCCGCGCCGCGCTCGCCTATGACGACCACGCCCGCAAGCTGGTGCTCGATCTCAAGCGCGGCGGGCGGCGCGACGGGCTGAAGGCGTTCGGCGGCTGGATGGCGCGCGCGGGCGCCACGGCGCTGGCGGAAGCCGATGTCGTGGCGCCGACGCCGCTGCACTGGACGCGCCCGCTGGAGCGCCGGTTCAACCAGTCCGCCTGGCTGGCGCAGGCCGTGGCGCGGGAAAGCGGCAAGCCGCTCCTCGTGGATGCGCTGGTGCGGCGACGGCGACGCAAGAGCCAGGGCGGCCTGACCGCGAGCCAGCGGCGGCGCAATGTCGAGAGCGTGTTCCGGGTCGCGCCATGGTCGGCGGCGCGTGTCGCCGGGCGAATCGTGGTCCTCATCGATGACGTGTTCACCACCGGCGCCACCGCCGAGGCCTGCACCAAGGCGCTCCTGCGCGCGAAGGCCGCCAAGGTGCATGTGCTGACGCTGGCGCGCGTTGTGCGGCCCGTGGACGTGGTTATATGACGGACCGAAGGAGCTTCGCCGCATGGTCGCCGTGACCGTCTACACCAAGATGTTCTGCCCCTACTGCGACCGCGCGCTCGCGCTGCTGGCCAGGAAGGGCGTCGCGGTGACGGAAATCCCTGCGGCGATGGACGCGAAGAAGAAGGCCGAAATGGTCGAACGCTCCGGCGGCCGCACGACCTTCCCTCAGATTTTCATCGGCGACCGCCATGTCGGCGGCTGCGACGACCTGCACGCGCTCGACGCGCGCGGCGCGCTCGACTCCCTGCTGGCGGGCGCCTGATGGCGCGAAAGCTCCGCGTCGCCGCCGTCCAGCTCCGCTCGACGCCGGACGCCGCCGCCAATCGCGCCGAAGCGGCGCCCTTCATCCGCGAAGCCGCCAGCGCCGGGGCGCGCTTCGTGGCGACGCCGGAGAACACGGGTCGTCTCGACCGGGATCGTCCGCGCCTGCTCGACAATCTGGCGAAGGCCGACCTCGTCGCCGAAGAGCGCAGCTGGGGCCGGCTCGCGGAGGAGCATGGCGTCTGGCTGCTCGTCGGCTCCGTCGCGATCCCGGCCGGGCCGGGGAAAGTCTATAACCGCAGCCTGTTCTTCTCGCCCGCCGGCAAGCGCGTGGCGACCTACGATAAGATCCACATGTTCGACGTCGATCTCGGCGCCGGGGAAACCTACCGGGAATCCTCGGGCGTCGAGGCGGGCCGGCAGGCGGTGGTCGTCGAAGGGCCCATGGGCGCGAAGATCGGGCTGACCATCTGCTACGATCTGCGGTTCGCGGAGCTCTACCGTAAGCTCGCCCGCGCCGGCGCCGAAATCCTCACCATCCCGGCCGCGTTCACCGTGCCGACAGGGCAGGCGCATTGGGAGACGCTGATCCGCGCCCGCGCCATCGAGACGGGCTGCTTCGTCATCGCCCCCGCGCAGGGCGGCCTGCACGCGGACGGGCGTTCCACTTGGGGACACTCGGTGATCGTCGGCCCCTGGGGCGAGATCGTCGGGAAGCTCGATCACGACGAGCCGGGGTTGCTCGTGGCCGACCTCGATCTCGACAAGGTCGCCGAGACGCGCGCGAAAGTGCCGGCCTGGACGACCGACGCGGATTTTGCAGGGCCGTGACGTCATGATCCGCTATGCGCTGACCTGCGCCAACGAGGACCAGTTCGAAGGCTGGTTTGCGTCGAGCGACGATTACGACGCGCAGGAAAAGCGCGGGCAGATCGAATGCCCGATCTGCGGCTCCACGGCGATCCGCAAGGCGCCCATGGCGCCGGCCGTCGGCCGCTCGCGCGAAGGCATGGCGGAGATGGCCGCGAAGGTCCGCAACCATATCCGCGAAAAGTTCGACTATGTCGGCGACGGCTTCGCCGACGAAGCGCGCGCCATCCATGACGGCGATGCGCCGGACCGTCCGATCTGGGGCGAAGCGACCCCCGAACAGGCGCGGGAGATGGCTGAGGAGGGGCTGCCTGTGGCGCCGCTTCCGGCCGCACTCGCGCCAACGCCGCCGCGCAAGCTGAATTAAGCAGCACGCTGCGCCGCAAATCCGCCGCGCGGCGGTCTCACCCGCGCCCTGTGCACCTTCCAGACGTGACCGTCCCATGAAGGGATGGTAATGCTTGTGCGTTTCTTGCAGGACGGGGCCGGATGCCTGAGCAGTTGATCACCATCGCGGAGAACATCCGCGCCCAGATACTTGCGCTCGCGCCGGACAGCGTCCGCACGATCGTCGAGGGCCTGCCGCCCGAAGGCGTGCTTGGCGTCGTCGCGGTCGTGGCGTTGCTGTTGCTGTGGATCATCTTCGCGCTGCTCGGCGCAGTGTTCGGCGGCGGCAAGAAGCGTCGCGCTAAAGAAGAGGCCGAGGACGAATATCTTTCCGAGCGCGCGCCCGAACGTGCTTCTGAGCGCCCTGTCGATCGTGCGCAGCCGCGCGCCGATCCGCCCCGCGCGCCGCAGGGCCAACCTGCCGCCCCCGCATCGGGCGGAGACCCTCGCGCCCGGTTCGAGGACGCTGTGGGCCGCGGCGACAAGCTCTCCCAGGCCAACGATCACGCCAGCGCGGTGAACACCTACAAGCAGGCGCTTGACTACGCCCGCCAGGTCGCGTTCGCGCAGCCGGATTCCGCCGATGCGCAGCGTCTGGTTGCGAAGGCGCTCCACAAGGTCGGTGATGCAAGCGCCCGCGCCGGCGACGGTCAGGTCGCGCGCCAACACCATGAACAGGCGCTCGTGCTGTTGCGCCGCATCTATAACAACAACACCCGCGACGCGTCCGTGGCGCGCGAACTCGCGGTGACGCTCGAACGTCTCGGCGCGGCGGCTGCAGCGAGCGGCGACCGCCACAATGCGCGTCAGGCGTTTGAAGAAGAGCTTCGCATCTCCAGCGCCATGGCGGTGCAGGAGACGTCGGATCTTTCGTGGGTGCGCTTCAAGGCGGTCGTGCACATCATGCTCGGCAACCTCAACGATCCCGACAGCCGCGCGCACTATGAGCAGGCGCGCCAGTTGTTCGAGACGCTCGAGCGCTCCGGTTCGATCCAGAATCAGGACGCCCAGACCCTGCAGCAGCTGCGCGGCGTTCTCGGCGCGGCGTAACCCGGTTTTCGACAGGAACCTGCCGACAGACCGGTCGTTGCGCCGCGAGAGCTCGGCGAGACGTTGGCGACGACTGCTGGTTGAAAGCGCGCGTTGCTAGGGAAGGCGCGCGCCCCTACACACGCGCACCTCGCACTCGGGAATCACCACCTTGCGTCTGAGCCGCGCCACTACCGGACCATCCGCGCGGCTGACGCTCGTGATGTCGGCGCTGTTTTGCTGCAACGGGATCACGCTGCCGTATCTCGGCCGCTGGCTTGAGGAAACGCACGGACTCTCCGGCGTCGAGATCGCCGCAATCGTCGCCTCCGCCCAGCTTACGCGCGTCATTGCAGGGCCTTTGATCGCTTCGTGGGCGGATGGGTTCAAGGACCGGCGCACGCCACTGCGACTGCTCGCCATCGTGTCCGTCGTGCTCTACTTCGTCTTCTTCAACGCGCAAGGCTTCCTCGCGCTCCTCCTGACAGGTTTTCTCGCGCAGACAGCTGCGCAGGCGATCACGCCGCTCGTGGAGGGGGCGCTGCTGCGCGTGTCGGGGCATGGTGGTCTGTCGTATGGAGTCGCGCGCGGCATCGGCTCGATCGCCTTCATTTTGGGCAATGTGGGCGGTGCGACGCTGGTCGGACGCTTCGGCGTCGAGGCGGCGGTCATCTGGGCGCTTGCGTCTCTGGGCGCGGCGGCTCTTTCGGCGGTTTTTGCGCTATCGCCCGATCTCGTCGACCAGGGCCCTACACAGAGTGGATTTCGTGGACGGTTGAAAGAGGGGCTTGCGCTCTTCCGGAAGCCGTCATTCGCAGGGCCGGTCGCGGCGGCAAGTCTCATCCAGTGCGCGCACGCATTTTACTACGGTTTCTCCACGCTGGTGTGGACCAAGCAGGGTTTCTCCGATCCGATCATCGGCTGGCTCTGGGGTTTCGGTGTGATTGTGGAAGTGGGCCTGCTGCTCACCTTGCCGCGTTTTGAGCGTCGATTTTCGCCTGAAGCGCTCATCACTATCGGTGGATTCGCTTCGGTGGTGCGCTGGACTGCGCTCGCTTTCCTGCCACCGGCGTGGATTGTGTGGCCGCTGCAGGCGCTGCACGCGCTTTCCTTCGCGGCTGTGCATGTGGGCGCGCTACGTCTGGTGCAAAGAGAGGCGCCCCTGGTGATCGCGGGCGTCGCGCAGACGCTCTATGCAGCGCTTGCTTCGGGCACGTTGGCGGGTCTGGCCATGCTGCTGGCGGGCGCGCTCTACGATGGCGTCGGCGCTTGGGGCTATCTGGCGATGGCCATACTTGCCGCGGCGGGTGTGCTGATGATGCAATTCGCGTCACGCGGGCGCGTGGCGCCGGCACGTGGAACCTGAGCGCACCCCACGCCTTACCCTTCCTTCCCACAGGGGCGTTTCGCCTTCTGTCCCAAGTGTTTTCTGTTAGGGATGCGTTAAGATCGTGGCGGTCAGCAAAACGTTGTTGGAGTTGTCAAGAGCGGATGCAGGCGGCGTTCGAAGTTCGGGAAGAAGGGCAGGAAACAATCCTTGCGCTGAGTGGCGACTGGACGGTGTGGACCGTCTCGGACGTCGATGCGGCACTGCGCGCGCTACCTAAACAAGCTGAGCGCGCACTGACGGTGGATGTTTCAAACCTTGGACGCATGGATGTCGCCGGCGCCTGGCTCGTCGAGCGCACTGCGCGGGCGGGCGATGCGCCGCTGAAAGTTGTCGGTGCGCACGACGCTGCAGAACGCCTTTTCTCCACGACGCGCGCCAATGCCCGGGAAACGCCAATGGCGCCGGAGTCGCTGCACGGCGTTGTCGCCGTACTCGACAGAATCGGGCGTTCCGTCGCGAACCTGCGAGGGGAGGCGCTCCGCTCGCTGGAGTTTCTGGGCCTCACCCTCGTCACGCTTGGCCGCGTGATCATGCAACCGAAGAAAATTCGCTGGGTGTCCATCGTCAACGTGATGGAGCAGGCGGGCCTGAACGCGCTGCCGATCATCATGATGCTGTCGTTCTTCATCGGCGTCGTCGTGGCGTTCCTGGGATCGCGCATTCTCGGCGATTTCGGCGCCAGCGTGTTCACCGTCGAACTAGTGGCGTTCTCCGTGCTGCGCGAGTTCGGCATCGTCATCACCGCCATCCTGCTGGCGGGCCGCACGGACAGCGCGTTCACGGCGCAGATCGGCGCGATGAAGATGCGTCAGGAAATCGACGCCATGCGCGTGCTCGGCATCGATCCGATGGAAGCGATCGTCGTGCCGCGCCTGATCGCCATGCTGGTGATGACGCCGATCCTCGCCTTCGCCGCAGTGATTGCGGGCCTATTCGGAGGCATGCTCGTGTGCTGGGTCGCGCTCGGCGTGAGCCCGGTGATGTTCATCACGCGCATCCAGGAAGCGGTGCCCGTGCAGCACTTCTGGGCGGGCATGATCAAGGCGCCGGTGATGGCGGTGGTGCTCGCGCTGGTGGGCTGCCGTCATGGTCTCGAGACCGGCACCGATGTCACGTCGCTCGGCAAGCGCGTGACGTCTTCGGTCGTGCAGGCGATCTTCCTCGTCATCATCATCGACGCCTTCTTCGCCATCTGGTTCCTGGAGATGGACTGGTGAGCGAAACCGACGGCGTCATCATTCGCGTTCGCGGGCTCGTCACGCGGTTCGGCGACCAGATCGTTCACGACGGTCTCGATCTCGATGTCAAGCGCGGCGAGATCATCGGTGTGGTCGGTCCGTCAGGCTGCGGCAAATCAGTATTGCTGCGCGAGATCGTGGGGCTGGACAAGGCCACCGAGGGCGACATCGAGGTGTTCGGCAAGAACCTCGCCACGTTGTCCCGCGAGGAACGACAGGGCGTGGAAATGCGCTGGGGCGTGATGTTCCAGCAGGGCGCGCTGTTTTCTTCGCTGACCATTCGCGAGAATGTCGAAGCGCCGTTCCGTGAACACACCACGCTCGCGACCGCGCTGGTGGGCGAACTTGCATCCCTGAAGCTCGTGATGGCGGGACTCGACACGCCCGATCACTTCAAGACGCCCGGTCAGCTCTCCGGCGGCATGAGCAAGCGCGCGGCCCTCGCGCGTGCGCTCGCACTCGATCCGGAGCTGCTCTTTCTCGATGAACCGACGGCGGGTCTCGATCCAGTCACCGCAGGGCGGTTCGATGCGTTGTTGAAAGAACTGGCGGCGGCGCTGGATCTGACGGTGTTCCTCGTCACCCACGACCTCGACACGCTGGCGGCGGTCTGTGACCGCATTTGCGTGCTGTACGGCGGCAAGGTCGCGGCCATTGGCACGCTCGACGAAGTCAAAAGTGGTGCAACCGGCTGGATCGCCGATTATTTCTCGGGCCCGCGCGGACGCGCGGCGCTCGAATCAAAGGGAAGGTAGAACCATGGAGACGCGGGCGAATTACGCGCTTCTCGGCGGCATCACGATCGGCGCAGTGGTGCTGGTCATGCTGTTCGCCATGTGGCTGGCGCGGGCGAGCTTCAATCGCGAATTCGCCACCTACGACGTCGTGTTCGACGGCGCTGCGCGGGGCATTGGTGCAGGGACGGAAATCCGCTTCAACGGCATCCGCGTCGGAGAGGTGCGTCGTCTCTTCATGGATCCCGGCAACGAAAACGGCGTCATTGCGCGCATCCGTATCGGCGCCGACTGGCCCGTGCGTCGTGACAGCGTCGCGCAACTCGAGCCTATCGGCCTGACAGGCCTAAATCTCATTCAGATCACCGCCGGCGAGGAGACAAGCCCCCGTCTGCAACAGCGCCTGGGCCAGGCGCCGCCGCGGATCGACGCCAAGGGCGCCGCCCTCGATGAGCTTCTGGAATCGTCCAGCTCCATCGCGCAAAGCGCCACCGAAGCGCTCGCCGGCGCGCGCGACATTCTGAACGAGCAAAACGCCAAGCGCGTCGAACGCATCCTCCTGAACCTCGAAAAAATCAGCCAGGACCTCGCCGCAGAGCGCGGCGCGATCGCCAATGTCGCCGGCGCAGCGGATGAGTGGCGCACGGCCGCGCGTCAGGTGACGAGCACAGCGCGTGAGGTCGAACAACTTTCGGCGGAAACGCGAGCTCAGTTCGCTACGCTGGGCGCGAGCGCCACAACCGCCTTTAACAACATCAACCAGGCCGCCATCGGCGTCGAGGGCGCGGCGAACGCGGCGTCCAGCGGTACGCTGCCGGATCTGTCCAACGCCGCCAACGACATGCGCCGCCTGGCGGTTACGCTTGATCGTGTCGCCGGGAACCTCGAGCGCTCGCGCACGCTCAGCGCCGTTGGCGAGCAGAAACGCACCGTGAAAGTGGACCCATGACGATGAGAATGATCCTGGCCGCATCCGCGGCGCTGCTGGTTTCCGGCTGCATCTCGATCCTGCCGGACGCGCCGCCGCCGCCCAACGTTTATACGATGCGCGCGGGCGCAGTGGGACCTCTGGGCGCGACGCCCAAGCCGCTCGTGATTGTGGTGGGAACACCGTCGGCGCAGCGCATGGCGGCCGGTTCGGACATCGTATGGCGCACGGGGCCGGAGATCGCGGTGTTGGAGCGCGTCGCGTGGGATGACTCCGCGCCAGATCTTTTGCAGACCATGCTCGCCGAAACGCTCGATCGACGCGGCGCATTTCGTGCTGCGCTGCGCGGCGGCGGCGGCGCGCGCGGCGACTTCGATGTGCGCTGGGATGTGCTGGCGTTCGAGGTTGTCGAGGACGGCGGTCTTGAAGCGGTGTTCACCGCCACCGTGCGCCTGATCGATTCGCGTTCGCGCGTCGTCGTCGAAACCAAGCGCTTTGAGACGCGTGCGCCGATCGCGTCGCGATCGGGCCGGCTGGCGGCAGGTGCGTTGGAGAAGGTCGCGCAGGACGCTTGTCTCCAGATAGCGGATTGGGCGGCGGAGAAAGCACCAGTGCTTCCCACGCCGCCCGTTGTATCCACTCCGGCGCCTGCTGCGCCGTCGTCCGGCGCCCCGCCTCAGCCGAGCGCGGCGTCGACCAGGAGATAGGCGACCAAGAGGTTCTTGCCGCCGTTCGCGGTGGCGAGTTCCGGCTTGGCGCGGAAGGCCATCGCATAAGCGCGGGCCGCCTGACTGCGGGCGAAGAGCGCCTGCAGCTTGGACACCGCTTCGGGCGCCGCTGCGCTGACGGCCTGACGGCGCGACGCGCCGCCCTGACGGGCGCGGTTGGCGATGAAGTCGAGGTCCGGCGTCGCGAAGACCGTGCCGGCGACGACGCCCGCTTCGTTCAACAGCGCGAGTGCGTTTTCCGATGCGGAGAGTCTCGGCGCTTGCGGCGCGACCGGCGGAGCCATGGGCGCCTCGTTTCCGATTGCGGGACCGACAGACCACTCACCGGCGTAGCGGTTGGCCGCGTCCGACGTCGTGGCGTAGCCGGTCGAAGCCGGAGCCGACGGCGCGAAGGCAGTGCGCATGTAACGCTCGCCGACGCGCATCTTTTCCTCGACCATGTCGTCGTTGGCGATCACGTCGACCACCGCGGGCTTCTGGGCGACCGGCGCTTGCGCCACCGGAGTTTGGACAACCGGGGTCTGGGACACGGCCGCGGCGTGGGCGATCGCGGAGAGGCGACGCTGGATGCCTTCGGCGTGCTTGTCGGCGGCCGCTTGCGCTTCTTCCGACGCGCGGCGGGCTTCGTCTGCGGCTTCCTTCAGCTTGCAGAGCGTGGCGGTCGCGCTTTCTTCCATCGCAGCCGTTTCGTTGCGGATCATCTGCGCGACGCGGCGGGCGTCGGAGACGGCGCGACGGGTCGTGTCGCGGACCGCGCCGGCCGTGGCGTGCGCGGCCTGGGTGGCCGCATCAGCGGACTGGCGAGCCGTGTCCGTGAGCGACGTCGCCTGGCTGAGGGCCTCCAGTGCGTTGACGACAGTGGCGTCGAGACGCTGTCCGGCGGCCTTCGTCGCTTCGGCGGCCACGTTGATCGCTTGCGTACGATCGGCCATCAGCGCGGCCGACGATGCGAAGGACGTGAAGTGGCTCTGGAAGGTTTCGTCGGCGGCGACGTATTCCTGGCGCACGAGCTTGGACGTTTCGCGCATCAGACGGATCTGGCGGCTGACGTTCTCGCCCATTGAGTCGGTCTGGGCGCGCAGTTCGGTGGTCAGGTCTTCGAAGGCGAGACGCTCGTTCTTCAGCGTCGCCGTCAGCGTGCCGGCGCCGTCGCGGGCGCTGGTGACCGCTTCGTCGAAGACGATGGCGTTGCGCGCGGCAGCTGCTTCGAGTTCGGCGAAGCGATCAAGCGCGGTTTCGACAACCGTCTGCAGTGCGCCGATTTCCGCGCGGACCGTGCGACCGAGCGAGCGGGCGCGGGTCTCGGCTTCGTCGGTCGGCGAGAGAGCCTGTTCGGCGAGGCCGACGAGGCGGCGGGTTTCTTCCCGGACGCGGCGCGATTCACGCGCGGCGTTGGCGGTGTAGAGGATGAGCAGGGCCGGTGCGATAGCGATCGCGGCGATCGCCACGAACACGGCCGGGTGAAGGTCACGCAGCGCATCGGCGCCGAGCATGGCCGCCGGCGTGCCGACGGCGACTGCAACCCAGGCGCCCGCCCAGGTGAAGCCCCAGAAGCCGGCGCCGGCCGAAGCCTCCGCCTTGTTCTTGGCGTCTGTTTCCTGCGCGTCGGCTTCGAGTTGCGCGAGCACCGGCGCCATCGGCGAGTACGGCGCATCGACGATGATTGGTTGTTCTTTATCGTCGTTGAAATCGACGAAATCGGAGACGGTCTCTTCAACCGTTTCTTCCGCCTGCGTTTCCGGCTCGAAGCCATCGAAGCGGCCCTGGAATTCGTCGCCGAACGTGTCGTCGAATTCCTCGTCGAAGCTCTTCTCGAAGGCTTCCTGGAAATCGGCGTCGAATTCGTTCTCCACTGCGGAGATGAACACGGGTTCGGGCCCAACGTGGGGGCCGGTGTCGTTGGCGGCTTCGGCGAGGAGGCGGAACTGTTCCGCCAGCTCTTCATGAGTCAGGTCGTTCTTCATCGGTCCCACGCTCCAGTTAGGGCCTCTAACCGCTGCGGGTATGCTGCGGGACGAGGGTTCGCGGGACAGGGGAAGCAATTCAGGCGCCAGACGAAAAACGCGCCGGAGTTCCCCTCCGGCGCGCCATTCTGGTTCAGATCGTGGGTCGGATTAACCGAATGCTCTCAGCTCGATGCAGCATCGAGCAGGAGGAAGGCCCGCGTGGCGTCCGCGCTCATGGAGGCGCGGCCACGGCCGAGGAGGTCAGCAAGGCGGGCGCCTTCGGCCTCCAGGAAGCGCGCCGCCTGCTGGCGGGCGCCCGGATTGGCTTCGAGCAGGTCGGACAGGCGACGCACCGCGTCCGGGGCTGCATCACGCACCGCGCGGCGACGGGCCTGGGTGCCGTTGCGGGCGCGGCCGGCGATGCGGTCGAGCGCGCCGACGGAGAAGACTTCCTGCAGCTGCAGGCCGGCGACGGCGAAGATGTCGGTGCTGCGCGACGGCGGCGCTATCGCGGGCTGGGGCTGGGGCTGGGGCTGGGCTTGTGCGGCGCGTGGCGCGAAGGCCGCGGCCATCGACGCCGTAGCCGGCCTGCAGC
>Ga0163148_10003988_pt1 | contig 15771 bp, 18 predicted proteins | sample OliLakLV19MP7P2_FD_148606 | JGI IMG/M metagenome (GOLD analysis project Ga0163148, IMG submission 148606) | Freshwater microbial mat bacterial communities from Lake Vanda, McMurdo Dry Valleys, Antarctica- Oligotrophic Lake LV.19.MP7.P2 | ecosystem: Environmental > Aquatic > Freshwater > Lake >...
GACTTCTGGGCTGGCAAGAGAATAATAGTTAAAGAAGGTATCAATTTAGGATATAAGCCAAAGGAATAACCTATGACAAAAAACAACTGGCACAGCGAACAAGAGCGTACCGATACACACACCTTTAGGCCAAAATGGACTCCGGAAGTTATCGAGTGGATCATTTCGCAACTAAACGAAATGGTCGATTTTGTTGATATTCAGTATCAACTTGTAAAGAAACACGCAATAAGCTTGTCCTCAGCTGCTCTCTGGATTGAGATAGCACGTCGAGTACATACAGACATGAGAAATGGTTTGAGTTATGAGTCTCTTTGTGGGACTAACCATTATTGCATTGACAGCCATATTGTGCATAAACATTTTTAACAAATTTGCAAAGGAGTAATCTATGCCGGACAAAAAACTACCAGCAGATGTTGAGCGTAGGTTTAACGAAAAGCTTCCAGGAAAGGTAGGTACATTCCGTTATGTTGGGAGTCTTGTTGAGTTATTTGTGATTATTGATAGAGAAGAAGCCAGGCAGTTTCTAGCAGATGAACTAGCCCAAGCCAGAGGCGAACTCCTACTCGAGCTACTACAAGTGTTCAACGACTACGATGTGCCACTTACTATGACCGCCAAGCAGGTAAGAAGTATTTTAGGGGGGTATTTAACTGGAAAAGACTAGGGACTATTAAACAGGCAAAAAAGCCTGTTATCTAAAGTCTAAGGCCTGCTAGTTCTGAGATATCTAATCACCCAGACGCCTACTGCTGTAAGAAGGATCACTAATAAGATCTTAAATAGCAGGTCTGTAGAGAATACCAGGCTACCACCGAACACTAAGAATATAACCACTAAGACAACAATAACAGCTAGTAAATCCATTAGAAGAAAAGAATAATAAATATAGTAAAGCACGTTAAACAGGAAACACCAATTTTAGAACCTAAGTCTGGATCTTTAAGAAGACGTTTTAAAATGTCTAGTCGTTAATAAGTTAATTAACCCATATCGAGACTAAAATGGTAAATCTGCAGGGTCAATCTGGCTCACATCACTTACGCCAGTATTCAAGAAAGGATTATTATTTTCTCTAGTAGCTGGTGTTGCAGTATCTGATTTGCCACGTTCATATCTATCAATTAAGAATACATCATCAGCTATAATCTCAGTCTTATACTTCTTCTGTCCTTGTTGCTCCCAACTACGAGTTTGTAACCGTCCTACAACCATTACCCTAGTTCCTTTCTTAGCTCTTTGCATTAACTGTTGTGCCAGATTGCTCCATACTACAATATTGTGAAATTCACTCTCATCCTTCCATTCTTCACCTTGTTTAAAACGACGGTTAGTAGCAATGCTAAAATTAGCTACTGCGGCGCCGCTTGGTGTGAATCTTAGCTCAATATCTTGAGTAATATTACCAAGAAGCCTAACTTCGTTTAAATCTCCGAATAAGGACATAGTTAAATCTTTTAAAATAATCTCGTAACCTTAAAGTAACTCAACCCACACTATCATCGTTGTTATCTTTATCGGACTGTTCTGGATCGCTCGCACTACCTGCTAAATCTTTTCTAATCGCACTCTTATCATATCCGAGGCCTTTAAAAGCTAGTTGTGTTGCTGCGTACACTGCAAGGCCGTTAATAAAGATCGTGCTAAATGTAGCTGGTGTTGCAGATGCAAATGTGGCTAAGTAACCAAATAAGAAACTAATCAAGTAAGTTAATGCTACTGCTTGTTTGCTGTCAGTTATGTTTAATCTAATTCTAATAAAATCTATCACAGGTGGCACAAACACACCGCCCAAAAGTGACACTAGAACTTCTATATTATTCATTACTTTGTATTATTAACTAACTTAAGTGCTTCTACAATTGGTTTTAGTAAATCTATTTCAGTTACAAGCGCTAAATTCTTAGTCTCTAATACTTGCCTTTCCTGATTAAGTGTAGTAACCTGCGCCTTTGTTTCGACTAGATCTTTCTCTAGTTGTTCGTTATTTGTAGAAGGTATTTGATTCACATAGCGCCCAGATACCCAGCCATCGCCCATAAAATACCAAGTGCTAACACCGTCTATTGCCTCGCCTGATGAGAGTGTGCGTGTTTCAAACGGGGTGTTAGGTGCTACCTTGCGAATCGATTCGGATTTAGTGCTCGGCTCTTTTCGAACGTTCATATCTGTTGTGTTTGTAGTAACGCACTTTACAGGAAATTGCAATCCTACCATTTCATATTCTACCACTTTCGCCAGGGGGCGCAAATGCCTATCTGTGTATGTTCCCCAACTGGTCCAGACTGGATGCTTGCCACCGGGAGTTAACCAGCCAAGCCCTAGGCTACGATCCATATAGTCGATAATTACACGCCAAGTGCCACCTTTAGGCAATCCGCCAGCCCACGCTTTTGGATTCTCCATTAACGCAATGTGGTAGTGGTTCGTTGTCGTATCAAATAACCTAGTCCCCCTAGTTACATTCCCCCTGTTTATACAGCGCGAGTGTGTAAACTGAATTACCCACCCATCCTCAGGCTTACCCCACAGAAAGGCATCATCATCGTCGGTTGCCCCCGATCCTTTATACTCAGATAAGAAGCGGCCTTCAGCAGGCGCTATGCCAGCGCCGAACCTGGAGGATATATCAAGCGCATGATTATTTTGATTAACGCCGTGCGTTCGCTGGGTAAGAACTAGGACATTACCTTGTATTAAATTGCCTAGTTTCATGTCTGGAGTATTTTTCTATAATTATCGAATAAAACTAGTATTGCCCCAAATTCTATTACTAATAATACTATGCCGCCAATTGCGAATACACGCCAATATTTTTGGACAAATTTCAATTCGTCGATAAATTCGGACATCTCGTGTATCTTTGCAAGTGCTTGGACAGCATCTTTACGTTGTAAAAGTAATTCCTCTGCCCTAACCTTGTCCTGGAACTCTAACTTAGATAGACGCTGCCCAACTAAGTCACTTAAACTAACAATCTTGTCTAAAATCCCCTGTTGCGTTTCCTCAGACCTGTCAAACCTCTCGTCTACATTAACCTTTAGCTCATCGATTGCTTTGCTTAGATGCTTATAATTAGACTCAACGACTGCTACTCTTTCGGTTATGGTTATCATCTAGAACTTACTATTCTTCAATTAAGTTATCTCGTCTATATTACCAGCTTACACTATTTGTAGGTACTTGACATCCTAGTTAATCTTTATCAGTTATTCTTAATCTGACTTGGCAGTTTGTATTCAACAACTACCGCAACTAGATTAAAAGTCACGATCGCAAAATGGGCAACGTATACCTGTATCCTATCGGGAAATATTAGATAACTGAACGAGGAAGTAATGGCCCAGCTTCCCCCACCGACAAGTATAATATTAGCGTAAGACAATTGTTGGCTACTATCCTCATATTCCACGAAGCAAAATGTAAGGGGAGGACTTTTAAAAGGCCTTTTAAAGTAAACATCTTTAGTTCCTCTGTAGAAGGTGCCCCATGGCGGGGGCTCAGTAGATACATCAACGGTAAATGGTATTGTCTCGTTAATAATAAACGCATCGCCGTATCTTGCCAATTCTTCAGGTACCAAAGACTGTAGTACTAATGCATTATTGTCTTGCAAGTTGAGCTCCTCTATCTTTTAATACAAATAAAGTAAACCTTGCCTCGTTACTAGTAAAATAAGTTCTAACCACAACCGTGACATCTGAGGTGGATGGGTTTATGTCGACCGAAGAATTAATCGATGTTGCATAAACCATTCCATTCACCTGGAACTCAACATGAGGCACAAACGCATTGCAGTCAGTTCTTCCGTTAGGGTTTCTCCATAAACCAATAACTTGCGGAGTTTTTCTCTTCTCTCCTTTCCTAAAAGGAATAGTTGCAGTACCTTCAAAATAATAAGTAGACAGAGCAAGTGAAACAGTTACGTCTAAGATCTCGTCAATAGCGATTGAATTAAATAAGTACTTATTTAGTTCTGGATTAATGTTGTGCGTTGTTAGATCAGGCATTCTATTGTCTCTATGTCTTTGTGTTTATAATGTAAATCTCAAACTCAAATTTGTTAGGTGGATCATATTCCGAATCGATTTGCACGCTTACATATCTTTTAAATGGAATTATCCTAGCGTATAAAAATATTAACAAAAAGTTAGGCGGAAATCCTACGTCCGCAGTCTCGTAAAATGGTAACTTATACGTATTGAATTTAGACCCATTGTGATAGCCCATAAAACCTATAGCAGTAGGGGACTTGTTATAGTTTTGGTTCTTATAGGGAATGTCAGCAGACCCCGTAAAACTTGCTGAGAGGGTGTGTTTAATTATCTCATCGTAAATTAGAGTATTCGCTAAGCTCCTATACCCTTCTGGTTGGAATTCATTTCTATTATGAACTAGCGACCCGTTCGGTGTCTCCTTTCTTAATAGTTCATCAAAACCAGCCTCGGATATGTCATTTATGGCCATTAGAGGGCTTTCAGATCAACTATATCTAAAGATTCATGGTTAATCTGTATCTCGTAAATTCTCGCTTCACCCGTCCAACTCAACTCAATGCTTATAGTTCGAGCATTACCACCAAATAAAACCGACGCATGTTCGTATCGATTAGTTGTAGCCGCAGGGAGGGAGGATAGTGTTGCGTAACTGTGTGAGCCATCTAGAGCTACTTTTACAGATATAGGTACTGAAGAGTAATATTTAAATTCTAAAGTGGATATCTCGTTCATGGCAAAACTTCCCTCTGTCCTACTACTTAGCACAAAGTGCTTAGTCCTATATAAAGACGTGTACGCTGCAATCTGCCCATCAGCCTGATCATCTGTGAACGTACCGACCTGGAACAATTTATGGACAGTGCCACTTGTTAGACTGCCACCAATTACTACCTTCTTCCCTCCAGTTATATACCTAGTCAAGAAAGGTGCCAGTTGAGCAGCATTAAACGTGTCGACTTTCCAGTTTTTCTGGTTATAATCAAATTCAACTAGCGCGTAACTAAGTGTCTGCCCCTTAACAGTCCCTGTTAGACTTCTTAAAGCACAGTAGTATCTATCCTCTGTCGCCACAGCGCCTATTACCTCAAAGTTAGCGGTATCAATCTTGTTAAAGATAGCATCTCCAGTCACGTCGTTGGAGATAGGCAAACTCATTTTTTCTGGATGTGTAGTGTTTGGAGCCAGCATATAAAAAGCGTCTCTGCCCAAATACATAATATTACCGTTGAGAACGGCTATCGACTTATGCGAAACGCACCCAAACCCTTCTACTTCATTTGTAAACAAGGTGGCTGGATCAGCTGTCATATAGCCGTTCTCATAGAAAATAACAAAAGGTCTACCATTACCAAAGGCGGTAACCCCAGTTGGAAGTGAGGAGAATATAAAATAATCAGTTGCAACCGAAACTTTATCAGAATCTAGATTAGTAAAATAGCCTCTCCTAGGATAAGTGGTACCACCGACTCCTAGCATATAGCCACCGTTGACTGCTAAATACTTTGCTTCAAGTCTTATCTCGATATTATCACCATCCCACGTGTCGCCTATCGCAGTATCTAGAGTGACTATGTTAGGGTCTGTATATGCGGTTATAATAGCCGAGCTAGCGTCGGTTGTATTAAATACCTTCATCCCCACCATCCCACTACTAAATATTGTCGTTGTCGCTACTAGTGTACTAGCAGTAGAGGCAGATGAGACTGTTGTCGAAATAACTTTAACGTAAGTGCGTGAACCTGTTTCTGTGAACCATCTAACGTACTCTCCAGCAGCTGATGAGGCCATGTAGTGTCTATCTATAAAGTTCACCATAGAAATCTCTGAGGTATTACTCCATTCACTGCTAGCTTGTGCTACCCAAGCACCGCTAATATCCACATACAGATTACCCCCATAAACCCAATGGAGATAGAATGTTCGGTCAGGCTTCTCGAACATATGTAACCCCCTAACAGGTGTGGTACCAGAGATCTGTGTTAGGTATCTGTCTGAGCCCGCCCTTGTCGCAATAGCCCCGTCTTCATCTTGCGATAGATTGATCGCTAACTCAGAGTCTTGATCTCTAAGTAAGTTGGGAGCACTATGTTGATTCATAGTGCCTGATAGATTGTTTAATCGTTTAATTGCCATATTGATCACCTATGTCATACCCTGCTCCTTGAAATCCTCGCGATGTATTCTGGTATCTATTAGCTAACATCTCTCTTAGAGATGTAGTCTTTGCGAGCGCAGTTGCAGTACTATCTCTCCGATTAGGTAGTAGACTCAAATAGTATTCCCTATCTTTATCTGTTACCCTACCACCTTCTGCAGATTTGGCAACATTCTGAGAAAGTAGACCTATCCGCATCCTTAATGCATCCCCTTCAGGATCTAGTCCCAGATTCCCGATTAAGTCTCCCAAGATGCCACCTTGGATTGGTCCGAATCTATTGGCGTACTGTCCAGTGATGTCTTGTTGCAAGCCTTGCAGATCACGATCTGTTGTCTGTATGTCGTTTAATTGCGACTGCGCATTAGCACTCAGTGACCTAGCTTTAGCAGGCTCGAATGCAGACTGCAGGCTCATAAATCCCTGGATATTCTTCGGATCTATTCCAGCATTGATAAATTCCATAACCAGATCAGGAGTCATCTGTGTTCCCCCTGCTGAGTTAATACTATTTAATGCTGCACGTGGATCTGATTGCCCATCCTCCATATAACCCATGTCTAAACTATCTTGGTCTTGTGGTCCCATGTTTTCTCCAGATCTAGTTAAAGTATTAATTAAAGCCGAATTTAAGAGTGGCTTAGCTGCTTGATTTGATAGTACATCACTCGTCTTATTAATCAAGTTACTGTCTCCCATCCCAGACAGGACCTTACCGACTTTCTCCATACCTCTTCCTGCAGTTCTTTCTAGAAACGGTTGGGCCTGTGCTAGTAACTCTGCTCGTCCGCCTGTAACTGATATCTGCCCCCTATTCGCAGCTTTTACCATACCAGGTAGCTGATCATATAAAGCTACGTACGCTCGGTTAATATCTTTGTATAATGGAGATGCTGCTTTAAGTTTGCCTTTAGATACATCACTAATTACTTTTGAGATCTGAGCCTCATTTGAGACTGGATTAACACTCCTTGCGACCTTGCGAGCCATCGGCCCGAATTGGATAGAGAGATCGTGGAAATCGCCTGCAGACAGTGGTACTCGGCTGTTAGTGTAAGCGTCCGCATTCCTCAGTATAGAGTCAGGTATTTCTACAGAATTTAGCAAAGCATCTCTAACTAACCCCCTAGTCTTTGACAGTTGTATTCCTTGTAGTTTTGCAACTCTAGGTGCCACCTCGTCGACTAAGTCGTTTATATTAGAATTAATTGTCAATCCTGCAAGTTCATTATCTCTCAGGTTACCCATTCCCTCGGCCAATTTACTTATCGTTTCTGGTCCTATCCCCTTATCGCCAGCCCCTGTTAATTTATACATCTTATCAAGGGCTTTCGTGTCGCCTTTGTAGGCTCCAGTAAAGTCTAACCCTCGCTTAGATGAGAACCCAAGACCACTACCCCTGTATTGCATATCGCGTCCTTGGTTAATCAGTTTCTGTCCAACCCCTCTACTCTCATTGCCAAGCAATGCCTCGTCGGCCCCATATATACTCCTAGCGATTGCATCGGAACTATTAGTTAACTTTGCATTATTAGGTGTGTAGTTCAAGAATTGCGAAGCTAATAACTTCTGTTGCTCTGGATCATCTATACGACCAATACCCTCCAGTAAAGAGTTGTACTTATCGCCAGATGCTTTAATAACACCTTTACCGCCTGTGTTATTAATTGTATTACCAGCGTCATCTATTAGACCAGCATTCCGCAGTGCGTTCGCTGCTCTGCCACGTGGTGTCAATTTATTAAATTGCTTACTTAGAGCTTTAGAGGCAACACCAGTGACACCACCAATCGCAGCGCCCATTCCAACATTTCTTAGGATGTCAGTTGGATCTTCGAAATCGGAGTTAGCGAAACCTGATCCAGCACCACTCGCTGCTAAACCAGCAACCGTAGATCCGAACTTTGTCCCAGGTAATAATGAAGCCCCAAACCCTGCAGTTTGTCTAACACCAGTCCCTACAGGGTCGGTATATAAATCATCGTATTGGAACCTTGGCTTATAACCGCTTATCTTCCCATCCCCAGCTGCGTAAATACCTGCATTTGCAAATTCAGCCATAGATAGAAATGGATCTACTAATGGTCTAATTATCCCATCTGCTAAGTTACCAAGAAGTCCGTAATCTGGTCTTGTGGGTCTTGCCATAGTTTAATATGCTCTATCGTAAAATTTATCTGGAACAGTGCCTCTAAGAAAGTCAAGAGAGCCCTCTATGTTCGCCCTAGCTGCAGAGCCAGGGTCAGCGATGAAGGCACGAGCGCGATCCGCCAAACCATTACCCATGCTCCTACCCCCACTATACTGGCTGTAAATATCAGCTGCGTTTCTTTGTCCTGCCCTAAGACCAGCAATAGTCTGGTACATTGGATTCCCCATTGCATCAGCCGCCCCATTGCCTCCACTCATCGCCCCTTGTTGTGCTGCTGCTTGTTCGGCAATCCCTTGCGCATTACGACCTTGGTCTATTAGTCCAGACCGTCTGTTTCTTTCTGCTATTATCTCCTGCATCCTTCTATATTGGTCTGCCTGAGTTCTTGCTGAATTATTCTGAGCTGCCCTTGCCCTCTGTGATTGTAGCTGTTGTTGTAGTTGCCCTGCTCTGTTGTTTAGTACATCGTACTGAGTCATAAAATTCTGCCTCTTGTCTTGGAACTTCCCTCTTTCAGTCTCAGCTAGGTTGTCGATCTGCGCGCCATAGTAGTTTTGTATACCCTGATTAGCACCAATGCGACTAGTCAGTCTACCAAGAGAACCACCCAATAATGACAATTTAGCAGCAGGTGACATATCAGATGCCCCAGTTCCCATCTTTGTAAATGGATCAAATAGAGATGGTAAGTATTGAGACTCAAGTCCCGCCCTTTCGTTTACTAGTGGTCTCAAGACTGGAGTGTCGTATAGCTGTGTTATTTGGTTCTTAAAATCTGGCAAATCCCCCATTGACTGGTATTGCTTGAAAACATTATCAGCCTGAGATCTAGTGTCGTTATATTCCTGTTGTGTGTTTGGCATCTTTAGAATTTATATGGATTAGTATAAGTAGTTGGAGCACTGGTTTGTTGATTATACTGTTGCGCTAACCCTGGATTAGTCTTTAAGAACTCATTTGCAGAGGGTACAGAAGGCATCGCAAACATAGCTGGATTCTTGTTGTAGTCCTCGTATTGTCTATTATACCAATCTGTTGCGTAGTTCTTAATCTGTCCAGAGAATTGTCCCACTTGCTCCTTCCTCTGCCTTTCATACGCGTCTGATAATGATCCTCGTTGATAATTAGCACCACCAGTTCTATAAGCGCCACTCTGCGCAAGATTACGATTCAAGTTGTTCATGGAGTCGTAAGACTGTCTTTGTATCTCTGGATTTATCTGAGACTCAGCTAATCCAGTCACCAAGTTATCATTAAAGACGGTATCGAATGGTAGAACCTCATTGAAGGATTTTCTCAATTGTGGCGCCGTACCTGCAAGTGCTTGAGTACCTGCTTGTTGAGGAGCCGCAGGCGCTGCTTGACCTAGCCCGAAATTACCCTTAGCAATCTGTTGCAATAAGAACATATTCTGACCCCTTGTACCTGCGTAATTTCCTTGAGGCGAGCCAAGACGTGAGTATAGTTCTTTTTGCTTAGCATAGTCTGTCCCCCCCTTGAGTTGGGCCTTACCTGATACGTCCCTTATTAATTGGTAAAGATTAGCCATTATCTTGTTCTCCTTGCTATAGCACTTATGTGCCTAGGTAGAGCTGTTCCCATCGTGGGATTAAATGAGTTAGGAGCATATCTAATAAATGCATCCATTCTTTTCTTTTCATACCTATCCCACCACATCTGCGCTCTTTTACTATCTTGTTTCAAGTCGTATCCTCGGCTGACCATAGCATCAATTAAAGCCAGATCTAGATGAGGTATCCTCAACGTGGAAGCATCAGTCATCGCTGCTGGTAATTGTATGTAGTTTATTTCAAATGCCTGAGATATTTTTGATTTAAACCTTGGTTCTATTCCTATTCCTAAAACATCAATACCATTTACCGTGAGATTAGTTGTGTAAAATACAGGATAACCATCCGACCCTGACTCATTACCCTGTTGGTATATATCGTGCTTAAGACCCTTACTAAAGACTGTTTTATATGTCGCAGTATCACTATATTTAGCCGCTACAGTTTCGATCATCCATATATCACTCCCATCTCCCCCAAAACTAAACTCTTTGCCTAGTACAAAAATACTGTTGCCGTCCCAAGTATCTCCAATCACTACATCTACTGTTACGGTTGTAGTACTGGTAAATGCTGTAATTACTGCACTAACACTATCAGTGCTATTGTTTACCGTTAGCCCAACCATAGAAGCGTTAAAGATTGCAGTGGTCGCTACCAGTGTGGATGCCGTGCTAGATGCCGATACAGTTCCATTTGCAACCCAGTTGTCTGCATAGCCAACTCTTCTAAAATCAGACGGATTGTGTGGAGCGAATAACGGAAAGATGTCGTTCCTATATGTGTCGTTTGCGATCTCCTCAATATCGACCTCTGCTACTCCTCGATTAGTCAACCACCCACCCGCTGTAGAGTAGATCTGCAGAATCTTCCCTGCTCTTCTCTTCATCTCTAATAAAGTCAAACTCATAATTTAATATATTCTATTTAGTTAAATTTCATAGGTAGCAGTTATAAATAACTTATCACTAGTTGCAAAAGTCATTGGTACTGTGGCAGATAATTGATTCTCGGTTGTGTATGTACTAGCAGAGTTAAGGACGTACAAACGCAACGATGACACACTTAATACTCCAACCACGCCGAGGTAGGTGGTAGTCCCAAAATCCTCAATACCCACATGACCGATTGGCGCGAACCCAACTACACTAGCCCAATTACTATTAAGGTTAATAGGTGGCGTAAAAGATACGGAGCCTGATACCCCAGCTCCTCCTAGAGTGTAGGTGATCATAATGTGCACTGTCCTCCCATGTTGGGCATATCTTGCAGAGTTCAACGTCCCCCCAGAAAGATTAGTAAACGTGGGAACCCAAGTCCTCCATACACCAAAGTCGGTTCGTAAGGTATTGACCCCATCTCCAATCATTAAAGCATTGTCATCTGTATCCCATTGTATATCTCCCTCTGCGGTGGGTGTTGGCGTGGTACTCTGTTTTAAAGTTACTGTTGGCTGAGTCAGTGTCTTGCTCGTTAGAGTCTGAGTGTCTGTATCACCTATAATCACGCCAACTGGTGCTATCTTGCCACTAGATTCTACGGCAGTTCCACCACTACTTACTCTTAGTAACTGATTAGAGGTCAAAGAAGCCACATCTAGATTAGTAGCTAAGACTTTGCGACTATCTGCCCCACTATGCCTATGTCCTCCTACAGTATTCTTAACCACATAATCCAAACTAGAGGCTACGGCACTTCCAGGAATACCAAGTGCTGCCTCGATAGCGATGACCTCATCAAAGACATCATTAACCTGATCTTTAGGGAGTCTAGCGTCCCCACAAATCAAATCACTGTGTGTTACTATGCTTATTGGAAAACTAGCTGCCATATGTGTAATCGGTTAGATTAGTAGAAGATCCAGAGTAATCAGTTAAAGGTGAGGCAAAGTCTAGGCACCAAAATGAGACGTTGCACCAATAATCATTAGAGCACCACATGGGATTCACGCCTGCGTAGTCTGTTAGTGTTGTAGATGTCGTAGTGTAGTCAGTTAGTGTTGGCATAGTCTGTTGAACGTGCCTCTATCCGCATAACAGGACATAAAACCGTACCGTGTTCAGTCTGTAGAAGTCAGAGCTTTTCTAGTAACCGATCTAATCTGGCCCGCTTCTCCCCTACTGTTAAAGGTTTATCCTGCGCTAATAGAGACACCTTTTCTTTTTCTGCAGTTGGGTTATCCATCGTGCGTCATCTAGGTTAATTAACTCATTCTACTGTTTTGTCTACAAGATATCAATTTCTTGTGCTTATCATCGTCCCACCCCCAATAGACCCAAGCGCCTAGGAAGAACTCCGCCAGCAGGTGTGTAATCTACAAAGAGCTTCGGATCACGGGACGTTCCAGCCTCATCAGCGTAATACCCTAGCAGTCTTGATTCCCCACCACTTGCCCATACCCCAGTAAACGAATTATTAAAATCCCAAGCACCCCTAGCACCAAACCTACTAATGCCTCCAAGTGTAACATTAGCCCTGCCGTTCGCATTTAGTGTTATATCAACATAAGCACCAGTTGTAACACCTGCGTAAGTGACCGAACCAAATGTGGTAGAACCCAGTGTGGTAAAGTCTGCGTTGACTAAGTCGTTATTACTTGCAGGTGTTGCGCTTACCACATGTAGACCATCGTCACCCACACCATTCTGTTTTCCATCTATAAATAGTGAGAATGTTGAGGAATTAATAGTACCACTTACTATAGTGGTATCAAACGTGTAGATTGGACGATTTAGCCCAGCAAATTGATTTGATGTTGTAGACCCAGCAAGTCTAGTAACAGAGTCGTATGTTGCTGTTTTGATAACTTGGTTCCCAGCACCAGCCCTGATAGTTGCAAATGTCTCGTCTATAGACACTCTTGCTGTATATCCGTCCACCGTAGTACCCCCAGAACCAGCAGCTGGATAAGCAGTTAACGTATCAAAACCAAAGTTGATATTAGCTCCCAGTTTACTAAATAATATATCCAGAGTGTGTAGGACCTGCCAAAAAGGTTTAAGGCCATAATACAATCGTTTCGAGTATTTATCATGCGTTCTAAATACACCCTTTACATTTCCGTTATCCCCAAAAGTAAAGATTGCGTTAGGTAGAATTGCATCAATCCTTTGCCTACTATCTATACGGAGTACCAAATGCCCAATAAAAGAATTTGCAAAGAGTAGTAAGGCGTTCTGGTTTTTTATAAACCATGTTTTATCAAATACCATTATTTCTTATACCTTTAATAGCTATATTAAGCAGATCTGTAACCTACTACTGACACCTTAGTGCTAGCGCCTGTTGTCACATTTGCGCAAAATAAGGCTGTGTTAAGAGATTGTCTTAACGCCACATTAAAACTAATTGCAGCACCGCCATAATTAGCGCCAGCAGGTGATAATGTTAGTACCGTGCCGCCATCACCATCTTGAAAGATAATATCAGTCCCTACTGTAGCATGGGCATTAGACACTGTTATATTAGTAATATTATTTCTAAGACCAGCACCAGGCGCTGCTATTAATAAAGTCGATGTAGTCCCAGTCATAGCACTGGTAATGTTGCCACTTATATAGTTCTCTGGTGCAGCGTAAGGCTGCACAATCTGTTTACCTGTTAACGTGGCAACCAGATCTGTCCTATCGTTATTAGCCACTGCAGCTATATCAACATTGGTAGCTCTTGCCCCCATCTTGTGTGGATTGCCAGAGTCAACGCCGTCGTGTGCAACACTTGCACCTGTTAGAGTTGAAACAGTAGTAACTGTGGACACAGTTGTCACAGTTGCTAATATACCAGTAGAATCACTCGCCATTGTAACCCTTTGAACACCAGTTCCAGAGCCGCCGTTACCCATTGTCACTGCCACGCCATTCATCTGGCTAATATTTGCTCCTGCACCAGATACGATATTATCGAGTAATTGCAAGGCGGTGAGTGATGCGCCGTTCTCTTGTACTGCGAAAGTACCTGCGTTAGTAACAGGGTGACTCGGGACACTTGCAACTGAAATAGGCAATGTCGCTATTGCAGAAGTACCATCAGATAACCTAACAAAAGCAGGCGTGCCAACTGGTGCATCGACTGTTAGCGAACCAGAGTTATCTGAAATCGGTAATGTCGCTATTGCAGAGGTACCATCAGACAGCCTAACAAAAGCAGGTGTACCAACTGGTGCATCGACTGTTAGCGAGCCAGAGTTATCTGTAATAGGGATAGAGTCTACATGCTTTACATATAATTCACCTTTACCAGTTCCTCTTGCAGCGACATTGTCACCATCTGCACTGACAGCCGCACCTAGCGCATCTGCTCTAATTAAATTTAATGCCGTACCAATCGGATCAGTTGCAGCTACTGCATCCTCGGTGTATTGGGTACCTGAAGAGCTACCAGCAGCAATATTAACTTTCAGATTATTAGATCCATCCAACTGGAGAGGCTGAATTGCATTCCCTGTCGACTCGCCCATAGCCACTGTACCAGTCATTGAGGCACTTGTAGCGCCCTCTACATATTGAGTACCGCCCCCAAATGAAGTAATAGGATTACCAGAAGCATCTACTAACTCCGTTGAAACTACCCCCTTGGCGCCTCTCTGAGAGATTGTTGCCCAGACGTTAGCATTAAGACCGTCTATCAGTTTTGTATGCTGTTGCTCAGTAGGCATATTACTTCGCCTGTGCTTCCATAATTAAAATTCTTTCTCTTTTTTCTAGTAAGCCCTTCTGGAGATCGAGTTCACGCTTGTAGTCAGATAATGTAACCTCATTCATCTTTACACTTTTCTCACGCTCTGTTAGTTCGTATGTCTTGCTAGAGATTTCCTTATCCAGATCGAGTAGTTTATGCTCTGTTAAAACTAACTTTTGACCAATTTCTGTTAGACTCTTATTAATAGCCTCTAACTCTAACTGTTTCTCACTAACCTCGTTATCTTTAACTTGTTTCTCGGCTTCAAATTGTGATACTTCCAGTTGTAGTACCCTCGTTCTATTCTCAAGATCATCTACTTGCTTCTGTGAAGCATTAAAGATAACCTGATTCCCTTCTACTCTTTCGAGTAGTGAAGTATTCTCAGCTGTGAATTGTTTGTTCTGCTCTTTTAGTTCGGCCACTTTCAGTGCCCATTCGTTGTAATCACCCTCGGAACTAATGATGTTTCGCATAGTCTAGTTGTTTATTTTAAATATAATTGATAATAACATTTATTTTAGACCGAGAAACTTTAGGACACTTAACGCTTTATTTAAAAGTCTCCCTGCAGTCCCAGTATTCGTGAACTCGACGTTACTTGTTTGATAGCCCCAGACTTTGCTATTAGTGGAATCGTTCAGAGACCTGCCCATCGTGCCAGCAAAATCATTGTTAACAGAGACAGCGTTCCATACATTATCTGCAGTAGGTAATGTTCTTGAGCTAGCAAGTGGTATTCCATAGTCATCGAAAGCATCGAGTTTCTGAGTATCAATAACCACTCCAGAGCCATTTCTAATTACCACTTTGCCCACATACACGTCTCTATTCGTTCCTGTAGCGTCTGTTTCCATTTCCAACTGAACAGTTATCTTAGGCACTGTAGTTGCAGGTGTAAAAGATACTTGTAGTATCTGCCCTGCCGTTGTGCCTGATGCCACATTCGTTACAACGGTAGTGTTGTCGTAGGTTACTCGAAGGGTTGGCTTTGTATGCACGCCTGCATAGAACGCTGCGTTGTTGATTTTTATATATATAGAAACACTACAGTCTAGGTTTTGCGAATTACCAATTAAAGATGAGCCGTTATTATCTTGATAAGTTAGTAATGATAAAGGCTTAGAGGGGCTAAACTTAACCGATTTTTCCCCTGCTACAGCCACACCCCAAGAATTGTCTGCTTTTAAAGCTGTAGTATCTGCTAGCCCAAAA